>Ga0316205_10002991_pt1 | contig 16568 bp, 17 predicted proteins | sample 3monthpyrite_MG_FD_204941 | JGI IMG/M metagenome (GOLD analysis project Ga0316205, IMG submission 204941) | Microbial mat bacterial communities from mineral coupon in-situ incubated in ocean water Damariscotta River, Maine, United States -... | ecosystem: Environmental > Aquatic > Marine >... | reverse complement strand
AAAATCGTGACTGTAACCTGGAATTGGAAAACCGGATACGCGTGGTTAACTCGCCGCCATTGGATATTTGATGTGCCCATCCCTGTGGATCTACAGGCTCGTCACTATTTGTTGCGCTACGCCACCAGCCGTGTAATTTTTGTTGTGCAACTTTGGCGACGTTGGTTCCCAGTATGCCCAGCAGCACTTCTGCCGCAACAGCATTATTAGCATCTGCACGGACACGTTTATTGCTTAGATAAATGAGTGATGAGTAGGGTCTGTCATTAAGTAATGGCTCTGAGGCAGATAAATCATCTGGCGTATAGTTAACCGTGCCGAGCATAAAACTATAGGCAATATTGCTATCCGAATTTTTAAGGCCAAGCCAGCTGCCGGCATGACGAACCAGGTTATCTAAAGGATAAAGGCCCTCTTCTTTTGCCCAGAAGAATTCAACAGCAATGCCCATAGTGTAATCGCGGTCTTCGTTTAACAGTGGTACCAGTAAGTCCTGGTCAAAGTAGATGCCAATACCACGGTCAATCTGTCCGGCATGTGCGAGCGGAAGATATAGGTGAAAAAGCAGAAGTGTGATGGGTGCTGCCAATGCAGGCTTAATGTTCATGATAGAAGCTCATTTAATCTATAACAGGGTGAGGCCGCAACGGGATTATATGTATGATCAGTATTAAAGCCATTTTTTTGATTCAGGTCAAAAAATGGCTTTCCATCAAGCATTTTCAAGCAGTTACGTTTAATGTTTTTTAACTATATGCCGATATAGAAATTAGTAAATGACCGGATTTTAGTTTTATGGCAGTAGATAAATCACTTTATGAGCGACTTAGAGGCAGGCCTACTTTTGTAAAGGTGCATAAGATTTTTTATGACAAGGCATACGCGCATCCCTGGCTAAAAAAGTATTTTACAGATAAACCACAGGAAGTACTGGAAAGTCAGCAAACAGATTTTATGATTCAGCTAATGGGCGGGCCAAAATGTTATGGTGGTAAAAGTCCCAAGTCGGCACATCAGCATATGGTAATTACAGAAGAGTTGTTTGAACTGCGTTCGCAATTACTATCTGAGTCAATTAAGGAAGCAGGCGTACCTGACAGCTTAAGAAAAGAATGGCTGGCTGCTGATGCAGTATTAAAACGATCACTGGTAAAAACTTCAGAAAAAGAATGTACGCAAGCTTATCCTAACCAGCCTATTCTTAACTTTTCAAGATAGGTTTTTGTTTGTTTTCATAGTATGGTTGTAGCTATGAAAGCTATGATTCTGGCCGCTGGTCGCGGCGAACGTTTACGTCCACTAACAGATTCTACTCCCAAGCCATTGGTTGAGGTTGGTCGCTATCGCCTGATCGAATGGCACCTGCATAATTTATCCGCAGCGGGTTTTAAACAGGTTGTTATTAATCTCGCCCATCTTGGTGACCAGATCCGTGAATTTATTGGTGATGGTTCACGTTACAATGTTGAAGTCGCGTATTCGCAGGAACCCGAAGGAGCGCTGGAAACAGGTGGTGGCATTTTCCAGGCTTTACCTTTGCTTGGAGACGATTTTGTTGTTATTAATGGTGACATCTGGACAGATTTTCCATTAGCCAACCTCAAGGCCGGCAGGAGCCTGGCGCATCTGGTACTGGTTGATAATCCTGAGCATAATCCAGCTGGAGATTTTATTTTGGATAAGGGCAGAGTTAGTGATGTTGGCGAACACAAGCGTTTCACATTTAGCGGTGTCGGTGTATACCAACGACAATTATTTGAACATTGCAAAGCGGGTCGATTTGCATTGGCGCCTTTGTTAAAACAGGCTATGGCAGAAGCGCAGGTGAGTGGTGAGCATTACCACGGGCATTGGTATGATATAGGTACCTTGCCACGGTTGTTGGCATTACGCGAGTTAGCAGAAGTTAAGGATCATTAATGGGACTGGAAATAGACACTATTCAATTTACGCAGAAAAATTTCAGTGATTATAAGCGTCATTTGGAATCAGAATCAGAATTATTAGCGCAATGGTTTAGTCAGAACAAGTTATCCGAGCATGGTGATGTAGGCGGGTTTGAATTAGAGGTCTGGATTGTCGACAAAAATTTTGATCCATTGCCTATTAATAAATCATATCTTGATCGTCTTAATAGCGATTGGGTATCGCCCGAGTTATCAAAGTTCAATATAGAACTGAATGGTAATCCGGAGTCCTTGCATGGTGATGCATTATCACGTTTACATCAGACCCTGCAGCAGAGTTGGGACCATTGTTACCGTGTGGCTCAGGACTTTGATGCCTCTCTGGTCATGATAGGAACCTTGCCCAGCGTACGTGATGATCAACTGGTACTGGATAATATGTCGGATATGAAGCGTTATTTTGCCCTTAATCAGCAGGTTTTTGAGCAACGTAAAGGGCGACCGTTGAAGCTGGATATTGTCGGCCGTGAACATCTGCAGGCAACACATTATGATGTCATGTTGGAGGCGGCAACCACTTCGTTTCAATTGCACTGGCAAATGCCTTTATCAGAATCGGTAAGAGCTTATAATGCCAGCGTTATAGCCTCTGCAGCAACGGTGGCAGTATCTGCTAATTCACCTTATTTATTTGGTAAAAACTTATGGGATGAAACACGCATTCCTTTATTTGAACAATCTGTGTCTGTAGGCGGTTTTGATGGAGCTGCATTCGGACCTGTGCGCAGAGTCAGTTTTGGCACCGGCTATATACGTGAGTCACTAATGGAAAACTTTAAGGAAAATCTTGAGCATTTTCCGATTATGCTTCCGGTAGCTTATGATAGTGAAGATGAGGAAATGAACTATCTGCGTTTACATAATGGTACTATCTGGCGCTGGAACCGTCCTTTGCTTGGTTTTGATGATGACGATACACCGCACGTACGTATTGAACACCGTGTCATTACAGCAGGGCCAACTATTATAGATGGCATTGCCAATGCGGCATTTTACTACGGCCTTGCGCATTATTTGTCGAAGCAGGATGTTGTGCCTGAGCAGCTGTTGGACTTTGCAACAGCACGCGATAATTTTTATGCCAGTGCCAAATATGGTTTAAATGCTCATGTAACCTGGTTTGATGATCAAAAGGGGCTTATGAAACAGTTATTGAAACAAAAGTTGATTGCGGCAGCAGAGCATGGACTGAACAGCCTTGATATAAGCAAGCAGGATATAAATTTATACATGGGTATCATTCGTGAGCGTGTTGAAAATGAACAGAATGGAGCACAATGGCAGCGTAACTACATGCAAAAGCATCAGTGCTCAATGCAGGAATTAACCGCGGCCTATGCATCACGTCAGCAGACCGGGGCACCTGTGCATGAATGGGATCTGGGCGGATGTTAAATATTATTGATTACATCCCCGAAGGCTTTCTGGAAGCGGATGCAACATCGTTAAAGACATTACTGGGTTCTCCAACTTTAATTCATCTGCATGGGCGCCGTCCCGAGCCTTTGTTTGTATCGGTATTATTGCATGGCAATGAAATAACCGGGTTACAGGCTATTCAGGATTTATTGCGTCTGTATCAACAGCGCGAATTACCCCGGGCATTATCAATATTTGTTGGTAATATCGATGCAGCCGAGCATGGGCAGCGACGTTTACAGGGGCAGCCGGATTATAACCGTGTGTGGCCAGGCTGCGATCAGCGCGGTTTTGAAGAAGCATTGATGATGCAGCAGATTATTGTTGAAATGCGAGCGCGTAAGGTTTTTGCCAGTATTGATGTGCATAATAATACCGGCATCAATCCGCATTACTCTTGTATCAATGTTGTGGATGACAGTTTTTTTCATCTGGCAACTTTATTCAGTCGTACAGTTGTATATTTCACCCGCCCTACAGGCGTGCAGTCCTCTGCATTTGCCAGCTTGTGTCCGGCAGTTACCATAGAGTGTGGCAAGGTTGGGCAAAGTTATGCTGAAAAACATGCCACGGAATTTATTGATGCGGCCTTACATCTTTCAGAAATTCCGCAGCATAGTTTCCCCGAGCATGATATTGACCTGTTTCATACCATCGCCATAGTTAAGGTTCCCGACCAACTTGATTTCAGTTTTAATGGTGACGCCAGTGATATTTGTTTTGACAGCGACATCGATCATATGAATTTTCACGAGTTAAAGGCGGGAACTCGGTTGGCACGAAGCAGTGGCAGTGATCAAGTGCGTTTACAAGCCTGGAATAATGATGGCATTGATATTGGTGACCAGCTGTTTGTCTATGATGATAATGAAATATGCACATCACGTGCACTGATGCCATCAATGCTAACGCTGAATGAAAAAGTGATAAGACAGGATTGTCTGTGTTATCTGATGGAACGTTACACGCTAAAATAGAGAAACTATAATGTTCGAACAGACCGCTAAGAATGCTCAAGGCGTCGAAATATTGTAGGAAAAAGAGCATGACGTGCTGCTAATAATTACTGGGCAGGTGTTATATTTATTTTGTATGGGTATGGCTTTGATTTGTATCCGTTACCAAACTTTATCCAGAAGCTATTTGAGCGCATTGATCCCTATCATTGTCATCAGATGGTTTTTATCGCTCGAAAATAAATCCTGTTTTTTAACTATTCAGGATTTCATTTCCATAACAGGCACAAGTACGGTTCTTTTCGGCAGGTCTTCATGAGTGTGGATATTCCAGACCAGCCCGCTCTTGTTTAGTAACTGCAACACCCACCAGCCAGGGTCAGCCTGATCGGCATTAATACCAAGTAATGCCGAGTTAGGATAAGCGTGGTGGTTGTTGTGCCAACATTCACCCATAGTGATTAAGCCACAGAATCTGACATTGTAACCTTGCACAGATGCGCCCTGTACATGCCAGTCACGATGCCCGTGGTTGTGAGCAAAGTGGCCAATTAGCCAGTGACCCATTACTGAAACGGTTACACGCAAACACACCCCCCATATGACCCAGTCAATACCGCCGATAATAAATAGCAATAATGCAATCGGCAGTTGTTGCCACATCCAGGTTTTTTCAATAAATTGATAAAATCGATCATTGGCAACGCAGGTTTCGGCAATAAACACGGGTGGTTTGTCCAGCTTGATATCACAATGCATTTGCCAGAACGCATCTTTTAACAGTGTGGTGCTGTGTCCAAAATAGTCGTGAGACTTTTTCTGTCGTTGCGCCCAGTCTCTAAGATCATGTGTGTACATCATGCCGATGGGGCCGGCGAGTCCTACCAATACGCCCAAATATACAAAAAGATACTCCAGCCATTGAGGGCATTCATAGCTGTTATGGATAAATCTTCTGTGCATACCTAATGAGTGACCAAGACAGATAGTCGTTGCTGTCGTTATTAGAAAAATCAACATGGCTGATAAAGAGAAAGTGAAGTATGCACCAATCACACCGGTTAGCGTCATGGTCGTAATCCATAGTGATTTAACTGGCGACCACATAACGTTACCTTGCCAGGCATTGCTGTCACCTGAATTGACTATTCGAGGGTTATCGTAATCTGCAGTTTCGATATTATCTTGTTTCACGTGCAATGACCTCTGTAATCAGGTAGTCAGCTGTCTTACTGATGCCATAACGTTCTATAGGAGAAAAGTACCAGTATGGATCCAGTTTTCTTTTAAAGTTAATGCTGAGCGTTATACGAGTGCTGTGCTCATGAATTTTTTCCAGTTGTATTTCTGTACCCTTTAGCTGCAGATAATTAGCAATGTAACTGGTGTCATCCAGAAATGTAGTTTTGATATGGTTGTCTCCCACCTCACTTATCTCAAGTAGCATGCGACCTGTATGAAGATTGTTTATAAACCAACGGTAGTATTTGAAATGAATTTCATGCACATCACCTGGCGATAATGTTTCTGCTTTTATGTGGTAAGGCATTGGAAACAAGCTTAGAAACCATTGACGATTTTTTTGTAAGCTCATGGGTTGGGTCAGATTATTTTTGATCTCGGCAATGCTCTTGTCAACTACGCGAGAAACACTGACCTGCTCATCACGATCGAAACTAACGACTGGGCTGGTACCTTCAACAGCCGATACGACTATTAACAGTGGAAGCACATGCATGCCTAGTGTTCCCGGCCCTTGTTTTTTTGAGCGGTCACGGATTACATTAATCGCAAACATGACAACAATAATAATGAGATATATTGGCATGAACATCACTACACAAACAAAACCTTCAAATAACAATACTGAACTGCCCAGCATAATAATAAAGGCATCAATAAGTTGGTTAAGATAGTGTTTTTTCCAATGCCTGGGTTCAGCAGGGTCTCTGATTTGAATTAGTGCCAGAGCAATTAGAAAAGGGATACCAACATATAGCAATGCAGAATCATCAAAGCGGTACTCAATCAGCAAGCGCACCAAAACTGAAGATACAGCAATCATTACCAGTATAAAAACCAGTCGGGACTTATTACGAAAATGCTTGTTTTTCAATGCCTGTCTCCATAACTTATTGAAAATGCTCGTAATTTATATATGAGGGTGGCGATTAATCTCATTATGCGCTAATCTAATAACTTATTAGCAAATTAGATAATTAACTAACTGGTTAAATATATAACACTATGGAATCTGTCTTTCAAGCATTATCTTCTACTGTCCGCCGTCGCATTTTGGCCTATTTGTCCAAAACCAGCCTGACTGCAGGTGAAATTGCTGAGCGTTTTGAGATCAGCAAGCCTGCATTATCCAAGCATCTGACTATTCTTGCGCACGCAGGATTGATAGAGTCAGAAAAGAAAGGTCAGTATGTACATTACCGGTTAGTTAAAGATAACCTGTTTGCATCAATGAACGATTTTCTGGTTAATTTCTGTCCCGAAGGGCGGCCATTAAAACAAGAGAGTGCCGTGATTGAAGAACGTAAGCAGTCAGAAGAAAAATCTAAAAAATAATGTTAAGGAAAATAAAATGATAAGAATATGGAAATTCTGGATGTTAATTTCAGTTTCATTACTGGTTTCATCTTGCTCGGACACAGCAACTGAAAAAAGCACCACTGAACCATTAGCTCCATTTCCGGAAATAGCGCATAGCGCTATTGAATCAACCACGCTAAAAGGCAAGGTGGGAGACTGGCTTTTTGAAGGTGACGGAGGTTGCTTTATTCCGCTTACAGATGGAGTAAAGGTGATAGAAACCTGGTCTGAAGCGGATCTTTGTGAACTGGCAAAAATCAAGAAAGGCTCGGTTATTAAGGTTGAAGTTATTTACCAAGTTGATGAGCAGCAAAATATAGGTGATGGTCAGGTACCTTATTACACTATCATTGCTTTTTTAAATGCAAAGATCTAACGCAAAGGCGTAAGAATTATATTAAAAGCTTTTAAAACTATTCAACTACATCCGCAGCTTGCAAGTCAGCATGATAAGACGATCGTACCATCGGCCCACTAGCCACATGAGTAAAGCCCATGGCTTCTCCATCAATGGCGAGTTGATCAAATTCTTCCGGTGTTACATAGCGCTCAACTGCAAGGTGATCCAGACTGGGTTGCAGATACTGGCCCAGCGTTAACATATTGCAGCCATGATCATGCAGATCCTGCATGACTTCACGAACTTCATCTAATGTTTCACCAAGACCCAGCATTAACCCGGATTTGGTTGGTACATCAGGATACATTTTTTTAAATTCCTTGATCAGGTTTAATGACCATTGATAGTCTGCACCTGGTCGGGCTTTTTTATACAAGCGTGGAATGGTTTCAAGGTTATGATTGAAAACATCAGGTGGCATTTTATCCATAATCTCAAGTGCTACATCCATACGGCCACGAAAATCCGGCACCAGAATTTCTACTTTGATGTCGGGATTGTAAAGGCGTACCTGTTTAATGCATTCAACAAAATGACCGGCACCGCCATCACGTAAGTCGTCACGATCAACGGAAGTGATAACAACATACTTAAGTCCCATAGCCTGAATAGTTTTTGCCATGTTGACAGGTTCTTCAGTATCTAACGGCAGTGGCTTGCCATGGGCAACATCGCAAAAAGGGCAGCGACGAGTACAGATATCACCCATGATCATAAAGGTGGCCGTACCGTGCCCAAAACATTCACCCAGGTTAGGACAAGATGCTTCTTCACACACAGTATGCAAACGCTGTTCACGCAAAATACCTTTGAGGCGTTGAACTTCAGGGTGAGCCGGTGATTTAGCCCTGATCCATTTCGGTTTACGCATGGGATTAACCGTACGCTCAACCTTTATCGGAATCCGCGCAACCTTATCAGCCCCACGCTGCTGAACACCTGCAATTTTTTTACCATTTGTGTCACTCATGACTTTTATCTTTTACCTTTGATCTTGTAGCTGCAGATGAATTATATCCCAGATTGAAGTGTAAATGCCGTAGAAGTCTCTGATTAATTTCATCTATACCCTCAGTTACACCAAGGTCTTTTAATTGTGTAACTTCCAATTCAGGGTAGCCACAAGGGTTAATATCGGCAAAGGGAGACAGATCCATATCGATGTTTAGGCTTAGGCCATGGTAGCTGCGTCCATGTTTTATACGTAGTCCTAGAGCGGCTATTTTTTTACCGTCAATGTAAACACCAGGCGCACCCTGCAGGCGTTGACCATCCAGTTCAAAGTCTGACAGTAGATCAATGACACTTTGTTCAAGTCGGTTAACGAAATCATTTACACCAATCCCCAGTCGTTGAATATCGATCAGTACGTAACTGATTGCTTGCCCTGGTCCATGGTAGGTAACTTGTCCGCCACGATCGGTTTTTATAACCGGAATATTGTTTGCCCGGATCAGGTGCTCAGGTTTGCCATTAAGTCCCTGTGTGTAAACAGGAGGATGTTGTAGCTGCCAGATTTGATCGCTGCTATCTTTGTCACGCGTCAGCGTATAGGTTTGCATTTGTTCAAGTAAGGGCAGGTAATCTTGCAAACCCAGATTGCGTACAAGCACCGACATGATGATTACAATGACATCAGGATTTTGTCGTGCGCACTCAGGTCCATGTAGGTTGCATCGAGTTGCTGGCGATTGAGTGCGTGCACAGTGATGGTGACCGACAGGTATTTGTCGCCGCTACTATGTTTTTGTTCGATATCAAAAGATTCCTGCTCAGGAAAATGGCGACGTACGATTGCAAGAAAAATACCTTCTATATCATCGCAGGCCCTGCCCATCGCCTTGATCGGGAAGTTACAGGGATATTCAATCAGTGATTCATCAGTCGTGGTCATTGAAGTTGCCTTCACGTAATTCCTGTTTGTACTGACGATAAAGCGCGATCATTTTCTTCCACATAGGCCCGGTATTTCCGCTGCCGACTTTTTTTCCGTTGAGGTCGGTGATAGGCAGAATTTCTTTGGTTGAACTGGTCATCCAGATTTCATCAGCAGTTTCGAGTTCGGATTCTTTAATAGCACGCTCACTGACAGCGAATTTATTACTATGTGCAAGCTCCAGAACCAGGTCACGCGTAACGCCTGGTAATAGCTGCGTGCCTTTGGGTGAAGTGATTATAGTGTTGTTACTGACGATAAATAAATTACTGGCAGCGCCTTCAATGGCATTACCATTCTGAATCAGAATGGCTTCAGCAGCATCGGCTTCCAGTGCCTGTTGTTTGAGCATTACATTTGCGAGTAGAGTGATGGCCTTTATGTCACAACGCTTCCAGCGAATGTCATCCAGAGTGATGGCTGCGGCACCATTACTTAAAATTTCATCAGATACAGGAATGATAGTGTTACACATGGCGAATACTGTGGGTGTGACCTGATCGGGAAAAACATGATCACGTTTGTTAGCAACGCCTCGCGTTACCTGCATATAAATAGATTGATCATCAGCTGACTGTTGATCGAGTAGTTGCTCAAAAATTTCCTGCCACTGTTGATCGCTGTGTGGATTAACAATGCGTATACCATCAAGACTTTTTTGTAACCGGTCCAGGTGCTGTTGCAAACGAAATAATTGCCCGCCATAGGACGGTATAACTTCGTAAACACCATCGCCTAGCAGAAAGCCGCGATCCATTACGGATATATTAGCCTCTTCTACAGGTAGCATTTTCCCATTCAGATAAACCATGTTATTTGAACCAGAGTTTAATGCTATCGACACCGCGACCCCAGATGCCACCTTCGTCTACTTGTTCAAGGGCAATCAGTGGTACTTCAGTGATGATTTTTTTATCCAGTGAAATATTCAGGGTACCCAGTTTTTGTCCTTTGTTGGCAGGAGCAATAATTTCGGGTTGTATATCGATGGTAGCCGCTAACTGTTTATAGGCACCGCGTGGAAATACTACGTGCAGGTTTTCAGCCAGGCCCAGTTTGAGATTTTCCTGCGCCCCTTTCCATACGCGCACCTGTTTCAAGCTCTGACCTGCGGCATACAGTTTGCGACTTTCAAAAAAACGGAAACCATAGTTGAGTAATGCCCGGCTGCTATTGGCGCGAGCTTCTTCGGATTTATCACCCAGAACCACAGCGATCAAACGCATGTTGCCACGCTTGGCCGATGATGCAAGGCAATAGCCTGCTGAATCGGTATGGCCGGTTTTAAGGCCATCAACAGATTTGTCACGCCATAGTAATTTGTTGCGATTGTATTGAGGAATGCCGTTGTAGATATATTTTTTTACCGAATAGTAACTGTAGAATTCGGGGTGGTCAGTGATAACGCTGCGTGATAGTTTGGCAATATCAGCAGCGGTACTGTAATGCTCGGGGTGGGGCAGGCCGGTGCTGTTAACAAAGTGAGTACCGGTCATACCTAATTTAGCTGCGTACTGGTTCATCAGTGAAACAAAAGTATCTTCGGAGCCGGCAACATGTTCGGCCAATGCTACCGTTGCATCATTGCCCGACTGGATAATGACTCCCTTAAGCAATACTTCGACCGGGACCTTGCTATTGACCTCGACAAAGGTACGAGATCCGGGCATTTTCCAGGCCTTTTTACTGATGATGACCTTGTCGGTTAAATTCAGACGTTTTGCACTGATTTCATTAAAAACAATGTAGGCTGACATCAATTTGGTGATACTGGCCGGTTCCACACGTTTGGCCGCGTTGACTTGGGCTAAAATCTTGCCACTTTCAAAATCTTGCAGGATGTAGCTTTTAGCACTTATCTTGGGGGCTGCCGGGACAGGAGAGGCTGCACTTAAGGCATTGTTTTGAATAGAGAAATATAAGAGAAACAGTACTGTCCATAGATTTGTTGGAGATATTTTCATAGTCGTGCTTACTACCTTGTGTGTTCGTCAAAGGTAATATTGTAACGTGTATCAGTCTACGCGGATACGAAAACCGGAATGTCCTTGAGATGCCAGCATTTCGATGAGCTGATCGGCCTCACTGTCGGCGGCCAGAGGCCCGATGCGCACACGATACAGGGGAGGTGCCTGTGAGGTGTCGGTGGTGACGCGAATGGCAGGCAGGGCAAGTTTCATCAGCCGTGATCTTAATTGTTCAGCATTATCACGTTGCTTGAACAACCCAACCTGAAGGTACAAATTGGAGTCATTGCTTGACACCGGTGAAGCAATGACGGGTTTGGCTACAGCTTGTGGCTGTGGTCTGGATTTGGCTTGATGTTGGCTCGGATCAATGCTCTCTATTTCGACGCGGCCAGTACCTCTGGCAGTGATCTCCAGTTTTTGTGCGGCAACATACGACAGGTCAATAATGCGACCTTTAACAAACGGGCCGCGATCGTTGACCTTAACGATAATAGTTTTGCCATTATCAATATTGGTTACTCTTAAATAAGTAGGTAGCGGCAGGGTTTTATGTGCTGCGGTCATGGCATACATATTATAAGGCTCGCCGCTGGATGTGCGATGGCCGTGGAATTTTTTGCCATACCAGGAGGCAGTGCCGCGCTCTACATAGTTATCGCTACTATCGAGAACGTAATAACGTTGCCCTCTAACATCGTAGGATTCAGGGTTGCCATACTTACTGCGTGGATGATGTCGCGGTTCGGCATTGGCTACTTTATGGATATCGACATTCTGTGCGGGTGCGGAATCTACGCGTTGGCTATAGCGGGAATTGTATGATCCCGAGCTGCAAGCCGATAGCAAGCTGACCACCATCAGGATGGGGGTCAGTTGGCTTTGTAGATACTTTACATTCAAATTAGTTCGCCTGCATCCGTTGACTGATTTCTTCACTTAACTGATTAACTGCCATCGCATAGAGCTGACTGTGATTATAACGTGTAATCACATAAAAATTCTGCAGTCCCAGCCAATATTCTACACCGTTGGTATTGTCCAGTTTGATCAGGCTGGCTTTAACATTAGGGTCATTAACAGATTTACTGCTAATGCCGTTTTTATTCAGCATGGCCATATTATGCACGGGCTTAGGATTTTTTTTGATAAAATTTTTGTACTGTGTGCCCTTAACTTCAGCCCTGAAGGTGACCGGTTGATTACGTTGCCAGTGATGACGTTTAAAATAATTCGCCACACTACCAATCATGTCAGCCGGGTTATTCCAGATATCACGTTTACCATCGCCATCGAAATCTATGGCGTAATGTCGATAACTGCTGGAGATAAATTGTGGGCCACCCATAGCACCGGCATAGGAGCCTTTTAATGATAATGGGTCCACGTTTTCTTCTCGGGCCAGCAACAGAAAATGTTCAAGCTCACGGGTAAAAAATTTACTGCGTTTAGGATAACCAAAAGCCAGAGTGGTCAATGATTCCATTACCGCATGTTTGCCTTTATATTTGTTGTACAAGGTTTCAACGCCGAGGATTGCAACAATGATGCGTGCAGGAACGCCGGTTTCCTGTTCAGCTCGTTGCAGTGTTGCTCGATGTTTTTTCCAGAATTCCACTCCACCTTTGATGCGGCGTTCTACCAGAAAAATTTTTCGGTACTGATGCCAGGGTTTGGCTTCGGCAGGATGCTTGATAGCTTCTATTAAATCATCACGTGGTGGAACCGAGTTGAACCACTTATGCAAATCCTGTTTTTTGAAATTATGTTTTTTGACCATGGATTTGATGAAATCCTGAACCGCGGGTCGTTGCACATAACTGCTGGCACTGGTTGTTGCTGCCTGCAGTACGGGGCTGGTGGAGAGTAATGATAGGGTTAATAGTGACCCCAGTGTTAATAATTTATTCATAGTGTGTTTATCTTTTCCTTGTCAGGGTGCCAGCATTTTTCTGTGTGTATGAATTGACATCAAAATACCAAAACCTGCCATTAATGTAACGATCGAGGTTCCGCCATAACTAATTAAGGGTAAGGGTACCCCGACCACCGGAAGCAGTCCAGAGACCATGCCAATATTTACAAATACGTAAACCAGAAAAGTCAGGCTGATACTGCCGCCGAGCAGTCGCGAAAATGTGTCCTGGGCTTGCGCCGCAATATACAGGCCACGTGAAATTAAAAACAGATACAGGATCAACAGCATGACCGCGCCCATCATGCCAAATTCCTCGCTAAATACCGCAAAGATAAAGTCGGTATGTCGTTCGGGCAGAAAATCCAGCTGTGACTGGGTGCCGTTGAGCCAGCCCTTGCCAAACAGACCGCCGGAGCCGATCGCAATTTTGGATTGAATAATGTGGTAGCCGGCACCGAGAGGGTCATTTTCCGGATTGAGGAAAGTGATTACTCTGGAGCGTTGGTAGTCACGCAACATGTATTGCCATATTGGCCAGGCCAGTGCTACCAGTAGCAGGCTGGCTCCACCAATTAAACGCCAGCGTAGACCGGCCATAAACAGAACGAAAAACCCAGCACTGGCAATCAGCAAGGATGTGCCAAGATCCGGCTCAACGGCGACCAGTGCGACAGGTAGTGCCAGTAAGGCCAAAGATGCAATCAGGCGCCAGGGTCGTGGAGGCAGGCCGACGTCGGCCAGAAACCAGGCTAGCGCCATAGGTGCGACCAGCTTCATTAGCTCCGATGGTTGAAAACGCAGAAAATAAAGATCCAGCCAGCGTTGGGCACCTTTTACCTCTATACCGACCAGTAACACCAGCGCCAGCAAAATGATACCTACCAGATAAAGGCGCGGAGCCCATCGTTGCAAGGTCTGAGGTCTTAACTGCGCCAGCATAATCATGGTGATAAAACCAAAGCCGAGACGTATAGCCTGTTTTTGTACAGCCCCAATGTCCTGGCCAGTGGCACTGTACAGAACAAACAACCCGGTTAGTGCCAATACAAATATGCCAATTAGCAAAGGAAAATCCATATGCAACTGTTGCAGCCATTGTTGAAATAGCGGCACCTTGTAATTGGAGTACTGAAATTGTGAACGTGATGGCTGCATTATTTAGGGTTACTTGCCATGTAGTGGTTAATTATTTTGGATGCCATAGGTGCTGCAACCGATCCCCCGCTGCCACCATTTTCGACAATCACTGCAACCGCTATGCGTGGATTTTTTACTGGTGCAAAGGCTATAAATAAAGCGTGGTCACGTAGTTTTATCGCCACTTTTTCAACATCATATTCTTCTTCCTGCTTGATGCCAAATACCTGTGCAGTGCCGGTTTTGCCCGCAACCTTGAATTTTTTATTAGCGATGCGACGTGCTGTGCCGCGATGGTTGTGTACAACATGGGACATGGATTTAATAATGTACTGCCAATGATTGGGCTGAATTTTACGTAACAAAGGATCTATTTTAGGCTTTGTTTGCACGCTAATGGCACCGCGTACCAGATGTGGCTGAACCGCTTTGCCCTTGTTGGCTAATTTTGCCGTTGCTGTCGCCAGTTGTAGTGGTGTGGTCAGCAGGAAGCCTTGCCCAATTCCGGTGTTGAGCGTTTCTCCCGGGAACCATGGTTGTTTGCGGTTTTTTTTCTTCCACGCGCGCGAAGGTAGCAGGCCCGCATTTTCGATCGGCATGTCGACCCCTGTTTTTTGACCAAAACCAAAGCTTTTCAGGAATGGACTGATGCGATCAATGGACAGATTTAAGGCCAGGTCATAAAAATACACGTCACACGATTGTGTGATTGAAGAGTCCAGGTCAACTGAGCCATGCCCGGTTTTTTTCCAGTCACGAAATTTACGTTTTTCACCAAATGGAATGATGTAATAACCGGGGCAGAATATTTCATAATGCTCATTGGTGATGCCATATTTAAGGCCCGCCAGTCCCATAAATGGTTTTATGGTTGATCCTGGCGGGTAACGACCAAGCATGGCGCGATTATAGAGAGGTTGTGAATCATTGTTGCGCAATGCGTCGTAATCTTTATAGGCGATACCATTTACGAATTGATTGGGGTTGAATCCAGGCTTGCTGACCATGGTCAGGATTTGTCCGTCGCGCGGATCCAGAGCAACAATAGAACCGTTATGCAGGCCTAGAGCATTGTGGGCAATAGCCTGTAGCTGGGCATCAATAGTCAGATGAATGTCACTACCTGTGCGCGGAACGGTTTGTTGCAGTACCCTGATAACACGTCCCTGGGCATTGATTTCAATTTGGCGTGAACCAATTTCACCATGTAGCTCCCATTCATATTGTTTTTCTATGCCGGTCTTGCCTATATGGCTGGTAGCGCGGTAGTTGGCAGCATCAACACGTTCCAGGTCCTTGATATCCTTACGTCCTATATAGCCGAGTACATGCGCGAATATATCTTTAAATGGATAATGGCGATTAAGGCTGGCTACTATTTCCACGCCAGGCAGACGGTGATGGATAGATGCAATTTTAGCAACCTCGACATCATTGAGATGAAAACGTAACGGGATGTTATCTGACTTATGTCGATGTTTAAGTTGTTTTTTAAATTGCTTGATGTCGTGTTCCTGGATCTTGATTAAATCCCCAAGCTGAGTCAGCAATGACTCCATGTCTTCAACTTTTTCGGGGGTTAGCTCCAGTCGGTAGGCGGGCAAATTGTCAGCCAGTACAATGCCATTGCGATCATAGATTAATCCGCGTGTAGGGCCCACCGGGGCAAGCTTGACGCGATTGTCATCAGACAGCGTGGTGTAATGACTGTGGTCGATAATTTGCAGATAGACCAGACGCGTGACCAGTAGTGCAACCAGCACTAATACCCCCAGAAGGCTGATGATGGCTCGATTGGTAAACAGGCGTGTTTCAGAAAAGTGGTCTTTAAGTTGCTCACGACGCATGCATGTTTACCTGACCTTGTAATAGCGCCTGAGATGACGCAGCAGGATAAACACCCAGGGCCAAAGAATCATTCCGCTAATAGGCGGTAGCCAGAATTGCAGGCCTTTGCTGGGTTGCCCGGTGATGCCATCAAACCATAGTAATAGTAACTGGTAGAGATTGAGCAACATCCAGATAATGATGGCTTGTTGCCATAGCGGAAAAATGCGAATGCGTTGATACAGATTAGTGATTAAAAATATGACTATAGTCATGCTCAGAGCGTGTTGTCCGAGCAATGAACCGCTTAATACATCCAGTAACAAGCCTATTATAAAGGCCACGCCCATACCTATGCGTTCTGGCAGAGCCATGCTCCAATACATTAAAACCAGAGCAGTCCACTCAGGACGCAAGTATTGCAGCACATCTGGCAATGG
>Ga0316205_10002990_pt1 | contig 16569 bp, 16 predicted proteins | sample 3monthpyrite_MG_FD_204941 | JGI IMG/M metagenome (GOLD analysis project Ga0316205, IMG submission 204941) | Microbial mat bacterial communities from mineral coupon in-situ incubated in ocean water Damariscotta River, Maine, United States -... | ecosystem: Environmental > Aquatic > Marine >... | reverse complement strand
TTAGCGGCAGCGATCATCACTTCACTATAGGGAACACCCACCATAGCATCCGCTATGAGCCGGTCTTCGATGAATTCGATATCCAGTGGTGTTTCGTTCAAGAAAGCATAGGCCGGCATGATCGATTCTGGCACCACCGAACGCGGATCGGTCAAGTGATCCACCTGCCACTCATCCGAGTAGCGGCCCCCAACACGGGCCAAATCAGGCCCGGTGCGCTTGGAACCCCATTGGAACGGGTGATCATACTGGCTTTCTGCCGCCAGAGAATAGTGGCCATAGCGCTCCACTTCGTCGCGCATCGGCCGGATCATCTGGCTGTGGCACACATAGCAACCTTCACGGATATAAATATCGCGTCCGGCCAGCTCCAGCGGGGTGTAGGGGCGCACGCCCTCCACATCCTCGATGGTGTTTTGCAGATAGAAGAGCGGCGCAATTTCGACGATACCACCGATGCTCACCACCACGAGGGAGAGCACCATCAGGAGCGTGGCATTGCGTTCGATTACGCGGTGTTTACTTAAAATTCCCATCGTATCTTTTCCTTATTCAGCTGGAACCGCGGAAGCGGCTTTTTTCGGCGTTGCATCGCCAGCCCCTTTCACAGTCATACGCAGGTTGTAGGCCATGATCAGTCCACCGGTCAGGTAGAACAAACCACCTACGCCGCGAATAATCAAAAGCGAATACTTGGCCACAACGGTGTCAGAGAATGCATTTACAAGGAAGCCTTGTGCATCAACCTCACGCCACATCAGGCCTTCCATAATTCCCGATACCCACATCGAAGATGCGTAAAGCACAATACCGATGGTCGCGAGCCAGAAGTGGTAGTTGACCAGCTTCAACGAGTAGAGCCGTTCACGGCTCCACAAGCGCGGTGTAAGGAAATAAAGCGCCCCGAAGGTGATCATCCCGTTCCAGCCCAGAGCACCGGAGTGCACGTGGCCGATGGTCCAGTCGGTGTAATGGCTCAAGGAGTTCACTGCTTTGATCGCCATCATCGGCCCTTCAAAGGTCGACATGCCATAAAAAGCAATTGAGACAACCATAATCCGCAATACCGGGTCTGTGCGGAGCTTATCCCACGCGCCAGAGAGGGTCATCAAACCGTTGATCATACCGCCCCACGAAGGCATCCAGAGGACAACAGACATCACCATACCCAGTGTTTGCGCCCAGTCAGGCAACGCTGTGTAATAAAGATGGTGCGGGCCAGCCCAGATATAAAGAAAGATAAGGGCCCAGAAGTGAACGATTGACAGCTTATAGGAATAAACCGGGCGTTCGGCCTGTTTTGGAACGAAGTAATACATCATGCCAAGGAAGCCGGCTGTCAGGAAGAAGCCCACCGCATTGTGGCCATACCACCACTGGGTCATGGCATCTTGCACGCCAGAAAACAGCGATACCGATTTGGAGCCGAAAATGGATACTGGCACCGAAAGATTGTTGACAATATGCAGCATGGCAATGGTCAGAATGAACGCAAGGAAGAACCAGTTCGCAACATAAATATGTGGCTCTTTGCGCTTATAGATCGTGCCGGCAAAGACCACTAGATAAGCCACCCAGACAATCGTTAGCCATATATCAACATACCACTCTGGCTCGGCATATTCTTTTGATTGGGTTGCACCGAGCAAATAGCCGGTCGCAGCCAATACGATAAAGAGCTGATAGCCCCAGAATACAAACCATGCCAGATTACCGCCAAAAAGCCGTGCCGCTGAGGTGCGCTGCACGATGTAAAAGGAGGTGGCGATCAAAGCATTCCCGCCAAAGGCGAAGATAACGGCTGATGTATGCAACGGGCGTAGCCGGCCAAAATTCAGGTAAGGCCCTGTCCATTCGGAAAGGTTCAACACCGGGAATGCAAGCTGGAAGGCGATCCAGACCCCGACGGTGAAACCGGTGATACCCCAAAACGTTGTGGCGATCACCCCCGCGCGGACAACCCCGTCCATATACCCGGTTTCAACCGGGAGCGGTTTATTCCCGATTTTGCCGATCTCACGGATAAACAGATATCCGGCCCACAGAATAATTATAACCGCGTGGACCTGGTAAGCCAGATCATGCGCGAAGTTTGTTGCGATCGCTGCCGCAAGGACAACAAGCCCTAGCGCAACCGCCTTAACAATATGTTGCATATAAACGCCCTCATTTCAGAATCGGGTAGATACACTCCACCCTTTATTATTCCTGCCTAGTGCGGGTTTTGCCAAGATTCAACATTGATCCAGATCAAGATGTGGCACTATTACACATTTATTACGTGATAAAACCGCCATCGGAATCGTCCGATGCTTCGTTTAGCATCCGCACGTAATCGGGGACAAGGATATGGCGCGCGTCTTCCATTACGATCACGCCTGACTTTTTTAGCGCCGAAAACTGGCGGCTAACGGTTTCGATGGTCAGGCCAAGATAGTCCGCCATCGCTTCGCGGGTAAGCGGAACTTCGAAGCGCAGCCCGTCACCCACGGTTTCTTGCGAAAATTCAGTGCCGCGGCGCGCGAATATCACAAGCATACTGGCGATCTTCTCGCGTGCGGTTTTGCGGCCCAAAAGCAGCATCCATTCGCGCGCTGATTCCAGCTCGTCCATCGTCATATCGAGCAAACGACGCTCTAGCGCCGGTGTTTCATCAATCAGGTTATTGAATTTTGCCACCCGAAAGTGGCAAACCATTACCTCGTTTGCGGCAACCACATCATAGGGTGCCACCTTGCGGCCCGGCCGGCCGATAAAATCTGAAGGAAGTAAAAGCCCGACCATCTGGCGGCGGCCATCGGGCAGGCTACGCGATAATGTCGCCACCCCTGAAACTACCGACCCGATAAGAGGCATTTCCTCACCGGCCCAGACAATCGTTTCACCGGCCTGATAGGTCTTGTAGGATTTGATATCGTCAAGTTTATCAAGCTCGGGCGGCTCGCAATATGCGCAGATGGCGCGGTGCCGGATCGGACAATCGCCGCAGCGCATATTTATATCCAATTTGGGAACTGTATGAGGCATAAGAGAGCCTACCTTTGAGCGTTATTTAAGTCCACCTTGATCTCGATCAAAGATTACGCCTTTATAAGCGATTATTGGACCAAAATGACAGACCTAAATGCACTGACCAAGGCTGGGCTATTTGAAAAGAATGTCCCGCGCTATACGAGCTACCCGACCGCGCCGCATTTTCACACGGGTGTTGGACGTGCAGAGTTTGCCAATTGGTTGGAAAGGCTGGATATTTCCAAGCCCGTTTCGCTTTATATCCACATCCCGTTTTGTGAGAGACTCTGCTGGTTTTGTGCCTGCCGGACACAGGGTGTAACCACGCTCGCTCCGGTTGCGGCTTATGTTGACGTGCTGCTTCAGGAAATTGCCATGTTTAAGGCCCGCCGCCCCGAAGGGCTAAAGCTGGCGCGGCTGCATTTTGGCGGGGGGTCCCCGACCATTCTTTCGCCTGATATGATTGACAGCCTGATGGCCGCCATAAAAGAAGCGGTGCCGTTTGACGACACCTACGAATTCTCGGTCGAAATCGACCCGACCGCCTGCACCGATGCAAAAATTGAAGCCTTTGCCCGTGGTGGAATGAACCGCGCTAGTATTGGGGTTCAGGATTTTAACCCGAAAGTGCAAGAGGCCATAGGCCGCCCGCAAGGCTATGAACTGACCCGCGACACTGTTGATTCCCTTCGCCGCCACGGCGTGCCCTCGGTGAATATCGATATGGTCTATGGACTGCCGTTTCAGGGCCTCCCGGAGCTAAAAAATACCGTCAAACAAGTTCTCTCGCTCGCTCCTGATCGCGTGGCGCTGTTTGGCTATGCCCATGTGCCCTGGATGGCCAAACGGCAGCAAATGATTCCGGAAGAAAGCCTGCCCGGCGCTCATGAGCGGTTTGAGCAAGCCGAAGTTGCCGCGCAAATGTTTGCGGATAGCGGCATGGATGTGATCGGTATTGACCATTTTGCAAAACCGGAGGACAGCCTTGCCATCGCGGCGCATAACGGCCACTTGCGGCGTAATTTTCAGGGATATACCGACGACCGAAGCAGCGCGCTAATCGGCCTCGGTGCGTCTTCGATCTCGCGATTCCCGCAAGGCTATATCCAAAATAATGCGGCAACCACAAACTATATCAAATCGATACAATCCGGCGAATGGTCGGCCGCGAAAGGGTTTTCTTTAAGTATCATCGACCAAGCCCGCGCCCGCGCGATTGAGGCATTGATGTGCGATTTTGAAATAGATTTGGCAGAACTCAATGCCAGATTCGGAGACTTTGCCAAGCCGATCAAGGCAGATTGCAAACGCCTTGCCAAAAAATTTCGTGGCTTCATCACCCTTAAAGATGATCGGTTTACCCTGCTCCCGGAAGGCCGCCCGCTTACCCGTATAATTGCCGCGGGGCTGGATGCGTTTAACGCGCCGAGCGACCGGCACAGCAGCGCAATTTAGATAAAATTCTGGATTTTTCGAAAGCTCTGCAAAGGGTGCGGTCTCTTGGGGAAACCGCACCCCTTGCAGAGAAAAGGCTTGCTCTAGGCCCAACAAGAGCGCACCAACTTTCTGTGCTCGAAGCCGTGCTTCGAATAGATGTATATAAGAGCAATCCAATCTCCCCGTCAACGATTATTTTCTTTTTTCTTCGAATATGTAAGTTTTGTGACGGCCAGCCAGAATCTGCAAGAAATATCTATCAATCCACGCGCGATTACGCTATTGAAGACCTCATATCGAACATTTACGAACATGGAGCGCCCCGTGGCCCAGAATCTCCGGCATGACGAAATCCTGAAAATCGCCCGTGAACTGGGCAAAGTTACCGTAGACGGCCTCAGTCGCCAGTTTGAGGTAACCGCCCAAACCATACGCCGCGACCTCACCGAGCTTTGCGACATGGGGCACCTGACCCGGGTGCATGGCGGCGCAATTCCGCCCTCAAGCGTGATAAACCCCGGCTATGAAGAACGCTCGCTTTTGGCCGTGAGTGAAAAGCAGGCGATGGCCGAGTTATGCGCCAGCAAAATTCCCGACGGGGCATCTTTGTTCCTCAATATCGGCACCACAACCGAGGCCGTGGCCCGCGCCCTGCTCAACCATAAAAACCTGATGGTCATAACCAATAATTTCAACGTCGCCAAAATTTTGTCTACGTCACCACACTCGGAGGTGATTGTTACAGGCGGTGTGCTGCGCCGCTCGGATGGCGGGCTTGTGGGCGATGTTGCAACCGAAATCATCCGGCAGTTCCGGGTGGATTACGCGGTGATTGGTATCGCCGCCATCGCCGAGGACGGCACTTTGCTCGATCACGATTTCCGCGAGGTTCGCGTCACGCAAGCCATTATCCAAAACGCGCGGCAGGCTTTGCTGATGGCCGACGAGATCAAATACAACCGCCGTGCACCGGTGCGCATCGCCAACCTTTCCGATATGGACGCGTTTTTCACCGATAAGCCGCCACCCTCTCGCATACAAAAATTGTGCGATGATAGCGAAGTGGAAGTTCACATCGCCAAATAGCGGCCTGAAACCGCGCCAATACAGGCGAATGTCACAAATTGCTTTGTGACCTCTTGCATTTTGAGTAAATGAAAGTAAGTATCTGCTCACATCATTCAACGAGGTAAAACCATGGCCAAAATTTCCAGCGGTTACTCCCGCGCCCAAATATTTCTCCACTGGGCTATTGCCGCACTCATCATTTTTCAGTTTGTTGGTAACGAAACCATCGGCGAATTTGTCGAACAGGTTGGAATCACAGCTTCAGGCTCCAGCGAAATTCCGGCTTTGGCCCGCGCTCATGTGCTTGCGGGGATCTTAACCGGCGTGCTTATGCTGGTCCGCGTTATCATTCGCCTTCTACATGGCGCTCCGGCCTTACCTGAAGAAGAAGCGCCCTTCATGAAACTAATCGCGCACGCCACGCATCTCTCGCTCTATGCCGCGTTGTTCTTGCTGCCTATAAGCGGAACGGTCGGATGGTTTGGGCAAGTTGAAAACGCACTTGTAGCACATGGCCTATTAAAAGTTGTTTTGCTGGCCTTTGTTGCGCTGCACATTACCGGCGCGCTCTATCATCAGCTGATTTTGAAAAACGGTTTGATCAAGCGCATGATGAAAGCCGGTTAGTTTTGCGAATGGCGCATATTCCGAAATGTTGGGGCTAATTTGGCAAAACGAGGGTTCGGCATGGCTGCCTACTTCAAAAATATAAGTAGCAAACTGGCGGCATAGCGCCATTAATTTAAGCCCAAGGACTCTCCATAAGGTTGGAGAGCGCTTGGGGCGCAGGCCATTCCCAATAGTCGCTTTATATACGATCCCGAAGCGCATAATAGCTCATTGCCAGCACCAATAGAGGGCCGCGCAGCGCCGGGCCGCCCGGGAAACGCTGCGGTGTGGTCTCCCCCATCAGGTCAAAACGTTCAGCAGTGCCTTTAATCGTTTCCGCCAGTATTTCACCTGCGAGGCTGGCCATCGCCACCCCATGGCCGGAATAGCCCGAGGCGCTCAGAATGTTTGGCGCAAGGCGCGCAAAATTTGGCATCCGGTTCATGGTGATAGCCAAGGTCCCCCCCCAGGCAAAATCGATTTTGGCGCCCTTGAGCTGCGGGAAAATCTCCAGCATCGGCTTTTGCGCTTTTGCTGCTATGTTGGCTGGAAATTTATAGCCGTAGCTTTCTCCGCCACCAAAAACCATGCGGTGGTCCGCTGACCGCTTAAAGTAGTTCACCACGAATTTGCTGTCAGCCACCGCCACATCCCCGGGGATCAAGCTTTTTGCCGTGTCTTCGCCTAAAGGTTCGGTTGCGACAATAAAATTGTTGATCGGCATCACCCGCCGCGCCACTTTTTGGGACAGCCCACCCATATAGCCGTTGCCCGCCAATATCAGAAACTCCGAAGACACGCTGCCGTTTTCGGTGGTTACCAGTGGCCGCGCACTTTGGCTGAATGCAAGCGCTTTGCTGCCTTCATATATCTGCACCCCGGCCTTTTGCGCGGCCCGCGCGAGCCCGAGCACATATTTTTGCGGATTCAGGTGCCCTGCTCCCTTATCTAAAGTGCCGCCGCAATAGGCCTCACTGCCGATGTGATTTGAAACCGCGTCGGCATCAAGCGCTGAAATCGCGTCATAGCCATAGCGGGTCTGCAGGAAATTGGCGTAGTCAAAACTGTGCTGCAGGTGTTTGGGCTTAAGCTCGGCATGAATAATCCCGTCGCGCCAGTCGCAGTCAATTCCATGCCGTTTTATCAATCCGCGCACGCATTCTTTGCTGGCTTCGGCAATATCCCACAGCGCACGCGCCTTGCGCTCGCCAATCATTTTTTCGAGATCGTCCTGCTCGACCCGCTGGCCAGAGCCGACTTGCCCTCCATTGCGCCCCGAAGCCCCGAAGCCAACCCTCTGCGCTTCAAGCAAAACCACCGAATAGCCGGCCTCAGCCAAATGTAACGCGCTTGACAGCCCGGTAAACCCGGCCCCGACAACACAAACATCGGCTTTCAAATCCTCCCTCAGCGGGGGAAACGGGGCCAAGGGCGTGGCAACGCTCGCCCAATAGGATTTAGGATACTGGCCGCGTCTATCATTGGCATAAAGCAGGTCCATAGTCCTGATCCTTTACTAAATTCTGTATCCAAAGCGCGTCTACAGAAGAAATTTTGCATGTTTTAGGCATAAAAAAGGGCCGCGCTGAAAATAACCGCTTACTCCAAAGCCTGCCTAAACGTTTAGCAGCAAATGTTCCCGCTCCCACGGGCTGATTACCTGCAAAAACGCCTCGGCCTCGTGGTGTTTTAGTGCGCTGTAGACGTCACTGAAATGTGTGCCAAGCACATCGCGAAGCTCCGGCGCGCGCTTAAACGCATCTAACCCACCCAAAAGCGAACGCGGCAAGCCATGGTCGGCGTCATAGGCTTCGCCTTTCATTCTTTCGCGCGGCATTAGCCCTTGTTTCATGCCAAGATATCCGCATGCCAGTGACGCGGCAATACCGAGATACGGGTTGCAATCCATTCCCACTACGCGGTTTTCCACCCGCCGGGCTTCCGGGCCCGAAAGCGGCACACGGATACCGGTGGTGCGGTTGTCTTCGCCCCATTCTAGGTTAATCGGAGCCGAGCCGGAAGCCACGTAGCGGCGGTATGAATTTACATAGGGCGCAAACAGGCTGATCGCATTTGGCACATATTTTTGTAGGCCCGCAAGAAAATTGTAAAATAGCTCGGTTGGCTGATCATCTGCCGAATTAAAAATGTTTTTACCATCCGCGCCTAATACCGAATGGTGGATATGCATCGCGCTTCCCGGCTCGTCTTGCATCGGTTTGGCCATAAACGTGGCATAGCAGTCGTTGCGAAATGCGGCCTCGCGGATCATTCGTTTGAAATAAAACACCTGATCGGCCAGCTTAATCGGGTCTCCGTGGATCAGATTAATCTCGATCTGCCCGGCGCCGCCTTCCTGTATGATCGTATCAATCTCGTAGCCCTGCGCCTCGGCAAAATCATAAATGTCATCAATCACCTTGCCATAATCATCGACCGCCACCATTGAATAGGCCTGCCGCGAGACAACGCGGCGGCCGGTGCGTGCCATTGGTGGCTCTACCGGATGGTTGGGGTCAAGATTGGGCTTGGTTAGATAAAACTCAAGCTCGGGGGCTACAACGGGTGTCCAGCCCTCGGCTTTGTATAGCCCCAGCACGCGCTTCAGCACGTTGCGCGGCACCACTTCCACCGGCGTGCCATCCATGTTTAGCACGTCATGGATCACTTGCAGGGTCACATCACCGGCCCATGGTGCTGCTGTGCTTGTGCTGTAATCCGGCACTAGTTGCATATCGGCTTCTGTCCACTGATCCTCAATATCCATATCGACATATTGGCCGTCGATGGTTTGAAAAAAGATAGACTGCGGCAGAAAGACTCTTTCTTCACGGCTGAATTTCTTGCTTGGCATGGCTTTGCCGCGGGATACACCCGCCATGTCAGAGATCACACATTCGACCTCCTCCACCCGGCGGCCATCGAGCCATTCAGCCACTGTTTCGGGCATTTTGGCGACATAGGCCATGGATTTGGGGAGTGACATAAGAACCTCTAAAGCCTGCCGATTTCGTTTTGTTTAGCGCCTTTTTGCTGTGCAAGCAAACACAGGAAATCATGCGCCACTGTAGCGGCGGCAAGCGCGGTGATTTCGGCGTGGTCATAGGCCGGCGAAACCTCGACGACATCCATCCCAACCAGATTGAGGCCACCAAGGCCGCGAATCAGCTCCAATGCCTGCCAGCTTGCAAGCCCGCCCATCACCGGCGTGCCGGTGCCAGGCGCAAAGGCGGGGTCCAGCCCGTCCACATCAAACGAGATATAGACCGGCGCATCTCCGGCGCGTTCGGTGATGATTTTTAGCGCGGCATCAATGCCGTTGCGGTGCACCCACGGGGCGGTCAAAATCTCAAACCCGTGGTCGCTGTCATTATAGGTGCGCAGCCCGATTTGGGTCGATTTGCTTACGTCAATCACCCCTTCGGCGGCGGCACGGCCAAACATTGTGCCGTGATCTATCCCGCCGTGATCCTGCCATGTGTCGCAATGGGCATCAAACTGGATCAGCGCAATTGGGCCGTGCTTGGCGGCATGGGCTTTCAGGAGCGGGTAAGCCACAAAATGATCTCCGCCGAAGCTCAGCATTTTAGCGCCAGATTCAAGAATATGCGCGGCATGCGCTTCAATTGTGCCGGGCACGCTGGCGGCGTCATGCGGGTTAATCATGCAATCACCGTAATCCACCACCGCCAGCGTTTCAAACGGATCAAAGCCAAAGGGAAAGGCCGCCAGCTCGGCCAGCTGCACCGAGGCCTCACGGATGGCACGCGGCCCAAGCCGACAGCCGGAGCGATAGGTGACCGCGCTATCATAGGGAATGCCGGAAACCACCACGTCCACCCCTTCAAGCGCGCGGGTGTAGCGCCGCCGCAAAAAGCTCAGCGCCCCGCCATAGGTCATCTCCGCCCAGCGCTCGTTATTGCCTTTGGCGCGGAAGGCCTGATCTCCGGTCATCGTTTTTTCCTCATCAATAAAGCTGACACAATAATCCCGATGCTCACCACCAGCACAATCAAACTGGCCAGCGCGTTAATATCGGGCGAAACACCGAGGCGGACTTTCGAGAAAATCACCATCGGCAAGGTCGTTGCGCCTGGGCCGGACACAAAGCTGGAAATCACCAGATCATCAAGTGACAGCGTAAATGCCAGCAGCCAGCCAGAGATCAGCGCGGGGGTGATCATTGGCAATGTTATATCAAAAAACACACGGGTCGGCGAGGCGCCAAGATCCAGCGCCGCCTCTTCGATTGCATCATCCATATCGGAAAGCCGCGACTGCACCACAACCGTGACAAAGGCCATGCAAAAGGTGATATGCGCAATCAGAATGGTGGTGAGGCCGCGGCCCGAGGGCCAGCCAAGCAAGGCCTCCATCGCAACGAAAAGCAGCAGCAAAGAGAGGCCGATGATCACATCCGGCATTACCAGCGGGCCGGTGATCATGCCAGACATGAGGCTCTTGCCCCGCACCCTTTTGAAGCGCACCAGCACCATCGCCATCATTGTGCCCAGCACCGTAGCGACACTGGCGGCGATCACGCCAATTTTGAGGCTAAGCAAAGCGGCGGATATTATCTGCTCATTGGCAAAAAGCTCCGCATACCATTTGGTAGACCACCCGCCCCAAACCGTAACCAGCTTACTTTTGTTAAAGCTGTAAACCACCAGCGAAACAATGGGGCCGTAAAGAAACAGAAACCCAAGCAGGGCCATGATGGGGGTAAAGCGCAGCTTCATATCTCGGCCCCCTTATTTTGTGCCGATCGGAGAACCATGATCGGGATAATCATGATTATCAGCATCACAATTGCCACAGCCGAGGCCACCGGCCAATCGCGGTTAGAGAAATATTCACCCCAAAGCACTTTGCCGATCATCAAGGTATCTGGCCCGCCAAGCAGTGTCGGGATCACAAATTCGCCGATCACCGGAATAAAAACCAACATAGAGCCTGCAATTATGCCGGGCATCGACAAAGGAAGCGTGATGCGGAAAAAGCTTGAAATGCGGCTGGCACCAAGGTCGCGCGAGGCTTCAAGCAATGTGTCGTCCAGCTTCACAAGGTTGGCATAAAGCGGCAAAATGAGAAACGGCAGATAGGTGTAAACGATGCCGATATACACCGCTACATCGGTTTGCATGATAATCAGCGGTTCGTCTATTATCCCTGCCCAGAGCAGCACCGCGTTTAATATACCGTTGGTTTTGAGAATCCCGATCCAGGCATAAACCCGCAGCAGGAATGACGTCCAAAACGGCAGCACCACCAGCAACAGCAGAATCGAGCGGCGCGGCTCGGGGCTGCGGGCAATGTAATAGGCCATCGGGTAGCCGATCAACAATGCCAGTAGCGTGGATATCAGCGCGATTTTGATCGAGGAAATATAGGCGTTAATGTAGAGGCTGTCCTCCCACATATAGCTGTAGTTTTCGAAGTTTATATTAAACTTCAGGTTGCCGTTCACCCACTCCCACAAAGGAGAATACGGTGGTATTGCAATCCTCGGTTCTGACAATGATATTTTGAGCACCACCAGAAACGGGATCATAAAAAACAGGATCAACCACAGATTCGGCACCGCGATAACAAAACGCCGCCTGAAGTTTTTCCCGCTCATTGTGTGAGCACCGTGCTCGCCGCCGCTGACCAGCCGATATACACCTCTTCATCCCAGCTAATCGGGTTTTCGTCATGTAGCCCGTTGGCAGCCGTGACCCGCACAAACTGGCCGCCGGCAAGTTGCACGCGATAGACCGAAAGGTTGCCCATATACGCAACCTCCTGAACCATTCCGCGCATGGTATTGGCCGCCTCTACCGGTTGGCGCGACAGCTTTATCCGCTCGGGGCGCACCGCAACATGCAGCTTTTGCCGCGCGGTAAGGCCAGCCAGCGGCTCACAGACAACCGGGCCTTCTGCGGTGTTTATCCGCATAAGATCCGGCGCGGCCACATCCACCTCGCCATCAAAAATATTCACCGAACCAATGAAATCCGCCACGTATTTTGAATCGGGGGTTTCATAAATTTGTCTTGGTTCACCGATTTGCACAATCTTGCCTGCATCCATTACACCAATGCGGGTTGAAAGCGTCATCGCTTCTTCTTGATCGTGGGTCACCACGATGAAGGTCACACCAAGGTCTTCCTGTATCCGGATCAGCTCAAACTGGGTTTCTTCCCTCAGCTTTTTATCAAGCGCACCGAGCGGTTCATCCAAAAGCAAGAGCTTTGGTTGCTTGATAAGCGCGCGCGCCAGTGCCACCCTTTGTTGCTGCCCGCCGGAAAGCTGGTGCGGCTTGCGGCTGGCAAACCCGTCGAGCTTCACGAGATCAAGCATCTTGGCCACGCGTTGCATGGCCTCCCCCTTGGGCACGCCTTCGCGCAACAGGCCGTAGGCCACATTTTTTTCCACATTCATGTGGGGAAACAGCGCATAGTTTTGGAACATCATATTGGTCGGGCGCAGATTGGCCGCAACACCGGTCATATCCTGACCATCAATTTCGATACTACCCGAGGTTGGGGTTTCAAATCCGGCGAGCATGCGCAGCAACGTGGATTTCCCGCAGCCAGAGCCACCCAACAAGCAAAAAAGCTCGCCCTGATAGATATCAAGCGATACATCGTCAACCGCGGCCAGATCACCAAATTTTTTAGTGATGTTTTTGACGCGCACAAATGGCTTTGCCGCTGCCTCGCGCCAAGGTTTGGTCTCGGCTGCCAATATGTGTTCGCTCATAAGTCCTCCGATCGTTGGGAGCGCCAAAAGGCGCCCCCGAGTGGCCTTATTGCCCGGTTTTTACACGGGTCCATAGCCGTGTTACCGTCCGGTCGGTCCGCGCATCATAAACGGTAGACGCCCACAAGCCGGCTTTGGCATCATCTGTCGGGAAAATGCCCGGATCAGAGGTGATTTCTTCGTCAACAAGTGGCAGGGAGGCCGCGTTGCCGTTGGCATACCAAACATAGTTGGTAATATCGGCGGTAATTTGAGCATCCATTACAAAGTTGATAAAGGCATGTGCTGCATCAGGGTTGGGCGCGTCGGCCGGAATGGCCATCATATCAAACCACTGTAAAGCACCCTCATTGGGAATTACGTATGCAATTTCAACGCCATTTTCTGCTTCGTCCGCGCGCGCTTGTGCTTGAAACACATCACCCGACCAGCCCACAGCGACACAAGTATCGCCATTTGCGAGATCGGAAATATACTGCGACGAGTGTAAATAGCGAATATTCGGCCGCACCGATTCAAGCAGAGCCGCACCGGCTTCAAAATCTTCTTTTGCGGTCGAATTAGGGTCCAGGCCAAGATAATTCATCGCAGCTGGGAGCATTTCGGTGGGGGCATCCAGCAAAGAAATACCGCAATCCGCCAGTTTGGCTGATATTTCGGGGTCAAAAATCAACGACCAGCTATCCACCTCGAAATCATCACCCAAGCGTTCTGCAACCGCGCCGACATTATACCCAATTCCGGTTGTGCCCCACATATAAATTACCGAATGGGCGTTATCCGCGTCATAGGCCGCAGCGCCTTCCATTAATTCGGCATCCATATTGGCGAGGTTTGGCAGCTTGGATTTATCCAGCTCGCCATAAACACCTGCAGCAATTTGGCGCTGCAAAAAATCAGAGGTGGGCACAACAATGTCATATCCCGAGCTACCGGCCAGCATTTTGGCTTCCAGAACTTCGTTGCTGTCATAGACATCATAGGTCACTTCAATGCCGGTCTCGGCGGTGAACTTTTCAAGCGTGTCTTCGGCGATATAATCGGACCAGTTATAAATATGCAAAACATTGTCCTCTGCCTGCACTGCCCCGGCGGCCGCCAAAGCGATCAGCGCCGTAGTTAAACGATATTTCATTGTCATGCTCCTTTTTGAAACTATCTGGCACGATTTGGCGGCCAAATCTGAATAATTGCAAGTGAAACTTTTAATTAGACCGTGCTCAGGTAGGTCGCTACTTCAAAATCGGTCATGCGGTCCGAGAACCGCGCAAATTCCTGTCGCTTCATCGCGGCAAAAACCTTGCAAAACTGGGGGTTTAGGTGTCGCGCCAAGGCAGGCTCATTTTCAAAAGCCATAATTGAGGCCAGCCAGTCGCCCGGAAGCTGTTTTAGATCGGCCTCATACGCGTTCCCTTCGGTGGCCGCAAACGGATATTCACGGCGCTCCAAGCCTTCAAGCACGCCAGCCAGCAGCACTGAAAGCAGCAAATAGGGATTGGTATCCGCCCCCGCCACGCGGTGCTCGATGCGCCGTGCCTTGCTGGGCCCTCCGGGAATTCTGATAGCGCTGGTGCGGTTTTCATAGCCCCAGCCAATACCGGTTGGCGCATGGTTTTCAGGCGACAGGCGGCGGTATGAATTTAGATGTGGCGCAAACACAAGCATCGAAGCCGGCATAAGCCGCAGCAGCCCCGCGACACAGTGGCGCAAGGTATCACTGCCCGCATCGGTGCCGTCGTCAAAGACATTGTTTCCCGCCTCGTCCAACAGGCTGAAATGCACATGCAGTCCGCTCCCGGCCGAATCGACATATGGCTTTGACATAAAGCTCGCCGCCATCCCGTGTTTATGAGCCACACCCTTAACGATCCGCTTGAAAAAGATCGCGTTGTCTGCCGCAATCAGCGGGTCCGGCCCGTGCATGAGGTTGATCTCGAACTGACCGGCGCCACCTTCGGAGGTCGCTGAATCGGCCGGAATACCGACGGCTGCGCAGGCGCTATACACCTCGTCAAAAAAGCTGCCGTAATCGGCCAGATTATCAAGCGCCAGCATATTGGCATGGTCTTGCCCCGGGGGCGGCACGGGCTGGGCGCCGCTGGCATCCACCAGATAAAACTCCATTTCAACGGCCATGACCGGCGTGAGCCCCAAAGCCTTGAATTTGCCAGCAATAGCCGCCAGAATCTGGCGCGGATCTATCATCGAGGGCGTGCCGTCTTCAGCCTGCAAGACCACTTGCACAAATTGCGCTTCATCCATCTGCCAGTGTTCGGGCATAGCGCCGCGCGAGGTTGGTCGACAAATACCGTCAGCATCACCTGTATTAAAAACCAGCGGGCTATCGGCGACATCTTCACCGAAAATATCGATAGCGGGCACCGAAAGCGGCATGCGCAGCCCGCCGTCGAGCACCTTGTCGAGCTGCTCCGCCGGCAGTAGCTTGCCGCGCCACACGCCGTTTAAGTCACACATCGCCGCACGGATCATCGCAGCTTTCGGCCTAGGGTCTTCCATCGGATACTCCTGATATTTTCACGCAGTTTGCTGGCGCAAACGGGTATCGTCAAGCGCTATAGCGGCAATACAGTGGTGGACTTAATCTCCTCCATCGACAGGAGCGCCGTGACGTTAAACACCTTCACCTTGGAGATCAGTGCCTGATAAAATGTGTCATAAGCCTTGGCATTGGCCACGCGCACCTTGAGGATATAGTCGATATCACCCGCCAGCCTATGCGCTTCCATTACCTCGGGGCGGTTGCGCAGGGTTTCAAGAAACTGCGCCTGCCAGTCGGCTTCATGCTCGGACGTGCGCACCAACACAAAGAAACACGCATCCAGCCCCAGCGCCTCGGGTGACAGAATGACTGTCTGTCGTTCAACCACGCCGGCAGCCTTGAGCTTTCGGATCCGGTTCCAGACCGGTGTTTTTGATGAGCCGGTTTTGCGGGCAATTTCGTCAAGCGACTGCGCTGCGTCCTCCTGCAGCTCCTTGAGAATATTCCTATCCAATGCGTCGAGCTGATAAGCCATTCCAACTTTTCTCCTGACTCAAAGAAGATGTTTTCGCTATGTGCACCATCCTGCGAAATTCTTCTTATTTTGTTCCAAATATAGCAATTTGCCAGAACAATATCCTATTATAGGGAGAACGCAACAAAATATAACAGGAGCCTGCCATGCAGACTGCAATCATCGCCGCACATTCCGTCCAAGACGGACAAGCCGTCTACCTCACCTCATGTGACGCATGGACCCCGGAACTGGCATTTGCCGAAGTTTTGCAACCGGAAGACCACGATTGGCGGCTGGCCTTTGCCAACCGCTTGCGTGAGGTCTCAAACGCTGCGTTGCATGCCGTGAAAACTGACACGCACGGGTTGCCGGTCGCTTAAGCTTTCTTTGCCACCGGTGCCTTTTTCGCCGCTGGTTTTCTTTTGGCAGCGGGCTTTTTCTTGGCCGCTGCCTTTTTCTTGGCCGGGGCTTTGCGCTTGGGCTTGCTGGCGGCTTTTGCATTCACCAGTTCAATAGCCAAATCAACTGTCACATCTTCAGGCTCGGTGCCTTTGGGAATTGTGGCGTTAATTTTGTCCCACTTGATATAGGGGCCATAGCGGCCCTTCATGATATTCATCTCGCCACCATCTGGGTGATCACCCAGTGCCTTAATTGGCTCGGCGGCTTGGCCACGCCCACG
>Ga0316205_10002989_pt1 | contig 16570 bp, 14 predicted proteins | sample 3monthpyrite_MG_FD_204941 | JGI IMG/M metagenome (GOLD analysis project Ga0316205, IMG submission 204941) | Microbial mat bacterial communities from mineral coupon in-situ incubated in ocean water Damariscotta River, Maine, United States -... | ecosystem: Environmental > Aquatic > Marine >... | reverse complement strand
GCGACCTGGATGGGCGCGACCGGGTGGTTATGGCCCGAATGCCGGGATGATCTGGAGGTTTCCTGCGCCATGCCATCGCGCGGTGCCATTTGGGCGGATAATAGCGCAGACCGGGATGATCGTGGTGCCGGTCGAGGGACTCGAACCCCCGACCCCCTGATTACAAATCAGACGCTCTACCAGCTGAGCTAGACCGGCCCGCGGCACTCGATATGAGATTGCCGCGCGCCGCACAAGAGGGCAGCGGCGCATGCGGCGGGAAAATTGCATGTCGCATGGAAATGCTGACCCCGACCGGGTTGCATGGCTACGCAAAGCCGACCACCATGCCGGGCAAAACCGGAAACAACGCACCCGCAAGGAGAGCCGTCAATGCCGCCGCAGCCGTTTCCGACCCTGCACCGGATGGGTGAGGCCAGCCTGTTGCTTGAGTTTTCCGATCATCTGTCGATGCCGGTCAATGCCGCCGTGCTGGCCTTTCGCGCCGCGGTTGAAGCCGCGAGCTGGCCCGGCGTTGCCGAGACCGCGACCTCGCTGAAATCGGTGTTTTTACGGTTCGACCCCGATCTGATTGATCACACCACGCTTGAGGATCATGTGCAGGCACTGTTGGCGTCGCGCGACTGGTTGGCCGAAGGTCTGCCGCATCGTCGCAGGCTGTGGCGAATCCCTGCGGTGTTTGGTGGCGATCACGGGCCGCAACTGGACGAGGCGGCGGCGATGGTGGGGCTGTCCGCCGATGCGGCGGTGGCGGCGATTGCGCAAACCCGGCTGCGTGTGCTGACCATCGGCTTTGCGCCGGGGTTGCCGTATCTGGGGCGATTACCCGAGGCTTTCGATATTCCGCGCAAGACCGAGTTGAACCCGGCCGTGCCCAAAGGCGGGCTGGGGCTGGCGATCCGGCAGATGGTGATGTTTCCTGTTGAAACGCAGACCGGGTGGCGCTGGATCGGGCAGGCGGCGTTTGACGGGTTTCGCCAGCATGCCGCCACGCCTTTTGCGCTGAATGCGGGTGACGAGATCCTGTATCGCCCGGTCAGCGCGATGGAATTCGACGATGTGATTGCGGGGCTGGAGACAGGCCAGGACGCGATGGCCGAGGTGCTGCCATGACGCCTGCGTTGCAGATCATGCAGGCGGGGCCGGGGCTCAGCCTGCAAGATTACGGGCGGCCGGGGTTTCTGGCCAATGGCCTGTCGCGGGGTGGCGCGATGGATCCTTTGGCGCTCGCGGAAGGTGCGGCGCTGATGCTGATGCCTGCGGGCGACGCGCTGGCGATTGAAATGGCGGGCGTGGGCGGCCGGTTTCGCGCCGAGGGCGCGGCGCTGCTGATCGCGCTGACCGGTGCGCCGATGGTGGCGGAGCTGGATGGCGTGCGGCTGCCATGGCCGGGCAGTTTCCTGCTTCCCAAGGGGGCCGAGCTGAAGATCGGCGGCGCGCTGGCGGGCAGCTATGGCTATCTCAGCGTGGCCGGGTTGCAGGCCCCGCCCGTTCTGGGCGCGCGTTCGGCGCATCTGGCAGGCGGCATCGGCGCGCGGTTGACCACGGGCGCGGTTTTGCCCTGCACGCCCGCCCCCAACCCCGGCGGGCTGAAACTGGTGCCCGAGGATCGCTTTGGCGGCGGCACCATTCGCATCCTGCCTTCGGCGCAAACCGATCAGTTCAGCGCCGCGATGCTGGCCCGGTTCGAGGCTGCCGAATTTACCAAGGACGCCCGCGCCAGCCGCATGGGCGCGCGCATGGCCCATGATGGCGAAGGCTTTTCGCAGGCCGAACATCTGGCGATCCTGTCCGAGATCATCGTGCCCGGCGATATTCAGGTGATCGGCGATGGCGCGCCTTTTGTCCTGTTGCCCGAATGCCAGTCGATGGGCGGTTATCCCCGCATTGCCACCGTGATCTCGGCCGATTTGGCGCGGGTGGCGCAGGCCAGCCCCGGCGCGCCGATCCGGTTTCGCTTTGTCCCGCTTGCCGAGGCTCTTGCCGCGCGCCGCGCCGCAGCGCTGCATCGCAAATCCTTGCCCGATGGCGTGGTGTCGCGGGTCCGCAATCCTGCTGACATTCCCGACCTTCTGTCCTATCAATTGGTTGGCGGGGTAATCTCTGCCATCCACGAGCCGGAGGATTGAACCATGGCGTCCAGCGTTGATCTGAATGCGGATATGGGGGAAAGCTTTGGCCCCTGGGTGATGGGGCGCGACGCCGAGATTTTGCAGGTGGTGACCTCGGCCAATGTGGCCTGCGGCTTTCACGGCGGCGACCCGAGCGTGATGGCCGAAACCATCCGCACCGCCGCCGCCAACGGTGTCGGCATCGGCGCGCATCCCGGCTTTCCCGACCTGCAGGGCTTTGGGCGGCGGCGAATGCAGATGGCCCTGGGCGATCTGCAAAACGCCATTCGCTATCAGTTCGGGGCCATTCGGGGCATGGCGACGGCGGGCAGGGCCGAGGTGCGCCATTTCAAACTGCACGGCGCGCTGTCAAACATGTGCGCCGAGGATGAGGCAATGGCGCGCGCTTGCTATGAAGCGGCCTTGTCGGTCGATCCCGAGGTCATCATCTTTGTTCTGGCGGCCACGGCGCAGCAACGCGCGGTGACGGGTCTGGGCTGCACCTGGGCCGGTGAGATCTTTGCCGACCGCGCCTATAACGACGATGCGACACTGGTGGACCGGTCGCTGCCGGGGGCTGTCATCCATGATCCGGCCCATGCCGCGCTCAGGGTCGTGAAAATGGTGCAGGCCGATGCGATCATTGCCGAAAGCGGGGCCCATATTCCGGCCCGGATCGATACGATCTGCTTGCATGGCGACAATGACGCGGCCTTGCAGATCGCGCGCACGGTGCGGGCGGGGCTTGAGACGGCGGGTATTGCTCTGGCCACGGTCGGTACCTGATCTGGCCCAGAAACACTCCAGAAATAACGAAGGCGTCCAATGACCGATCACATCCATTTCGCGCGTCTGGCCGAGGTCGCCCGCCCCCTGCCGCCGCTGCCCACAGCCGTTGTCGCACCTGAAAGCGCCGATGCGCTGATGGGCGCGCTACTGGGGCGCGATCACACGCTGATCGACCCGATCTTTGTCGGCTCCGCCGCCAAGATTAACGCCGCCGCCACCGAACTGGGCGCGGATATCACCGGCATCGAGATCATCGACATCGCCGATCACGCCTCTGCGGCCGCGCGCGCCGTGGCGCTGGTTCATGAAGGGCGGGCAGGGGCGCTGATGAAGGGGCATCTGCATACCGATGACCTGCTGCGCGCCATCCTGAAGCGCGAAGGCGGATTGCGCACTGATCGCCGGTTGAGCCATGTCTTTGCCATGGATGTGCCGGGCCATGATCGCCTGCTCTTTATCACCGACGGGGCCATCAACATCGCGCCCGATCTGGCCTGCAAGGTCTCGATTGCGCAAAACGCGCTGGATCTGGCGGTGGCGCTCGGCGTGGCGGAGCCAAAGCTTGCCGTCCTCTCGGCGGTCGAGGCTCCGAACCCGGCGATCCCGTCCTCGGTCGAGGCCGCCGAGATCGCCGCCATGGCCGAACGGGGCGAGATCACCGGTGGATCGGTGCAGGGGCCACTGGCGATGGATCTGGCCATCAGCGCACATGCGGCGGCCGTCAAGGGCGTGGACGGCCCCGTCGCGGGGCAGGCCGACATCGTTCTGGTGCCGGGGCTTGAGGCGGGCAATATCCTCTTTAAAGCGCTGACCTATCTGGCCGGGGCCAAGGCGGCGGGCGTGGTTTTGGGGGCTGCTGTGCCGGTGATCCTGACCAGCCGGTCCGATGATGAACATGCCCGGCTTGCCTCTTGTGCGGTGGCGGTGCTGGCGGCGGCGCATTCCGCATGAGCGTGATCCTGACGCTGAATGCCGGGTCATCCTCGATCAAGTTCGGGCTTTATGACACGTCGGCGGAGCCGGTTGAGGAACTGACCGGCCAGGTTGATGCGCTTGGATCGGATGCGCAAATGGAGCTGCAGCCAAAGGGTGCGACGCTGACCCGTCGCGGGCTTGGCCCCACCGATCATGCCAGCGCGGTGCAGGCCATTCTAAGTGCCATCGCGCCCTATCGCGCCGGGCGCGCCATTGCCGGCGTTGGCCACCGGATCGTTCATGGCGGCGCTGATCTGTCTGCCCCTGTGCGTCTTGACGATGACATGATTGCAAAGCTCAGCGCCCTGATCCCGCTGGCCCCGCTGCATCAGCCGCATAACCTGGCCGCTGTTCAGGCCGCGCGCATGGCCTTTCCCGATGCGGTGCAGGTGGCGGCCTTTGACACCGCGTTTCATCGCGGCCACCCCTGGGTCAATGATACCTTCGCCCTGCCGCGCCGCTACTATGCGCGCGGCGTCCGGCGGTACGGGTTTCACGGCCTCAGCTATGATTACATCTCGGGCGTGCTGGCGCGCGATTACCCCGATCTGGCGGCGGGGCGGGTCGTGGTGGCGCATCTGGGCAACGGGGCCTCGATCTGCGCCATGAAGGCGGGTCGGTCGGTCGGCTCGACGATGGGGTTTTCGGCGCTGGACGGCTTGCCGATGGGCACACGGTCCGGGCAGCTTGACCCCGGCGTGGTGCTCTATCTGATGGATCAGGAGGGTCTGAACGCCGATCAGATCATGCATCTGTTATACAATGAAAGCGGGCTCAAGGGGCTGTCGGGCATCAGCCATGACATGCGCACGCTTCTGGCCGCCCATGCCGTCGAGGCCAAACAGGCCATCGATTATTACGTCTTTCGTCTGGCACGCGAGATTGGGGCGATGGCGGCAGTTCTGGGCGGTATCGACGCGCTGGTCTTTACTGGCGGCATCGGCGAACACGCCGCGCCCATTCGCGCCCGCGCGCTGGAACGTCTGGCGTTTCTGGGCCTTACAATCGCGCCTGAGGCCAATGCGCAAAACGCCACGCAGGTCGGCGCGGGCAGCGTTCCGGTCATGGTCGTCCCCACCGATGAGGAACGCATAATCGCGCGCGCCACGGTGGCCGAGCTTGGCCTGCGCCGGGCCGATACCTGACCCCGTTTCAGGCCACCGATTTCGGGCGCAGCCGCAGCCATATTAGTGCGGCCGCCGCCAGCGCTAGAAACGGCAGCATGGCCAGGTTCACCGCCGTCCAGCCCGCAACGACCGAGCCGCCGGAGCAATTCATCAAGCCGCCCGAAGCCAGCGAGGCGACGGTCACGAAACCGAACACCATGGCGTCGTTCATGCCCTGCACCCGGCCACGTTCTTCGGGCGCATGGGCAGCGGATAACAGCGTCGTTGCGCCGATAAAGCCGAAATTCCAGCCGATCCCCAGAAGGATGAGTGCGATATAGAAATGGCCAAGCTCCATTCCCATCAGCGCCACTAGACCGGCAGTGGCCAGGATCAGCAGGCCAAGGGACATGATCCGCTCAACCCCGAAACGGGCAATCAGGTGGCCGGTGAAAAAGGACGGCACGAACATCGCCAGCACATGGGCCGAAACGATATCGGCGGCATTGGCTTGCGTGAAACCGATGCCAACCACGGCCAGCGGTGTCGATGTCATGACAAGGTTCATCAGAGCATAGGACACCATGGCGACAATGATCGCGGTGATGATACGCGGATCGCGCAACAACGTGGCCCGGTCGCGGCCCCGGGGCCCATCGGCCGATGCCACCTGCGGTTTGGGCAAATCCAGCAGCAAAAACAGCAAGGCACCGATCAGGTTGAGCGCGACAATCGCCATATAGACGCCGAGAAAGGGAATATCCGTTGCTGGCCCCGTCGCTTTGACCAATTGCGGCCCAATGAGCGCCGAGGCCAACCCGCCCGCCATCACGTAGGAGATCGCCTTGGGCCGGAACCTATCCGAGGCCACATCGGCGGCGGCAAAGCGGTAAAACCCCTGCGCCGACATGTAGATGCCGGTAAAATACGAGCCCAGAAGGAAGACCGAAAAAGACCCCACATAAAGCCCATAGGCCGCGACCGCCGCCCCGACCGCGCCGCCACCGGCCCCGATCATGAAACCCACCCTGCGGCCATAGCGTTGCATGACGGCCGATATCCACGGTGCAGTGGTCATCGAGCCGAACACGATCAGCGAAATGGGCAGTGTCGCAAGGCACGGGTTCGGGGCCAGCCTCTGGCCCGCCAGCCCGCCGACGACGAATACCATTGGCATCTGGCTGCCCAAAATGGCCTGCATCGCCACCAGCACCATGACATTGCGGCGCGCCCGGGTGTCGCTTGCGGGGTTGTTGACAAGGTCAGTCATGCCTCCACCGCTAGCCGCGTTCGGCGCGGATGAAAAGCCCTGTTGGGAAATCAGCCCGGGCGGTGATGCCCTTACCCATTATGATCCCTGCCGCGATTTCGGGGGCCTTGCCCGGCGCGTGCGATGTCTGAACCCAGAGCGGGCCCGGGATTGGCAAGCTGCCTGTCCTGTGACAGCTTGACCGTCATTGAGGGGGTGGCGCACAATGGTCGGACGCATCATCGAAGACCTGGATTGCGTGGCCGAAGGCGCGGCCTGGCTGGCGAATGCCTGCCCGCGCATGGCTTATGCGCTCGATCAGACCGGCCCACTGCCGCTGCGTCGGCGTGCCGATGGTTTTGCCCAGATCCTCAGCGCGATTGTCAGCCAACAGGTGTCAGTGGCCGCAGCCGATGCCATCTGGGGGCGGCTCAAAGCGGCGGGGCTGACCGGCCCGCGCAAGATCATGTGGGCCAGCGATGACGATCTGCGCGCTTGCGGTCTCAGCCGTCAGAAAATCCGCTATGCCCGCGCATTGGCCGATGCCCGGATCGATTACCGCGCCCTGCGCGATGCACCCAACGATGCGGTTATCGCCACGCTGACCGAAGTGCCGGGCATCGGCAGTTGGACCGCCGAGATCTATGCCATGTTCTCGCTTGGCCGCGCCGATGTCTTTGCCCCCGGCGATCTGGCGCTGCAGGAGGCCGCGCGCATCCTTTATGACCTGTCTGAGCGCCCCCGCGAACGCGCCATGCGGGACATGGCGCAGGCCTGGTCGCCCTGGCGATCGGTTGCCGCCCGCACGCTTTGGGCCTACTACCGCGTGGCAAAGCAACGGGAAGGCATCAGATGACGACGACACTGGAATTTGGCCGGCGCGAAGCCGCGTCGGGGCAGGGCGACAGCCTGGTGATCTTGTTGCATGGCTACGGGGCCGATGGCAGCGATCTTCTGGGTCTGGCCGATCCGCTCGGCCCCCATCTGCCGGGCACGGTTTTCGTTGCCCCTGATGCCCCGGAACGCTCCACCGTCAATCCGATGGGCTATCAGTGGTTCCCGATCCCGTGGCTCGATGGCTCGCGTGAGGATCTGGCCGCCGAGGCGATGGCGCGCGCGGCGGTGGAACTGAACGGGTTTCTCGATGCGATGATCGAAACCGAGGGCGTGACGCCCGACCGTGTTGTCATACTGGGCTTTTCGCAGGGCACCATGATGGCGCTGCATGTGGCCCCGCGCCGCGCGGCACCCTTTGCCGGTATCGTGGGGTTTTCGGGCCGCCTGATGGAGCCGGAATTGCTGGCCGATGAAATCCGCTCTCGACCGCCGGTCCTGTTGATCCACGGCGATGCCGATGACGTTGTTCCGCCCGCCTCTCTGCCCGCCGCCGCCGAGGCGCTGCAAGGGGCCGGAATCGATGTCTACGCCCATGTCATGAAGGGCACCGGCCATGGCATCGCGCCCGATGGGCTATCGGTCGCGCTGGCCTTTATCCGGCAATGCCTGGATCTCGATCAGGAGGTCTAAGGCATAAGGCTGCGCGCCTGGGCCCTTTGCCCTTCCTTTTTGAAAAAATACTCTAAATTGCCGGTGTCGGTCGCGCGCGCCGTTTCCGCCCGTCCCGTCACAATCCCGTTGCGCTGCCCTGTTCGCCTGCCCCTAAATGTAGGGCTTGTCAGACGAATTTCGCCAGATATAGTCCTGTTATGGCAGGAACGGAGTCTGCGATGCACGCAACGGCCGAGACAAGCTTCAGATCCGAGTTCACCCGCGAGCCGGGCGGGTTGAAACAGCATCCCGCATTGGTGTTGAATGCCGATTACCGACCGCTCAGCTATTATCCCCTGTCGCTCTGGCCCTGGCAGGAGGCGGTCAAGGCGGCCTATCTCGACCGGGTCCAGATCATCGCCGAATATGATGAGGTCGCGCGCTCACCCAGTATCGAGATCCGCATCCCCTCGGTCGTGGTGCTGAAAGATTACGTGCGGCCGCAAAAACGGGTGGCCTTCACCCGGTTCAACCTGTTTCTGCGCGATCATTTCTCGTGCCAATATTGCGGCACCCGGGGCGATCTGACCTTCGATCATGTGGTGCCGCGCGCATCGGGGGGCATCACGTCGTGGGAAAATGTCGTTGCGGCCTGTTCCAGATGCAATCTGAGAAAAGGCTCGAAGTCGCTGCGCCGCTCGGGGCTGAGCCTGCGCAAACCGCCGCGCCGCCCACAGTCTGGTGAATTGCGCAATGCGGGCCGTCGGTTTCCGCCCGGTCACCTGCATGAAAGCTGGCTCGATTTCCTCTATTGGGATGCCGAACTGGAGGCCTGATATCCGCGCTCCCCATCATGCCGCGATGCCACCGCCTCTGTTGACATCCGCGTGGACGTGGTGGGCGATTCAGGCTAGGTTTGACGCCGGGAACCAGGGGAAATCCAGCCATGCCAGATCCGTTTTTCACGCCCGTTTCGGGCTTTGATCTCCCGCGTTTCGCGGGAGTGCCGTCTTTCATGCGCCTGCCGCAGATGACGCTGGATCACCCGCGCATCGCCGAGGTTGATATCGGTCTGGTCGGCGTGCCCTGGGATGCCGGCACAACCAATCGGCCAGGCCCGCGCCACGGGCCGCGCCAGATCCGTGATATGTCGACCATGATCCGGGCTCAGAATGACGCAACGGGGATCCGGCCCTTTGAGGCTGCCAATTGCGCCGATCTGGGCGATGTCGGCCCCAATCCGGCCGATCTGATGGACAGCATGGACCGCATCACCCGATTCTATACCACGATGAAGGCGCAGGGCATCCGGCCACTGACCGCGGGCGGCGATCACCTGACCACACTGCCGGTGCTGCGCGCCCTGGCATCTGACGGGCCCCTTGGCATGGTCCATTTCGACAGCCACACCGACCTCTTCCACTCCTATTTCGGCGGCAAACTCTATACCCACGGCACCCCCTTCCGGCGCGCCGTCGAAGAGGGTCTGCTCGATCCCAAACGCGTGGTGCAGATCGGCATTCGCGGCACAATGTATGACAGCGAGGATGTCGATTTCGCCAAGAGCGTCGGTATCCGGCTGATCCCGATCCGCGAGTATTTTGCGCGCGGCTTTGCCGATGTCATGGCCGAGGCGCGCGAGATCGCGGGAAGCAGCCCCACCTATGTCAGCTATGATATCGACTTTGTCGATCCCGCCTTCGCGCCCGGCACCGGCACACCCGAAGTCGGCGGGCCAAACAGTTTCGAGGCTCTGGAGGTTGTGCGCGCGCTGCGAGGGCTCGATATCGTGGGGGCCGATATGGTCGAGGTATCGCCGCCGTTCGACCAATCGGGTGGCACCGCCTATCTGGGGGCCTCGATCCTCTTTGAACTGCTTTGCGTGATGGTCTGAGCCGATGTCCATCCCGCCCCGCTTAACCTCCCCTAACATTCCGACCATTAACCTTAACGCCGGCCCTGCCTTCTTTGCGCCGGAAAATATCCCGGGGGGCGTCGCCCAAGGGCGACGGGGGGCAGCGCCCCCATCTGCGACAGCCTGGGCTATTGCACCGTAACGAAGATTTGTGGTAGCGCTAACATAACCTGATAACGCGCCCGAATAAGGACATCTCCGCATGGTTTCTCGCGTCATACCGGTAGAAGATTTCGATCTGGTGATCTTTGGCGGCACCGGCGATCTGGCTCGCCGCAAGATTTTACCGGGTCTTTATCGCCGCTTTCTGTCCGAACAGATGCCAACGGGGGCCCGCATCATCGGCGCGGCCCGCACCGATCAGGACAGCGATGCCTGGCGCGCGACGGTGCGCGACGCGATCATGGAATTTGTCTCGGACGCCAAGAAAGACCCCGCCACGATCGAGGCATTCCTGCAAACGCTGTCTTATGTTCCGATTGACGCAAAGGGCACTGGCGGTTGGCAGGAACTGGCCGATCTCATGCGCCCCGAGGCGACGCAGGCGTTTTATTTCTCGGTGGCCCCAGGCCTTTTCGGGGATCTGGCCGAGCGGCTCAAATCCAACGCCATCGCGCGCCGTGACGCCCGCATCGTGGTCGAGAAACCCTTTGGCCGCGACCTTGAGACCGCGCGCGCGTTGAATGCCACCCTGGCCGCCCATTTCGATGAAACGCAGATCTATCGCATCGACCACTACTTGGGAAAAGAGACGGTTCAGAACCTGATGGCCGTGCGCTTTGCCAATGTCCTTTTTGAGCCGCTGTGGAACGCGCAATATGTCGATCACGTGCAGATCACGGTGGCCGAAACTGTCGGCGTCGGTGGGCGCGGGGCCTATTATGACACCTCGGGGGCGATGCGCGATATGGTGCAAAACCACCTGATGCAGCTGTTGTGTCTGACCGCGATGGAGCCGCCCTCGCTATTTGAGCCAAATTCCGTCAGGGATGAGAAGTTAAAAGTTATCAGGGCGTTGGACCCTGTTCTTAAACAAGATGTGGTGCGCGGGCAGTATCGGGCCGGAACCGACCCGTCCTATCGCGAGGATGCCGAAAACCCCCACAGCCTGACGGAAAGCTTTGTTGCCCTCAAGGTGCATGTCTCGAACTGGCGCTGGTCGGGCACGCCGTTTTACCTGCGCACCGGCAAACGGATGAAATCGCGCATGTCCGAGATCGTGGTCCATTTCAAGGAACCGCCGCATAACATCTTTTCCGAGGCCGCCCATCCGCGCTGCAACATCCTGACCATCCGGTTGCAACCCGATGAGGGGATCGACCTGCGCATGACGATCAAGGAACCGGGGCCGGGCGGCATGCGCTTGATCGAGGTGCCGATGGACATGACCTTTGCCCGCGCGCTTGGGCCCGAGGGGTCGGATGTGCCCGATGCCTATGAACGCCTGATCATGGATGTGATCCGCGGCAATCAGACGCTTTTCATGCGCGGCGACGAGGTCGAAGCGGCCTGGGCCTGGACCGATCCGATCATTGCGTCCTGGGCCAAGTCGGAGGATACTCCGCTGCAATATGAACCGGGCTCGGCCGGGCCCGAGGATGCCCTGATGCTCTTGCATCGCGACGGGCGCAGATGGCGGGAGATTTCGGCATGATGGAGCTGATCGAATATCCGGACGCGGATATGATGATGCTGGATGTGGCTGACACGCTGGCCGGCGAGTTGAGCGACCATTTGATGCGTGAGGATCGTGTGAGCTTTTGTGTACCCGGCGGCACCACGCCGGGGCCGATTTTCGATGTCCTGAGCGCGCAGGCGCTGGATTGGGACCGGGTGTCGGTGTTTCTGAGCGATGAACGCTGGCTGCCCGAAGATCATCCGCGGTCGAACACCCGGCTGGTGCGCGACCGCCTGCTGACCGACAAGGCCGCCGCCGCGAATTTGGTGTCGCTTTATGCCGAGGCCGAGACGCCCGAAGAGGTGATCGAAAGCCTCAGCGCCGGGTTGAAGCCGCATCTGCCGATCACGCTGCTGCTGCTTGGCATGGGCCCCGATATGCACACCGCCTCGCTGTTTCCGGGGGCTGACCGGCTGCACGATGCGCTGAACGACCCACGCAAGGTTCTGATGCCGATGCGCGCGCCGGGCGCGGATGAGACGCGCGTGACGCTGACCGCGCCGGTGCTGTCCGCGGCACTGTCGACCCATATCGTGATCACCGGCGATGCCAAGCGCACAGCCTTGGAACGGGCGCAGCATCTGGAGCCGAAAGAGGCCCCCGTGCGCGCCGTTTTGCCCGGTGCCACCGTGCATTGGGCCCCTTGAGCGACAAAGGAAATGCGCCATGTCCCTGTGGGATGATCTGAAAGCACATCAGGCCGCGAAATCGGGCCTGGTGATGGCAGAAATGTTCGAGGATGCCGACAGATTTGGCCGGTTTTCGGCCGAATTCGACGGGATGCTGTTCGATTATTCCAAGACGCAGATCGACATCGGTGCGATGTCGCTTTTGCTGGAGCTGGCGCGCAGCACAGATGTCGAGGCACGCCGCGAGGCGATGTTTTCCGGTGCGGAAATCAACGAGACCGAAGGCCGCGCCGTGCTGCATACGGCGCTGCGGGCTCCGCACGGCCCGGTGAGGGGTGCGGGTAGCGATGTGATGCCAGGCGTTCTGGAAACACGCGCCCGGATGGCCGCATTTGCCGATGCGGTCCGATCGGGCCGGATCGCCGGGCAGGGCGGGCGCTATACGGATGTGATCAATATCGGCATTGGCGGCTCGGATCTGGGCCCTGCGATGGCCACCCTGGCGCTGGCCCCCTATCATGACGGGCCGCGGGTGCATTATGTCTCGAATGTCGATGGCGCGCATATCCACGACACTTTGCGCGGCCTTGATCCGACCCGCACGCTGGTCATCGTCGCCTCCAAGACCTTCACAACAATCGAGACCATGACCAATGCGCAGACCGCACGCGACTGGATGGCGGCGACCGTCACCGATCCCGGTGCACAGTTTGCGGCGCTGTCTACGGCGGGCGACCTGACGGCGCAGTTCGGCATTGATGGATCCCGTGTCTTTGGCTTCGAGGATTGGGTCGGCGGGCGCTATTCGCTTTGGGGGCCGATCGGGCTTGGCATCATGCTGGCGGTGGGGCCCGAGGATTTCGCCGAATTCCTGGCCGGTGGTCATGCGATGGATACGCATTTCCGCACCGCCGATCTGGCCGATAACCTGCCGGTGCTGCTGGCGCTGGTGGGGGTCTGGCACAACCAGATCTGCGGCCATGCCACCCGCGCCGTGCTGCCCTATGATCAACGCCTGTCGCGGCTGCCTGCCTATCTGCAACAACTTGAGATGGAATCGAACGGCAAGCGCGTGGCGATGGATGGCAGCGACCTGACAGTGCCTTCGGGGCCTGTTGTCTGGGGCGAACCCGGCACCAACGGGCAGCACGCGTTTTATCAGCTGATCCATCAGGGCACCCGCGTGGTTCCCTGCGAATTTCTGGTGGCGGCCCAAGGGCATGAGCCTGCATTGGCGCATCACCACCGTCTGCTGGTGGCCAATTGCCTGGCGCAATCCGAGGCGCTGATGAAGGGCCGGTCACTGGCCGAGGCGCGCGCGCGCATGGCCGAGGCCGGGTTGCAGGGGGCCGAGCTTGAGCGGCAGGCCCGCCACCGGGTGTTTCCCGGCAACCGCCCCTCGACCACGCTGATCTACCCGAAGCTGACGCCGCATGTTCTGGGCCAGATCATCGCGCTTTATGAGCACCGCGTTTTTGTCGAAGGGGTGATCCTTGGCATCAACTCGTTCGATCAATGGGGCGTGGAACTGGGCAAGGAACTGGCGGTCGCGCTGGAGCCGGTGTTGCGCGGGGCCGCGTCCGAGGATGGCAAGGACGGGTCGACCCGCGCCTTGGCCGAATACTACCGAAATCACGGCGAATAGATCCAGATTTCAACGCTTTACGAAGTGAAGTTAATGGAGCGGGTAACGGGAATTGAACCCGTAACTTAAGCTTGGGAAGCTCGCGTGATACCTTTTCACCATACCCGCGCTCTGGACGGTTGAAATACGCCGAGCCTTGCAGGGCGTCAAGCATTGTTCTTATGGCATGCCTTCAAGTCGAAACCACCCCCAAAGGATGTGCCAACCCAGGTAGAACCCCAGTCGGATCACCAGCATTGCAACGACCCCAAACCGATAAAAGGCCGCAAGCTGGACCAGATTGAACAGCGTGACATGCGCCGTCATCAGCACAAGTTGTACCAACGGACCCGGCGTGAGAAGAAACTGAAAAAGAGGCTCAATGGCCGCGACCGGTAGAAGGACCAGCGCAGGATGCGGGGCGCTGCGCAGGACCAACAGGATGGCAGCCAAGGGCACCAGATGAAACAGGGTTTCCGCGACGAGTGCGATCACGGAATAGAATATCAACGCTGAGGGCAATGCGATGTTGATGTCGGACGGAAATGGGCTGAGCAGGTCAATTCCGATTGGCAGCAATGACAGGGCGAACCCGGCAGCAAACAGGCCAACCGCCTGTGTCAAGGATGCGCCCGTCCGGTCCGCGGCAAAGCCGGAGCTGGCGATCTGGAAACAGGCCCACAGCGCCAATGCCAAAACGATGAGCATCACGGCAAGCGGCGGCATTGATCCGAACAGGCGCGCAAAACCCGGGGTCAGGTCAGAATCGAAAAATGGCGTGGCAAGGGTTGCCAGCAAAACGACAAACAGATAGCCACGGCTGCCGGCCGGAAGGTGTGGGATTGCGAAGCGGCGCATGGGCCAGGCAATTGCACAGGATACCTGCTCCAGCAAGGTTTGCCGCGGATCAGCCGCGCCGCCGCCTGCGCCGCCCGCCGCCATTGCCATCGTCTCCGCTGTTGAAGGACGGGTCCGGCAGGGTCACCACGCCATTCAGGATCGGGAACGCATCGACCGCGTTCGGGATCGCGGACGCATTGACGAAATGTTCCTGAAATTTCGGCTCCACCGCGGTTTCGACCTTGTGGATCTGTCCCACCACGGTCTCAATCCGGGTGCGGGCCGCGCGAGAACACAACGCGATGCGCGCGCCGTGGCCCGCCGCGTTGCCCGCCGATGTGACCTTGTCGAGCGGGGCATCGGGGATCATGCCCAGAACCATCGCGTGTTTCGGGCTGATATGCGCGCCAAAGGCCCCGGCCAACGTGACCTTGTCGACTTGATCGACCCCCATTTCATCCATCAGGAGCTTGGCCCCGGCATAAAGTGCTGCCTTGGCCAGTTGGATGGCGCGGATATCGCCCTGTGTCACAGTGATGCGGGGGCCGCCCTCGGCGCTGCCATCATGGACCAGATAGGCATGTGTGCGGCCTTCGGGTTCCATGCGGTCGGTGCCGGTTTGCGCCGCCGATCCGATCAGCCCGGCGGCATCCACCAGCCCCGCCATGCGCATTTCGGCCACCGCCTCGATAATGCCGGACCCGCAGATGCCGGTGACACCGGTGGCGGCACTGGCATCGGCAAATCCGGGGTCATCGGACCACAGATCGCAGCCGATGATCTGAAACCGGGGCTCCTTGGTCTCGGGGTCAATCTCGATGCGTTCAATGGCCCCCGGCGCGGCGCGCTGGCCCGAGGATATCTGCGCGCCCTCAAAGGCCGGGCCGGTGGGCGAGGAACAGGCCAGCACGCGGTCGCGGTTGCCAAGCAGGATCTCGGCATTGGTGCCGACATCCACCACCAGCACCAGATCCTCGGAGAGGTTCGGCTCCTCCGACAGGGCGACGGCGGCGGCATCGGCCCCGACATGGCCCGCGATGCAGGGCAGGATATAGACCTGCGCCTGCGCGTTGAGCGCGCCCAGATCCAGTGATCGGGCGGGCAGGGTGAGCGATGAGGATGTGGCCAGCGCAAACGGGGCCTGTCCCAGCTCAACCGGATCAATCCCCAACAAAAGATGATGCATGACCGGGTTGCAGACGAATACCGTCTCAAGGATCAGGGTGGGGTCGATGCCGCCCTCGGCCGCGATTTCAATGGCCAGCGTGTTGATGGCCTCGCGCACGGCCTGCGTCATTTCCTTGTCGCCGCCGGGGTTCATCATGGCATAGCTGACCCGGCTCATCAGGTCTTCTCCAAAGCGGATCTGCGGGTTCATGATGCCCGAGGATGCCAGCACATCACCGGTCGACAGATCGCACAGATGCGCCGCGATGGTGGTCGACCCGAGGTCGATGGCGAGGCCATAAATGCCGCCTTCGTGCAATCCGGGCCAGATTTCCAGGACCTTGCCAGTTTCGCTGCCTGCCGCCTGATGCACCGCGACCGTGACCTGCCAGCCGCCCTTGCGCAGCACCGGTTGCAGCCGGGTCACCACACCCAGATCGGCGGTAAGGCCGGTCAACTGCCATTGCGCCTCAAGCGCCGATTTCAGTCGCTCCAGATCGCCCGAGGGTTCGTGCATGTCGGGTTCGGCCACATCGACGAAATAGAGCCGTGTTGCCGGGTCCATGATGATGGGCCGCGCGCTGGCCGCTTTGCGCACGACCTGTCGGTGGACCTGGCTTTCGGGCGGCACGTCGATCACGACATCGCCCTGAACCGTGGCCTGACAGCCCAACCGGCGGCCCTTTTTCAGGCCGCGCACCCGGTCATAGCGCGCCTCGACCGCGTTCCATTCCGACAAGGCGGTTTCGCTGACTGTCACGCCATGTTTGGGAAAATCGCCAAAGGCCGGGGTGATCTGACATTTCGAGCAGATGCCGCGCCCGCCGCAGACGCTGTCGAGATCGACGCCCAACCGCCGGGCCGCGGTCAGAATCGGGGTGCCGGCGGGAAAATGCCCGCGTTTGCCGGAGGGTGTGAAAATCACCAGAGGATCATGAGACATGCGCGGCACCTTTTCCGTTTGGTGATTACTAGCGCGGAACGCGGGCCGGTAAAGGT
>Ga0316205_10002988_pt1 | contig 16573 bp, 13 predicted proteins | sample 3monthpyrite_MG_FD_204941 | JGI IMG/M metagenome (GOLD analysis project Ga0316205, IMG submission 204941) | Microbial mat bacterial communities from mineral coupon in-situ incubated in ocean water Damariscotta River, Maine, United States -... | ecosystem: Environmental > Aquatic > Marine >... | reverse complement strand
AAATGCCGCATTTAGAAGGCTGGGCAATGGCTGGTGATAAAATGTTATTACCTGCGGTGGGGCAGCATGAAGTTTTAGTAATGGACAGTAACTGGAAACAGGTGAAGTCAATAGCGGTGCACGGACAGCCCATTTTTGTAATGTCCCGACCTGACCACAGGCAAATGTGGGTCAATTTTGCACATCCGAGAAATGATACGATACAGGTCATCGATACTGAATCATTGCAGATTATAAAAACCCTAAAACCAGGTAAAGCTGTATTACATATGGAATTTAGCCCCAGAGGAGAGCATGTGTGGATGTCTGTCAGGGACGATAACAGGGTAGATGTTGTCGATACAGAAACATTTGAAGTGATACAAAGTTTAAATGCAGATAAACCGAGTGGAATATTCTTTACCAATCGGGCACATAAAATTGGGTTATAAATTATGATTAGTATTAAAGCGCTATTGATAAGTATCACTGCAATGATAGTTTTAGGTTTAACCTTTGAGCTTATATTTTTATTTGTCGATATAGGTTATGGCAGTTTGATGAAAAGTTATCCAATGATTGAAAGCATCAGGCAACCTTTCAATTATTTATTTGTATTGCTTGGGCTGTTTTTTATTATGTTTACGGGTGGATATCTAACCTCAATATACGCCAGAAAAAATGCCATTGCCCATTCCATCGTTGCTTCATTAGTTATTTGTGGTATTGCTTTATATGCGACAAGCAGTGGTTATGAGTTCACATTTTTAAGTGTCGTATTTGTTCTGGTTAGTCTCATATTTACCCTCTATGGAAATAAGGTATACAACAAGCAAAATATAGCTGAGCACTCTGCTTAAAAGTCACAAACGGAAATGAAATAAACAAGTCTTTGATTTAAATCAATATTATATTAGCGACCTGCTTTTAGTAAATAATCAACTATTTCAATTGGTTACGAGTAAATGGATGAGTTGTAACTGCTGCAGCTGATCTCAACTTGTCATAAGTCAATGTTTATTCCCCGATAAACTGTAATTTCACAGTTAATTAGAAATGCTTTCAGGGGACTAGCAAAACCATGGCACTAGATCAAAACTATGATCATGACTCATTTCATAAAACTGAGCTTATTCAGAAGTTATTCAATGAGTATCAACATAACTTTCCGGTTACCCCAACACCTTATGCTGATATGGCAGAACGTCTAGGTGTGGATGAATGCACTATTCTTAAGTTACTTGAAGAATTAGATACACAAAAGATATTAAGTCGTGTCGGTCCAGTGTTTCGTCCAAACCGAGTAGGTGTAAGCACTTTGGCGGCAATGGCAGTGCCTCCACATAAACTTGAATCTATAGCCGACATCATAAGCTCTTATCCCGCTGTTAATCATAACTATGAACGTGAGCATCACTTTAATCTCTGGTTTGTAGTTACCGCAGAAAATAAAGACATATTAGATAATACGTTAGAGGATATGGAGGCCAGGACAAATATTAGAATTATGTCTTTGCCAATGGAAAAAGATTATCACATTGATCTTGGATTTCCATTACAGTTGATACAAGGGGGGCGTCAGGATGATTAATGAGAGACAGTTAATCTCCGTTTTGCAACAAGGCTTACCCCTGGTTTCTCATCCTTATGCGGATATAGCTAAAAAAATAAATAGCACTGAAGATGAAGTCATTAATTACATTAAATTGATGCAGGAAAAAGGTGATATAAAACGTTTTGGTCTGGTCGTACGGCACCGTAAATTAGGTTATAAATCTAATGCAATGGTGGTATGGGATATTGCAGAAGAAAAAGTCGATACATTGGGTCAATGTTTTGGTCAGTTTGATTTTGTAACCTTGAGTTACAGACGCCCACGAAATTTACCTGATTGGCCATATAATCTGTTTTGTATGATTCATGGTCAAGATAGAGATGATGTAAAGCGTAATCTTGAATTAATGATTAAAAGCTGTGAAGTAGAAGGTGTTAATCACGAAATACTGTTTAGTACACGTTGCTTTAAACAACGTGGAGCTATTTATATTGATTGCGATAAAGATAAAAAAAATCCTGAGAAAGTAGCAATTTAATGAATTTGCATGAGCACGATAAAATAATTATTAACCGCTTACAAGGTGGGTTTCCTATTTGTGAAAACCCCTGGAATGAATTAGAAAAAACATTAAATATTCCGGCCGATGAGATTATTAGTCGTATTGAGCGAATGAAACAAGATGGTATATTGAGTCGATTTGGCCCAATGTATCATGCTGAAAAAATGGGTGGAGGTCTAACCCTTGCTGCAGTTAAAGTTGATGAATCTCGTTATGATGAAGTAACAGAAATTATTAATAGTTTTTCCGAAGTTGCACATAACTACAAACGAGAGCATGAATTAAATATGTGGTTTGTAATTGCAACAGAAGAACCTGAACAAATACAGCTAACAATAAATGATATTGAAGATAGAACAGGATTAAGAGTTTATAACATGCCGAAACAACAGGAATTTTATCTTAATCTAAAGTTTGAAGTTTAAAATTATATGAATGCAATTGAGCAAGAAGTTATGCAAAGTAAGCAGAGTTCTGTAATTGATGAAATTGACCGAAAGATTATTTCGGCTACGCAAGCGGGTTTACCATTAACGCTTCATCCATATCAAGATGTTGCATCTGAAACTGGATTAGATGTTAAAGATGTTATTTTGCGTATGCAAAAAATGACTGATTCAGGCATTATTCGTCGTACAGGTATTGTGCCTAATCATTATAAGTTAGGTTTTAAGTCTAATGGTATGAGTGTTTGGCATGTTCCTGAAAATAAAATTACTGAGTTAGGTGCTAAAGTTGGTTCTCTTGAATTTGTTAGTCATTGTTATCAGAGACCTCAATTCTTACCTGAATGGCCTTATAACTTGTTTGCTATGGTTCATGGTACAAGTCATGAAGAGGTTGACGAGAAGGTTAAGATAATTTCAAATTTATTGGCTGATGACGACCTGAGTCACCAGATCCTGTTTAGTAGCAAAATACTAAAGAAAACTGGTTTAAGAATATAAGGTAACGATATGTTCAGAATGACACAATTTATGAAATCAATGGCTGAAGATACACCTTTAGGTCCGGCACGCAAGCCACCTGGCCCTGTTGTTATCTGGAACTTAGTTCGTCGTTGTAATTTAACCTGCAAACACTGTTATTCAATATCTGCAGATAAGGACTTTCCTGGTGAGTTAAATACACAACAGGTTTTTACCACTATGGATGACCTAAAGCAGTTTAAAGTACCAGTTTTAATATTGTCAGGTGGAGAGCCATTATTACGCCCAGATATTTATGATATTTCACATCGAGCTAAAGAAATGGGCTTTTATGTGGGCTTATCCACCAATGGAACATTAATTACCAAAGATAATATTAAACAAATTGCAGAAGTGGGTTACGACTATGTGGGTATTAGTATTGATGGTATGGAAAAAACCCATGATAAGTTCAGGCGCAGAGAAGGTGCTTTTAAAGAGTCTATGAACGGTATCGATTTATGTAAAGAAAATGGCATTAAAGTAGGTATGCGATTTACACTTACTCAGGATACGGTTTCTGAATTACCTGATATCTTAAATTTAATGGATGAAAGAGATATTGATAAGTTTTACCTGTCTCATCTTAATTATGCAGGTCGTGGCAATAAAAATCGTAAAGATGATGTTTTTCATAAAATGACACGTAATGCGATGGACCTATTATTTGATACTTGTTGGAATCATATCGAAAGAGGCAATGACAGGGAGTTTGTAACAGGTAATAATGATGCTGATGGTGTTTATATGATGGAATGGGCAAAGAAGAATATTCCTGATTTATATTATGAAAAAGAAGCAGAACTAATAACTCGTTTAGAGAATTGGGGTGGCAATTCCTCCGGTGTTAATATTTCCAATATAGATAATCTGGGTAATGTACATCCCGATACATTCTGGTGGGATTATAATCTAGGTAATGTTAAAGAAAGAAAATTTTCCGAAATATGGCAAGATACGTCAGACCCATTAATGGCGGGTTTCAAACAGGAGCAGCGTCCTCTTAAGGGGCGTTGTGCAGCATGTAAACATAAAGCTATATGCGGTGGTAATACCAGAGTAAGAGCTTATTCGCTTACCGGTGACCCATGGGAAGAAGATCCAGCATGTTATTTAACTGACGATGAAATTGGCGTTGAAGCGTCAGATAGGCGTATTGAAAATAGACCTTATGATGGCCGCTTAAAAGACATTCAGGTGAGTAGAGCTTAATTAGTTGGATTTATTTAAGTTTGAATAAGAATATAGGTAAAATGAAAATTCTGTTTATGAAAAAAATTATCACATCAGTTTTTGCTATGTTACTTGTTTCAACTACAGTGCAAGCAACTAGTCAGCTTGATACAAATGTTACTACAAAACAAAACTTTAAAACTCATTGTGCCAGTTGTCATGGAGAAAACAGGCTTGGTTTAATGGGGCCGGCGTTATTACCAGAAAACTTAAAGCGGCTGAGAAAAAAAGCTGCACACAGTGTTATTTCACAAGGCAGAGCCGCAACCCAAATGCCTGCATTTGCTAATAAATTAGATAAGCTGGAAATTCAGTCTCTGGTTGATTACATCTATACACCATTAGCAGAAATCCCCGTCTGGAATCTAGATAACATATTATCCAGTCAGATTATTTATCCGCAAGTTAAAAAATTATCAGCAAAACCTGTTTGGGATGCTGATCCTATGAATATATTTCTGGTGGTTGAGTTAGGCGATCATCATGTGACGGTGCTGAATGGAGATACATTCAATCCTATACATCGTTTTGCATCTCGGTTTGCCTTACATGGTGGGCCCAAATATTCACCGGATGGAAGATATGTCTATTTTGGCTCACGTGATGGCTGGGTAACAAAATATGATTTGTATAATCTGACAGTCATTGCAGAAATTAGAGTTGGCATTAATATGCGTAATGTGGCGGTTTCCAGTGATGGTAAACATGTTATTGCTGGTAACTACTTACCACACAGCATCGTTATTTTATCTACCGATGATTTATCACCTGTAAAAGTTATTGCGGTGAAAAATCAAGCTGGTGATAGCTCCAGAGTGAGTGCAGTATATGATGCCGCTCCGCGTAAAACGTTTATAGCAGCACTTAAAGATTTGAAAGAAGTGTGGGAGATTTCATACGAAGACAATCCGCCTATGGGGTTTGGTAAGTGGATGCATGATTATCGTGAAGGTGCGGGTGAAAATGCAAATAATTCTAAACAACGTGAAAAATTTCCTATTAGAAAAATTAAAACGGAAGATTATCTGGATGACTTCTTCTTTAATCAAACTTACGAATTAATTATTGGCTCATCTAGAGATAAAAAAGCTAAAGTGCTTGATCTTGACCTGGGTAGAACAATTAAAACACTCGATCTACAGGGAATGCCGCATATGAGTTCAGGTATTACCTGGGTATATGAGGGGCGAACTGTGTTGGCCACGCCAAATCTTAAAGAGGGCGTAGTGACCATAATCGATATGGAAACATGGAAAACTATAAAACGTATTAAAACACTGGGTCCGGGTTTCTTTATGCGTAGTCATGAAAATTCAGATTATGCCTGGGTGGATGTATTCTTTGGTCCAAATAAAGAGGCTGTCCATATAATAGATAAATCAACTTTAGAAATTGTTAAGACATTAAGACCTGCAAAAGGAAAAACAGCAGCTCATGTTGAGTTTGATAAGCAGGGAAAACATGTTTTATTGAGTATTTGGGACATAGATGGCGAAGTGATTGTTTACGATGCTAAGAGCTTTAAAGAAATTAAACGTTTGCCAATGAATAAGCCATCAGGTAAATACAACGTATACAATAAGATCACCAGGTCAGCAGGTACAAGTCATTAGAAGTAGTCTTTGTAAAGTTTCATGTTATTCTAGGGATAAATGAATAATCTTTGAGACTGTATGTACTGGCGATTTATACTTTTATTTTTATTCTCAACTATTTCACAGGCATCAGAGATAAAACCTTTTACTTCTGATGGCTGCAGTGCTTTTCCTGATGGAACATTTACACAGCAGTCTTTGTGGAGTAATTGCTGTTTTTTACATGATCTGGCGTACTGGAAAGGTGGCACTGAAAAACAGAAAAATACTGCAGATTATGATCTTGAGTCATGTGTTAAAAATGTAGGTGAGCCTCATATAGCTAAATTAATGTTAGCTGGTGTTAAAGTAGGCGGTTCGCCGTTTTTAAATACACCATTCAGATGGGGTTACGGCTGGCCTTATGGTCGAGCTTATAAAACGCTAAGCCGTTCAGAAAAATTACAGGTTAGCCAAAAACTTGAGGCACTTAAAGTAATCATAGATGACGAGATCAAACAGTTATCTATAGATAAAAAAGAGGCTGATTAATTCGTCTAAATCAATTATTGCATTAAAAGAAGTACATGTAGTTGTTGCTTATATTTTGGGTTGATTTCTCTGGAGTTTGGAATGCGGGCACCGGCACTCGATATGCAATATGCAATATGGAATAATATTTTTCAGGAAAAAGCTTTGCCTAATTGCTAAATCAGTGGTTCTTGATAGCAATCAGTTTATCTAGAAATTTCTAATTTATCATTTGATGGGCTTTTCATTTCAGCCCTTACGGCGTCTGAATACAGATCCAGTCGTACCTAACTGATTTCTAACTAGTAATTGGAGTATCCGGGAACTGTTACTGTCGTTCTGGATTTAGACGGACCTACTGACTGATGTTAAATGTAGTTTGAAAATCAGAATGAGCCGGGACTACCTGATGGCTGCAGTTTGAGCTTGAATTCTTATTGCAGAAAAGATGATTGTGGCCGATATACCTGCAATTGTTGCTTTGTTCATCTATTTTTCCCTAAAAATTTGATTATTTTTATCCTGAGGTGATGTTACAGGGAAAAATGATAATTAAGAATGTATCTAATATATAATAAGCTAAATAACTAATATAGTAATATTTATTGGCTTGTGATCGGTTGATTTGATCTTTCGTATATTGTGATAGAGATTTAGTATTATAAAAACATAAAATGGTGTGATTAGTTCATAGTGTAATCCATGTACTGTGGTTTGATAGTGATAACATGAAAAAATCCTGAGTATTTTCAAGGGTAGAGCAGCCGATTTAGATCTATACTTAAGTATTCAATCGGCATAAATAAGTATAATAGCCGGTGTAATCTAAGGGTTATTGATAATTTAATAATACAGGGCATATGTATATTTTTGCCTACAGGGTGTGTAGTGAATATATCAAATGGCCTTAAAAGGTTCATTTTTAAAATAATTAATCTGCCTCTAATAATCTTCAGTATTGTTAGTTTTCAGTATGCATATGCGGAAACTGTAGAGCTTGCTGTTCTGTACCCAGAAGCCAGTGGGGGATATTCAAAGGTATTTAAGAATATACTGGAAGGTGTTAATCAGCTTGATAATATTAAAGTGACTACCCATCGCATATCTAAAAAAACACAGGTTGTTGAAGTTAGTGACTGGTTAGAAAATAGTCAGTGTCAGACTATTCTGGCACTGGGGCAGCGTAGTTACTTAGTCGCCAAACAGCTTAAAAATAATTTGCCTTTGACTATTGGAGCGATAGTCGCAACACCTAATGGCCATGGTGGTATTAGTATGGACGGTAGTCCAGAATTATTTTTACATCACCTTAATAAATTAGCACCAGATGTTAAACGCGTTCATGTTGTTTATAGTGAAAAAAATTCTGCCTGGTTAGTGAAAATAGCAGAAGTTGCAGCTGCAAAACGAAATTTGGAACTTTTGTCATATAAGGTTGATAACCTTAAACAGGGCATAAAAAATTATACTGATATATTAAATAATGTTGAAAGTAATAAGGATGCAATCTGGATCCCATTAGATCGAGTTGTACCTGATAAAGCTATTCTTCCTAAAATATTAAAAGTCGCATGGGATAAAAATATCGTGATATTTTCAAATAATCCACTGCATGCTAAAAAAGGTACTTTATTTGCTTTGTTTCCTGATCATAAACTTGTAGGTAAAAAGCTTGCCAGTATTGCTGTTGAGCAAGTAAAAGAGAATGCTGAATATGAGTTATTACCTACATCAAACCTTAAGTTAGCGGTGAACAGGCGAACAGCTTCTCATCTTGGATTGAATTTTTCTAAAAGTGAAGAACGACAGTTTGATATTGTGTTTCCGGCTAGATAATGGGTATTTAGTGTGAGTTTAGTTAAAAAATTATTTTCATCACAACATAGCTTTAGAAAACAGTTGTTTTCTGTTTTTACTTTAAGTGTGCTTGGGCTCGCGCTCATTTCAGCAATAGCTTCTTCCTGGTTTGCCAGTAATCAAATGCGTGAACAAATCATTAGTCAGGGGATTCAGGTAACTGCAAACCTGGCTTCGCAAAGTATGTTGGCACTGTTGTATGAGAGTTCGGAAAATGCTGAAGATGCTGCTTCATCAGCTCTACTTTTTCCGGGTGTTAGTTTTGTGCAGATTTTAGATAGTGAATCAAAGACGCTCTTAACCAAAGGTGAAATTAATAATGAGCCCTATGCGGTTTTACCTGTCGTCTATAGGAATGAAAAACCAAGAGTAATAAGTGAGTCATCTCAGGTTTGGCATTTATCAGCACCGGTATATAGCCCTGTAAATGATGATAGTCCACTATATATTGATGAGGCTAGTTCAAAAGAGTTTATAGGTTCTGTCTATGTAGTGGTTGATAAAGCGGCATTAAATAAAATACAGGAAACTATATTTATTACTAATATTGGTATCGCTCTGATTGTAACCGCTATTATATTATTTCTTCTTAGTTATGTGCTAACCCATGTAACCAGGCCATTAAATAACTTATCACAAACCATGCAAAAAGCTAAAAAAGGTGATGCCCAGGTTAAAGCTAAATTAAACGGTCCAAAAGAAATCGTGCATATAGCAAGTGTGTTTAATGACATGATGGAAGTATTAGATGAAAAGCAGGAGGCCTTATATAAAGAAAAAGAAAGAGCCATGATAACTTTGAATTCTATCGCGGATGGCGTAATTACCACAGACATTGATGGTGAGGTGTTATATTTAAATCCTGTAGCTGAACGATTAACTGGCTGGAGACTAAATGAGGTTAATGGAACTCGGTTAGATGATATTTTTCAGATGTTTGATGAAAAAAATCATACTAGAGAAGATAATCCAATACTGAAATGTCTAAAATTCCATCAAGTTATTAATTCAGAACAGCATTGTATGTTGAGACCTAAGCTAGGTGATGAAATTTTCGTTGAAGATTCAGTTGCACTAACCCGGGATAAGAGTAATAACATTACTGGAACGGTAATGGTTTTTCATGATGTAACTGAAACACGTAATATGGCTAAAAAGCTAACTTATCAGGCAACCCATGATTCTTTAACAGGCTTGATTAATAGAGCTGATTTCGAACGTTATTTATCAGTTGTTTTGAGTCAGGTTGATGAAGATACAGAACATGCTTTATGTTATATGGATCTAGATCAATTTAAAGTAATTAATGATACCTGTGGACATATGGCTGGTGATCAGCTGTTACAGAATATATCAAAACTGCTTGCAAACCGTGTGAGAAAATCAGATGACACTTTAGCAAGGGTAGGGGGGGATGAGTTTGTTCTGTTATTAGAAGACTGTCCTCTAATTAAAGCGGAAAAGATTGCTAAATCGATGTGTGAAGCAGTCCAGGATTACCGTTTTGTATGGAATGATAACCCATTCACTATCGGTATTAGTATTGGTTTAGTACCAATTAATTACTCCAATCATGAATTTCAGGATATTTTGAGTAAGGCTGATTCCTCTTGTTATATGGCTAAAGAAAAAGGCCGAAATAGAGTTCATACATATCTTGTCGATGATAAAGAATTAATTCAGCGTCAGGGAGAAATGAATGTTGTCTCAAACATTACAGAAGCTTATGAGAATGATTTATTTCAGCTTTATTATCAGCCCATAGTATCAATGGATGATTTAACAGAGACAACACAGCACTATGAAATTTTAATTCGTATGTTAGACAAAGAAGGCAACATACTACCACCTGGATTCTTTTTGCCTGCTGCAGAACGTTATAATCTGGTAAATAAAGTAGATCGCTGGGTGATTCGTGCAGCACTTAACTGGTTAGCAAGAAATCCAATACAACTGGAGAATTTGAAGTGTTGTGCAATTAATTTATCGGGCATGTCATTAAATGATGAAATGTTATTTGATTTTATCCAGTTACAACTTAAAAAGACGAAAGTACCTTCAGAAAAAATATGTTTTGAAATTACAGAAACAGCGGCAATAACAAATTTGTCAAAAGCAACAGGTTTGATTGATCAACTAAGAAAATTAGGCTGTAAATCAGCACTTGATGATTTTGGCAGTGGCATGTCTTCTTTTGCTTATTTAAAGAATTTTCCTATCGATTATTTGAAAATTGATGGTGTATTCGTAAAAGATATAATTTCCGATCCGATAGATAATGCGATGGTGAAGTCAATTAATGACATTGGTCACGTTTTGGGACTTAAAACCATAGCAGAATATGTAGAAGATGAAGAAATACTAGCGCGATTGAAAGAAATCGGTGTTGATGAGGCTCAGGGTTATCATATTGCTAAACCTCAGCCACTTGATCAGTTATCTGATGCAAATATAGAAGAAAGAAAAAGAGAAAAAAATAAAGTTGTTAAATTGATTTCCGGTTAAACTAGCCTAGTCTATATATACATTTATTATAAATTAATATTGAAATTCAAAAATTAATATGCCCATTAGAGGCCAAATGAAAAACCACCCGACAAGAATGGATGCGATGTCATTGGAGATATTTAATGAAACGCTGCCTGCTTAATGTTTTTATATCAAGCTTATTATTAACAACCACATATTCTATTCACGCACAGGAAATGTCGGAAGAGGAGGATTTATATCTTCTTTATGGTGATGATGAGATGATCAGTATAGCAACAGGTGTTTCACAACCCATTTCAGTTGCACCTTCAACTGCCAGTGTTATTACTGCCGAGGATATAAAGGCAATGGGTGCAATGACCATTGATGAGGTCCTTGAACGAGTCCCAGGCCTTCATGTGGAGCCATCCACATTAAATCGACTTGATCCCGTTTATACCTTTAGAGGTTTATATACAGACCTTAATCCACAAGTCCTGTTTTTATTAAATGGCCATAGAATTTCTTCAAATATGTATAATGGGTCTCTGCCTCAAAATGCAAGAATTAATGTTCAGAATATTTCTCGTGTTGAAGTGGTGCGTGGACCTGGTTCTGCTATTTATGGAGCGGATGCATTTGCAGGTGTAATTAATATTATTACTAAAACTAAACATGAACTTGATGGCGCGCACTTCGGCGTACGTAGTGGGTCTTTAAATACAAAAAATATTTGGGCACAATATGGAGGAAGTGTTACTTCTCAGTGGGATCTGGCTGTAAATTTTGAATATGCTAAGCAGGATGCAGATGAAAGTCGAGTTGTATCGAGTGATTCACAAAGTGCTTTAGATGCTGTTTTTTCAACAAGCGCTTCATTATCACCCAGTTATTTAGACAAGCGATATGAAGCATTAACATATAATTTGCATTTAAATAATGATAACTGGAAAATTGGTTTAGATGGATGGGCTCAACGAGATAATGGTGTTGGTGCCGGTGCTGCGCAAGCTATTGATCATAAGGGACATGATGATATAGATCAATGGTTGTTAACAGCAGAATATAATAATAAAGAATTAATTAATAATTGGGATATAACAGGACGATTCAGTTATCAATTCAATGAAATACAGGCTAATTTCAACCTTTTACCAGCAGGAGCTATTGCACCTATAGGTGCAACAGGTAATCTTGATCCTGTTACAGGTGTTCCTGTCACTTTTTCAGATGGTTTAATTGGAAACCCAGGCGGTGAAAACACCATACCTCAATTTGATTTAATAGGTATTTATGAGGGTTTGAAAAATCATACCTGGCGTATAAATTTAGGTGTAAAACAAGAGGATTTTAAAGCAAATGAAACGAAAAATTTTGGTCCGGGTGTAATAACAAACCCTGTTCCATTTTCTATTGTTGATGGTACATTGACAGATGTAACAGGAACTTCATTTGTCTATGCACCTAATGTGGATAGAACGATTAAATACTTATCAATTCAAGATATATGGGAATTAGCACCTGACTGGATATTAACAGCGGGTGTTCGTTATGATGATTATTCAGATTTTGGTGATACAACTAATCCACGTATAGCATTAGTCTGGACAACGACTCAAAAATTAATTACAAAATTAATCTATGGTAGTGCTTTTAGAGCACCATCATTTAGTGAGCAGTTTGCACAAAATAATCCAGTTCTAATTGGTAATGACAGTCTTGTAGCTGAAACGATAGATACACTAGAGTTATCATTTTCCTATGCGTTTTCGTCATCACTAAATGGTAATATTAATATCTATACTTTTGAAACAGAAGATATGATTGAGTTTGTTACTGATACGGCTGGAAATACAGCACAGAATGCTAAAAATTTAGATGGAGAGGGATACGAATTAGAATTGGACTGGTCGCTTAACAGGACGTTCGATTTGATGTTTAATTATGCATACCAGGTTACAGAAGATAAATTCACCGGAGTACAGGAGCCATTTTCAGCACAAAATCAATTCTATATTGATGCGAGATGGAAATTCATGCCTGACTGGCAAGTTAGCTCACAGGTAAACTGGGTCGGTAATAGAAATCGTGAAGCAACAGATACACGCAATGATATAGATGATTATACTCTTGTTAACTTAACATTACGCCGTAGTAATTTTATGGATCATTGGGGCTTTGCCGTAACGGTAACCAATCTGTTTGATGAAGGAGCTAAAGAACCAAGTGCATTGTCTAATAATCTTGTTGTTATCCCAGACTATTTACTTAATGAACGAGCAATATTATTTGAAGCAAGATATGAGATGTAGATATTAGTAGTTTCTATTTATTATTAAGATCTATATTCATAGTTAAAAAATATATTAGAGCTAACAGTCAGGTAGATCACGTGGCGACTTGCCAGTGTACTTAATATCATCACAATGTAGAGGCAAAAAAGTATCTGCTTTTTTATCTTTACTATCTACATAACATGCAGTTACACCACTAGCGACTACAAATGAACAAATGCGGTATGCTTCATCAGGAGTAAAACCATTGTCTGATAGAAATGCGGACATATAACCGTTGATATTCATACTTTCATCAAATTTATTAATTAGAATTTGTTCTATTTCATAAGCTAATAAGAGGTGTTCTCCAACTTCTAATCCTAAGTTTCCTGCAGTTCTTTCCATTGCCTCAACCCTTTCATCTCCTTTTGCAATTGGTCGAGCAAACCCCATGATATACGGTTTACCAGCATGTTTAGCGCATTCAGTATCTACAATTTCCTCTACTGATTTTCCGGAAGTATATTGTAAATAAGCATTCTGAATAAACTCTAAACCACCTTTGATAGTTTTTGCACCATAGGCTCTTGAATCAGAAGCTAATACGCCCGAGACCGTTGCGGCAACTACTGAGGTTTTGCTTGTTCCCGCTAGAGCACCAATTTGATTACACCAGATCCTCGGGTCGGGCCAACTTAAGCAAATATGAATGGCTTCAAACCAGTCTGCAATCTTTCTATCAGGAAGTCGACCTGTTGCATTTAATAATACGATTTGCATATAAGATTTTTTGCCGACAAAATCATCCATCATGTTATAACCATGATTGAATACCCCTTTACCAGGAAACCAGCCGCCTTTTCGGCTTTTTATTATTTTCCTGTTTGAGTCCCATATTTCGTATTTTAGTTTTTTATTTTTCAATGACATAATTTTCATCACTTATAAATGGCATTGCGGTAACAGGTTTGTTTGCTAACTCCATACCATGGGCTAATAAGCCGGGTGCAGATAATAATTGAAATAACCCGATACATGTTCTCGGCTGAAAACCAAGGTCAGAAAATACGGCTGCCGCAAGGCCAGTTGGTAACCAGCCTACATTGTACGCATTCATTTTTTTAGAAAATTCATTTGCCCAATAAAGTGTTTGCTGATCTTTGTTTAAATATAGAATTTGATCAACAAATTTTTGAGTCATTATTTCAATAGATCCAAATTTAGATCCAAAACCCGGTGTTAAAAAATCATCGTCACTAGCTTTTTCTTTGAGCAGTTTGTCTACAACTTCGTTGACAGGCCTTTTCCTATTTTTTCTTAAAAATCGCATGCAGGGTTCTACTTCGCTTGCCCCTGAGTGTTCACCTCCCAGGATAGTTAAACCAATGGGGAGTATGTGAGCAGGATCTGTTTTTCCAACGCCGGCATTCATTGCTGATTGTGTTGCAGGGTGTCTTGGTCCTGGGTTGATTAATGCGATCATTAAATGTTCTAAAATTATCGAATCTTCTTTAGAGGGCAGTTCTCCTCTAAATAGCAAATATAAAGTATCAACAAAACTTCTTTTCTTAGCTAATTCTAAAATATCGTAACCGTGGCAAAGATTGTTTTCAGCTATATAGGGGTTATCTTTACTTGGTTCTTCATACCATATACGGGTTTCAGTTTTATCAACGAATGCTTCATTTCTACTTTTTACTTTTGTGCGTTCATTTGAAGCCATAAATTTATAAACCTGTTTTAAAGTGTAATGACTTATATCTAGAAACAGTATACATAATTTTTCTAGTTTTCCAGTGAGTCTTTATTACTACGATCTAGTACTTTCATCCTTGAGCCCATAGGTGGAACTTCTTCCCCATCAATATATACATCTATTAAGGTAGGGCCGTTAGTAGTGCAAATTTGATTAATATCTAACGTTAAAAAATCTTCTGGTTTTTTAACGGTAAATGCTTGCACTCCCATGGCCCGAGCTACAGCTGCATAATCTACTAAGGGTAACTCAAAGGCAATGGCTTCTCCACCACCTAACTTCTGCCCATGTTTAACCATACCTAGTGAGTTGTCATTTAAAATAACATATATAACAGGTAAGTTATGTTGTAGTGCAACAGTAATTTCCTGTCCGCTCATTAAATAACTGCCGTCGCCAGTAATGCAAACAACGGGTGTATCAGGCGCACCAAAAGCAGTACCAACCGCAGCACCTACAGCCCAGGCCATTGCACCAAAGCCTAGTCCTATTCGATAGGTACCTGCCTGTTTAGGGTGTAAATAATGAGTAGCCCATGCCCAACTATTTCCGGCATCAATGACAAAACGTGAATTATCAGGAAAAGATTTTACTAATTCGCCCATTAGCCTTTGTGGTTTGACCGGAGAGCTATCTAGTAAATACGACTCAGGACTATCTACTTTTATATGTTTAGGCGCGCAGCTGATTATATTGTTACCGTGAACACCGCGAATAATATGCTGGTCTTCTTGAGGAATTACTGCTTCCATGCGATGAATTAGCGTGGAAAAAAGCTGTATCAGATTAACAAAAACGGTATTTAAATGACCGTATACATGTAAACGAGCCATTGGAGATCGTGCAAAATTTTCAGCGGTTTCTTCTATGTGGATAAGTTTATGATTCATGAGTGCGTCTTTATCCCAGCCGCCGGTAGATATTTCGCCTAAACAGGTTCCTACTGCAAGCACTACTTCTACTTCATTGTCTAACAGAGTATCACGTGCTGTGTCATGTCCAGCGAACCCAAATACACCTCTGTTTAGAGGATGGTATGCATCTACACAACCTTTGCCTCCTGCTGTAGTGACAAACGGAACATTAGCCATTTCAGCAAACTTCATTATAGCTGGAATGGCTTCTCGACTACCACTACCTAGAAATAAAACAATTTTTTTCGCATCTATCAGTGCTTCACAGAGTGCATCCATACTGTCATCATCCATAATTTCTGGATTACGTAACAAATTGCAGAGCTTAAAAGTTGAATTGCCATCCCAGCCTGAGCTCAAAATATCCATCGGGATGCTTATATGAACTGGTCCCTGAGGTTCATGAAATGCAGATAATAATGCGGTAAATAGCTTTCCTTCTAACTGGCCTGGATGAGAAATTAATGTGTTGTAATTTGTGAAGTTCTCAAACATAGCAACAGTATCTATACCATCACTGGAGGATTCCTGTAGACCTCGTTTACCAAAATTTGGAAGTGCAGTCTGCGCAGTGATAACCAGCATAGGAACGCGGTCAGCATAAGCAGAGGCTACACCTGTTATCAGGTTTGTAGTTCCCGGACCAGTTGTTGCACAACAAACACCTAGGTTGCCTGTTTCTCGAGCATAACCATCAGCCATAAAAGCTGCACCAGCTTCATGTCGTGCTACAACAGATTTAACAGATATTTTTTCATCTTCTTCAGGTTCTCGACTAGATCTGGCTAATGCATTATATAGAGGCTCAATAGCTCCTCCAGGCACGCCAAAAATAAATTCAGCCTTTATTGAAGATAGATATGCCAGAATAAGATCAGCAAGTGTTTTTTCCGTATTAG
>Ga0316205_10002987_pt1 | contig 16578 bp, 10 predicted proteins | sample 3monthpyrite_MG_FD_204941 | JGI IMG/M metagenome (GOLD analysis project Ga0316205, IMG submission 204941) | Microbial mat bacterial communities from mineral coupon in-situ incubated in ocean water Damariscotta River, Maine, United States -... | ecosystem: Environmental > Aquatic > Marine >... | reverse complement strand
GTCGAAAGATGCAGAAATTCCAGTTTTCGCTCGACGGGGTGGATGGTCAGGCGCGCACTGGCGTGATCCGGACCCAGCGCGGCGATATCCGCACGCCTGCATTCATGCCTGTGGGCACTGCCGCGACCGTCAAGGCGATGATGCCGGATTCGGTTCGTGCCACGGGTGCGGACATCCTTTTGGGCAATACCTATCATTTGATGCTGCGACCCGGTGCCGAGCGCATTGCGCGTCTGGGTGGTTTGCATGAATTCATGAACTGGCAGCGCCCGATCCTGACCGACAGTGGCGGGTTTCAGGTGATGAGCCTGGCCGATCTGCGCAAGCTGAGCGAAGATGGGGTGACTTTCCGGTCTCATATCGACGGGTCGCGCCATATGCTCAGCCCGGAAACTTCTATGGAAATCCAAAAGCTGCTGGGCAGCGACATCGTGATGTGTTTCGACGAATGCCCGGCCTTGCCCGCCACCGAAGACCGCGTGGCAGAAAGCATGCGCTTGTCGATGCGCTGGGCTGCACGCTCCCGCGAGGCATTTGGCGACCGGCCGGGCCATGCCTTGTTTGGGATCCAGCAAGGGGGTGTAACCCCGGAGCTGCGCGCCGAGAGCGCCGAGAAACTGCGCGCCATCGGATTTGACGGCTATGCCATTGGGGGCCTGGCCGTAGGCGAGGGGCAAGAGGCCATGTTTGGCGTCTTGGATTATGCGCCGGGGCAATTGCCCACCGACAAGCCGCGCTACCTGATGGGCGTCGGCAAGCCCGATGACATTGTGGGGGCTGTCAAGCGCGGCGTCGATATGATGGATTGTGTCTTGCCGTCCCGTTCGGGGCGCACGGGCCAGGCCTTTACCCGTCACGGCCAGTTGAACATCAAGAATGCGCGCCATCAGGACGATCCGCGACCGTTGGATGAGAACTGCGGCTGCCCGGCGTGCCGCAACTATTCACGCGCTTATCTGCATCATGTGTTCCGTGCTCAGGAAATCATCAGTTCGATGCTGCTGACCTGGCACAACTTGCAGTATTTTCAAGACATCATGGCCGAGATGCGTGCGGCCATTGCCGCGGGGACATTTGCGGATTTTGAAGCTGGGTTTCATGCCGGTCGCGCGGCTGGCGATATCGAGCCATTATAGCGCCTTTGCCTTTTGTGCCCGGCGCCTTTCCGGCGCCAGCAATGCGCGCCGGACCAATCTGTGCACGGGTTTTTCAAGCCAGTAATGCAGCGCCAGGCTGACCAGAATGGATGTGATTGTCATCGCAATGATCAAGGTGACATCGCTGGTCAGGCCGCGTTTGGTGAACCACCACAGCAACGGCTGCATTTGCGACATCACCAGGATATGAATGAGGTATAGCGAGTAGGAACTGTCGCCCAGGAACGCCAGTTTTCGCACAATAATGGGCGTGTTGCCCAGTTTCTCGCGCACCACCGCCCAGGCGACAATCAAGGTCGCGGGCACACCCAGCATGATGATGTCGGGCACGTTATAGGGTTTGACAAAGGGCACCAGCGCCAGGCCCACCAGTCCAGACCAGAACAATGCCTTGGCCACCCATTCGTGATGCCACAGCGGACGCAGCCGGGGCGAGGCCACAATCATGGCGATATAGATGCCGGCCAGAAACTCCAGCAAGACCGGTTTCGCCATTTGCTCGAACACCGCGTTCCAGGTGTACATGCCGGTCGAGCGGCCGATGATTACGCTGCCAATAAAGAATACGCTGATCACCCAGATCCCCAGCGTCCGGGGCAGAAACAGGATTAGCCCAAATGCGAGGTAGAAATAGATCTCATAGGCCAGCGTCCAGGCCGGTGAGATGATGTCATTGGCCAGACCCGGCAACAGCAAGGCAGAGCCGAGCACCTGCAGCAGTGAAGAAATCGTGCTGGTCAGATCGCCCATGTCCTGGCGAAACGCGATATACAGGATCAGGCAGAGCCAATAGATCGGATAAACTCGGGCCAGGCGGCGCAAGATAAAGGCTTTGGGTGCATTTGGTTTGCCAAAATTGCGCGCTGAAGTGTGATACATGATGAAACCGCTGATCACGAAAAAGATCGGTACACCGGCGGTGCCCAGCTCGGCAAACATCACCACCGGGTCGGCAAAGGGGCGGGGGAAATGCGCGTTCGAGAATATATTGGCATGCAAGATCACAACAAGCAGTGCGGCGGCAAAGCGCAGGAACTGAATGGCGTCAAGACGTTCAATCTGGCCGTTGGTTTGCGGATCAACTGTCGCGGTCATTCAAAAGTCCAAACCAAATACGAACACAATACGCCCTTTCACTAGGATGAAAAACCGGCCAGCGCATCAAGTCTTTGTGCAATTGCGGGGATCGTTGCCAAATTCAGGGCAATCTTTTTCAAAGTAGGGCGGTGTTGTCGGATTTTACACATTTCGCCATGATCACGGGGCGTTATATTTGCCCTTGGAGGCTTGCGTCACCCACATTGGCGGGCCAGTATGACGCAATTGAATTTCGGCGCGATATTGACGCCCTTGACCCAAGACCCCACATGAGGTGGCCAGACAGGAGAACGCAATCAGGTTGCCTTATCAGGGACCCGGCCGTTCTTGCCACTTAAGGAAAAAACATGCACGAGCAAATCAACCAGTCCCATCCCGTCTTGCCGTTGCGCGATATCGTGGTTTTTCCACATATGATCGTGCCGCTTTTTGTCGGGCGTGAAAAATCCGTAAAGGCGTTGGAAGCGGTCATGCAGGAGGATAAGGAAATCCTTCTGGCGAGCCAGATCGACCCGGGCATAGATGAACCGAGCACCGACGGGATTTTCCGTGTTGGCGTCATGGCCAATGTGCTGCAATTGCTGAAATTGCCGGACGGCACGGTCAAGGTGCTGGTCGAAGGGCGCTCGCGCGTACGGATTACCGAATTTGTCGAGAATGACACTTTTTTTGAGGCCCGCGCGGAAGCTCTGATTGAAGTGGCTGGCGACCCTGAAACCACCGAGGCGCTGGTGCGTTCGGTTGGTGAAGAGTTTGAGCGCTACGCCAAGATCAAGAAAAACATTCCCGAAGAGGCTTTGGCGGCTGTGGCCGAGAGCCGTGAGCCCGAGAAACTGGCCGATCTGGTTGCCGGTCATCTGGGCGTGGAAGTGGATCAAAAGCAGGAATTGCTGGAAACGCTGTCGGTTCAGGATCGTTTGGAAAAGATTTTTGGTCACATGCAGGGCGAGATGTCGGTCCTGCAGGTTGAGAAAAAGATCAAGACGCGGGTCAAGTCGCAGATGGAGCGGACCCAGCGTGAATACTATCTCAATGAGCAGATGAAGGCCATTCAGAAGGAATTGGGCGATAGTGAAGACGGCCAGAACGAGGTCGCCGAACTCGAGGCGCGCATTGCCGAGACCAAATTGTCCGATGAGGCTCGAGAAAAAGCCGAAGGCGAGATCAAAAAGCTGAAATCCATGTCGCCCATGTCGGCCGAGGCCACGGTGGTGCGCAATTACCTGGATTGGATGCTGTCGATCCCATGGGGCGTCAAGACCCGCGTGAAAAAGGATCTGGGCCGCGCCCAGAACGTGCTGGATGCCGACCACTACGGTTTGGAAAAGGTCAAGGAACGGATCGTCGAATATCTGGCGGTGCAACAGCGCTCGAAAAAGCTCAAGGGCCCGATCCTGTGCCTTGTCGGCCCTCCGGGTGTGGGCAAGACCTCGCTGGGTAAATCCGTCGCGCGTGCCACAGGGCGCGAATTCATTCGCATCTCTCTGGGCGGTGTACGTGATGAAAGCGAGATTCGTGGCCACCGGCGGACCTATATCGGCTCGATGCCTGGCAAGATCATTCAGGCGCTCAAAAAGGCCAAGACAACCAACCCACTGATCTTGTTGGATGAAATCGACAAGATGGGTCAGGATTTCCGCGGTGACCCGGCGTCGGCCATGCTGGAAGTGCTGGATCCGGAGCAAAATTCGACTTTTTCCGATCACTACATGGAAGTCGAATATGACCTGTCCAATGTCATGTTCCTGACCACGGCCAACAGCTATAACATGCCCGGGCCTTTGTTGGACCGGATGGAGATCATTCCATTGGCGGGCTACACCGAGGATGAGAAAGCCGAGATCGCGCGCCAGCACCTGATCCCCAAGCAGATCAAGAACCATGGTTTGCGCAAGGGTGAGTTGAGCGTGGCAGATGACGCGCTGCAAGAAATGATCCGCACTTACACCCGCGAAGCCGGGGTGCGTAGCCTTGAGCGTGAATTGGCCAAACTTGCCCGCAAGGCGGTGACAAAACTGGTCAAGAAAGAAGTGGATACGGTCAATGTGACGGCTACAAACCTGGAGGATTTTCTGGGCGTCAAACGGTTCCGCTATGGGCTGGCCGAAATGGAGGATCAGGTGGGTGTTGTTACCGGCCTTGCCTGGACCTCGGTCGGGGGTGACTTGCTGTCAATCGAAGCGCTCAAACTGCCCGGCAAAGGGCGGATGAAGACCACCGGCAAGCTGGGCGATGTGATGAAGGAAAGCATTGATGCAGCCTCCTCTTTTGTGCGCTCGATCGCGCCTTCGGTCGGTGTAAAGCCAACGACCTTTGAGAAAATCGATATCCATGTGCACGTGCCCGAAGGTGCGACTCCCAAGGATGGGCCCAGTGCCGGTGTGGGTATGGTGACGTCCATCGTCTCGGTTCTGACCCAGATTCCGGTGCGCAAGGACATTGCCATGACCGGTGAGGTGACGTTGCGCGGCAATGTTCTGGCGATTGGCGGTCTCAAGGAAAAACTGCTCGCCGCGTTGCGTGGCGGGATCAAGACTGTTCTCATTCCCGCGGAAAACGCCAAGGATTTGCCAGAGATCCCTGACAATGTGAAAGACGGGCTAGAGATCATTCCGGTGTCTCATGTCAACGAGGTTCTGAAACTCGCCTTGACGCGCGAAACCCATGCGATCGAATGGGATGAGGCCGCCGAAGAGGCCGCAGCCGCCCAGGCGGCCATGGACAAGGGTTCAAGTTCGGCCACTGTTGCCCACTGATTGCCCGCAGGGTGCAAATACCACAGGACCCGCAGTAAACCACAAGCAATAGTGGCTTTGCTGCGGGTTTTTCTATATGATGTGGAAAAACAGGAAATTGGCAGGCAGAAAATGACAGCAAAGAGCAGTTCGAAATCACCCAAGACCAAAACACCCAGACCCGCGGCCAAGCCGCGTGTGACCGCAGCGGCCAAGCCTGCGGCTGAAAAACCGCCGATGACCGCTTCGACGGCGGCGGTGGCACCGGAGCCAAAGGTCAAGCGCGGCGAGTTTGTGGCGCGCGTGGCTGAACGGGCCAATCTGCGGCCCAATCAGGTCAAACCTGTGCTTGAGGCCGTATTGGCCGAAATGGGGGCCCTGTTGGTCAAGGGCGAAACGCTAAGCCACCCGGCACTGGGCAAACTGAGCGTCAACCGCCACAAGGAATTGCCAAATGCCGATGTCGTGGTGTGCAAGTTGCGGCGCGCCAAACCGGCGCCGGCCGATCAGTCCCCGGACCCATTGGCGACGGCCGCCGAGTAATCGGTTGTGGATTGCCCGGAGCTGCTGATCATTCGCCACGGCGAAACCCATTGGAATTTGCAAGGACGCATGCAGGGCGCTCTGGACAGCACCTTGACCGATCAGGGTCTGAACCAGGCCTGTGTATTGAACGACATTTTGAAACGCGCAGGGCTGGACGGGCGGTATCGCGCGTGGTGTTCGCCTCAGGGCCGGGCGCAACACACCGCCCAGATCGCCCTGGCGTGACATTTCACAACCTGGCAAACGGATGCGCGGCTGGCGGAAGTGTCGGTTGGCCGATACGAGGGCCTGTTGTTCGAGGATGCCATCGCCGAGCATGCGCTGAGCTATCCGGATGACGGCCCCTTCGACTGGCTTTTTCATGCACCCGGCGGTGAAAGCTGGGAAGCCTTCCATGGCCGGATCCATGCTTGGTTGACGGCTTTGGACGGGCCCAGTGTTGTTGTCACCCATGGGATCACCAGCAGAGTTCTGAGGATGATCGCGCTTGGGCTTGAGCGGACCCAGATCGCCGACTTGCCGGGCGGGCAGGGGATCATCCATCGTATTCGGGGTGGGCGCGCCGAGATATTGGCGCCAAAGCCCGCTTGAACCCCAAAGGGTTACGGGTTCCAATTTGCCCCTCAAAAAATTTTTCTTCGTGGCAATTGCGGGGCTTGCACCCGTGCGCCCAAGCGGCTAAACGCAAGCCCATCGGGTGATTAGCTCAGTTGGTAGAGCGCTTCGTTTACACCGAAGATGTCGGGAGTTCGAGTCTCTCATCACCCACCATTACCTGCATTGATAAAAGTGGCGATTGGCGGTTTTCACGTCTTGACGGGCCTGCACCGCGCGCCTAGAACGCCCCTCACGTTCATGTCTTTTGAGCGGGCAGTGAGCGGTTGTAGCTCAGTTGGTTAGAGTACCGGCCTGTCACGCCGGGGGTCGCGGGTTCGAGTCCCGTCAACCGCGCCACCGCTGCCCCAAACGGACATGATCGCAAAGCGCGGTTGTAGCTCAGTTGGTTAGAGTACCGGCCTGTCACGCCGGGGGTCGCGGGTTCGAGTCCCGTCAACCGCGCCACTTTCATTCAATGTTGCATGGTATGACAGGGTCGGGCTGCCTTCAGGCGGCGGGTTCTTTGGCGATCTTGTCCTCGATCCGCTGGGCGTGTTCCTCGACCTGCGTCACGATGTGATCGACCATTTGGTCATTTGACATCTTGTGGCTTTGTTTGCCTGCCAGATACACCATGCCAGACCCTGCGCCGCCGCCGGTAAAGCCTACATCTGTCATCAATGCCTCACCGGGGCCGTTCACGACGCACCCTATGATTGACAGGCTCATCGGCGTCTTGATGTGCTCTAGTCGCTTTTCCAGCGTCTCGACCGTCTTGATGACGTCAAAGCCCTGACGCGCACAAGATGGGCAGGAGATGATGTTCACGCCGCGGTGGCGAAGGCCCAGGGATTTGAGGATTTCAAAGCCGACCTTGACCTCTTCGACAGGATCGGCGGACAACGAAACACGGATTGTGTCGCCAATACCAGACCACAGCAGATTGCCCAGCCCGATGGCGCTTTTGATGGTGCCGGTCATCAGGCCGCCGGCCTCGGTGATGCCCAGATGGATTGGAGCGTCCGTGGCATCGGCCAGCGCCTGATAGGCGGCGGCTGCCAGAAACACGTCAGAGGCCTTACACGAAATCTTGAACTCGTGAAAGTCATTGTCTTGCAGGATGCGGATATGATCCAGACCACTTTCGACCATCGCTTCAGGACAGGGTTCCCCATATTTTTCCAGCAAATGCCTTTCCAAAGAGCCGGCGTTGACGCCGATGCGGATGGAACAACCGTGATCACGGGCGGCGCGAATGACCTCTTTTACCCGATCCTCTGAGCCGATGTTGCCGGGGTTGATGCGCAAACAAGCCGCGCCGGCTTGGGCCGCTTCGATGGCGCGTTTGTAGTGAAAATGAATGTCGGCCACGATGGGCACCGGGCTTTCGGCGACAATGTCGCGCAAGGCGCGGGTGCTGGCCTCATCGGGGGTTGAGACCCTGACGATATCGGCGCCCGCCTCGGCGGCAGCCTGCACCTGAGCCACGGTCGCCGCCACATCCGAGGTGTCGGTATTGGTCATGGTCTGGACCGAGATTGGCGCGTCGCCGCCGACCGGCACGTTGCCCACCATTATTTGCCTGGATTTGCGCCTTTCGATGTTGCGCCAGGGGCGGATCGGGTTGTGTGACATGGGGCGGGGTCCAGTGCTCTGCCAAGATTGGTCATTCAAATAGACCGGCGCAGTGTAGGGTTCAACAGCGCTTTGGGATTTGTGCCTATTCGGCCTCGGCCAGAGCGACGAACCGCGCCAGATCTTCGTCGGCCAACGGATCCGCCGTGTCAAAGGCCGCGGCAATTTCCGCCGCGCCCAACTGAACGCCGTCCACCACCGAGGGCCCGGTTCCCGCCGGGCCGTATGTTTCACCGTTCACAGTGAAATAAATCGAACCGGAATTTCCAGCACGCAAAACCGGCGGCTCAACGCTGACCGGAGGTTCAAATACCTCGCCCGCATCGAGGATTTTTTCAAACAGCAACGTTCCATCGGCGGCGCGCACGCGCACCCAGGACGGGCGGACCGCGAAAATGGTGATCTCGGGCGGTGTCGCTTCGGCCACCACGATGCCCGGGTCGCTCAGGCCCGCGACCGCATCGGCAATGGCTTCGGCCTCAAGGTCGAGCGGTGCAGTGTCGCGGCTGGCGACGGCCAGGGGTTCAGCGCCCGGGGCAAAACTGCCCATTTGGCGGGGGTCGAGCGTTGAAATGGCGGCGTCGCGCGCTTCCAATACGGGGAAATCCAGCGCTTCGGGGCGGAACAGGCGATCGAGCGCTTCGGCGCTTGGTGCCTGCACGGTTAGTTCCTCTGCGCCCTGGGCGCTGTCGATGGGCGCCAGAACATCGCTCAGATCGCCAGAATCGGCCGCGGTTTGCTCGATCGGGACAAACTGAACTTTCTGGATTTCGCGAAATACGGACCAGCCGCCATAGCCAATGGCTGAAATCAGCATCAACAAAACCAGCGATGAACCAAATGCGCTGGGTTCGATCTTGCCAAAGGCGCTGGGCGTCTTGGGTAGGAAAATTGCATCCGGATCCGCCAAGGGGTCGACATTTCCGCGCGCCTGATCGGGTTTTGGCTTGGGCTTGCCGGAGGCGCCCGAGGACATGCCATCAAGGGTCGCGAAATTACTTTCGCGGCAGAAACGGGTGAAGGCCCATTCGGGGTCCAAGCCAAGGTAGCGCGCGTAGGAGCGGACGTATCCCGCGACAAATCCTTGCGTTTCAAAAGCGGTGGGGTCGGCGTTTTCGATGGCCGCGATATAGGCCGCCTTGATCTTGAGTTCGCGCTGAATATCAAGCAGGGACTTGCCCATGGTCGCACGCTCGCCACGCATGACGTCGCCTAGACTGATGTCAAAGTCGTCGAAGCCTTTAAGCTCAGAGGTCTCTGACACCGGGGGTGTTTCCCGTCGCCTGATCATCTGCTCTCGCCTCATTCCCCTAGCGTCGAATGTCGATTCGTCCCAACGACATCCTAGTCATGCAAATGTTACCATATGGCAACCGCTATTGCACCTGTGGATAGGCTAGGCAGAGAGCTCGGCGCGATTTAGCGCACAATGGCTCCACAATTCGTCCAGCGCAGTGACAAGGGCGTCAATTTCACCCGGCCCGTGCACCGGGGAGGGCGTGAAACGCAGCCGCTCTGTGCCGCGCGGGACTGTTGGGAAATTGATCGGCTGCACGTAGATGCCGTGCTGCTCCAACAACAGGTCGGACAATTGCTTGCAATGGACGGGATCACCGACATGCACCGGCACGATATGGCTGCCGTGATCGATGATCGGCAGCCCCAGGCCCTTCAGCCGCATTTTCAGCGTCCGTGCCTGTGTCTGCTGTTGCTGCCTCAGGCCGCTATCGGTTTTCAGATGGGCCACAGACGCGGCGGCCCCGGCGGCCACAGCGGGCGGCAGGGAAGTTGTGAATATGAAGCCCGGCGCATAGGACCGGATCGCATCGCACATCTTGGCACTGGCCGCGATATAGCCACCCATCACGCCGTATGCCTTGGCCAAGGTGCCGTTGATGATGTCAATGCGCCCCATCAGGCCGTCATGCTCGGCCACGCCGGCGCCACGCGGTCCATACATGCCGACCGCATGAACCTCATCTATATAGGTCAATGCGCCAAATTCATCTGCCAGGTCGCACAGCGCCTCGATCGGGCCGAAATCACCGTCCATCGAATAGATCGATTCGAATGCGATCAATTTGGGTGCGGCGGGATCATCGGCTTGCAGTTGCGCCCGCAAATCACCCAGATCATTATGCTTGAAAACGCGTTTGGCGCCGCCGTTGCGCCGAATGCCTTCGATCATCGAGGCATGGTTCAATTCATCGGAATAGATGATGAGACCCGGAAACAATTTGGGCAAGGTCGACAGGGTGGCGTCATTGGCAATATAGGCGCTGGTGAATAGCAAAGCCGCCTCTTTGCGGTGCAAATCGGCCAGTTCCGCCTCAAGCCGCTTGTGGTAGATTGTGGTGCCGGAAATGTTTCGCGTGCCGCCCGAACCTGCGCCGGTCGCGTCAATCGCTTCGTGCATGGCGGCCAGAACGGCCGGGTGTTGGCCCATGCCAAGGTAATCATTGCCGCACCAGACCGTCACTGGCTGTTCCGTGCCGTCTGGTTTGCACCATGTCGCGTGTGGAAAGTTGCCGCGGCGGCGTTCAATGTCGATGAAAGTCCGATAGCGACCTTCTTCGTGCAGCTTGCTCAAGGCAGCGTCCAGTTTGGTCTCAAAATTCAAAGCAGCTATTCCCAGTGCGATTGTGCGTCTTGCGCCCTTCATGAAACTTTATAGGTCGATTATTCGCGCAAATCGACCGAGTTCTCGGCAAAGTTACAAAATGCCGCGTTTGCACGTCTTTGTTCTGGATCAAGTTTGCGCTTTGCGCTGGACAGCGCGGGACGGCTTGATCATCAATTGCTTTCAGACCCGATGACGGAGCCGCAAAAATGAGCCTTGATGATGTTTTGGCCGGCATTGATGCCGCCCAGCCCCGCGCCTTGAACCGATTGTTGTCGTTCTTGCAGATTCCGTCCATTTCCACGGACCCTGCCTACAAGCAAGATTGCCAGGCGGCGGCGGATTGGCTGGTGCGCGACCTGAAATCCATCGGCATCGAGGCGTCAGTGCGGCCAACGCCGGGTCATCCCATGGTTGTCGGTCACAGCGATGGTCCGGGGCCGCATCTCTTGTTCTATGGGCATTATGACGTGCAGCCGGTTGACCCGATCGAGCTTTGGGACAGCGACCCGTTTGATCCCAGGCTGGAGGACACCGATCAAGGCCCGGTCATACGTGGGCGCGGCACATCGGATGACAAGGGTCAACTGATGACCTTTGTCGAAGCCTGCCGGGCCTGGAAAGAGGCATATGGCGCGCTGCCGTGCAAGATGACCTTCTTGTTTGAAGGCGAGGAAGAAAGCGGCTCTCCTTCGCTGGTGCCGTTCCTGAATGATCATGCCGATGAGTTGCGCGCTGATATTGCCTTGATCTGCGACACCGGGTTATTCGAAAGCACGGTGCCGGCAATCACCACAATGCTGCGCGGCATGCTGACAGAAGAATTGACCATTCGTGGCCCATCAAGGGATTTGCATTCGGGCATGTATGGCGGTTTGGCGATGAACCCGATCCGCGTTTTGTCGGGGATCGTGGCGGGCCTGCATGACGAAACCGGGCGGATCACGCTTGAGGGTTTTTATGATGCAGTGCCGGAATTGCCCGACGAGATGCGCGCGCAATGGCAGAACCTGGCCTTTGATCATGGTCGTTTTCTTGGGGATGTGGGCCTGTCGGTGCCAGCAGGCGAGGCCGACCGGACGCCGTTGGAAATGATCTGGTCCCGGCCAACCTGCGAAGTGAACGGCATTTGGGGGGGCTATACCGGCGCGGGCTTCAAGACGGTCTTGCCGTCCGAGGCGCATGCCAAGATTTCATTCCGGCTGGTGGCAGGGCAGGATCCAGAGGCGATCCACGCGGCGTTTGAGCGCCACGTCCATGATCTGCTGCCGTCAGATTGCACCGCGGAATTTACCAATTGGCGCGGCGCGCCGGCCAGCCAGATGAATATATCGCACGCCGCGTTTGAGGCCGCGCGCCAGGCTCTGAGCGATGAATGGCCCAAACCCGCAAGCTATGTCGGCTGCGGCGGCTCAATACCCATCGCCGGGCATTTTCAGACGCTCCTGGGTATGGACAGCCTGTTGATCGGCTTTGGTCGGGATGATGACCAGATCCACAGCCCAAATGAGAAATACAATCTGGAAAGCTTTCACAAAGGCACCCGCAGTTGGGCGCGCATTCTGGCCGCCATTGCCGCCCTTCCATGAGACATGCTGGCCCTGGATCGGTGCGCTTGCGCCTGCGTCGCGGGGGTGGTGCCCCGGCGCAGGTTTCTTGCGCGCGGTGACGGCTGCACGAGGGCAGCATTGACAGCACCCCAAAAGAGCGTGCACCTAAACGCAAAACCGATAGAGGCAGGATGAATGCAGGTTTCAGGTCGCGGCGCTGTTGATCCCTTTATTGTGATGGATGTCGTCGAAGCGGCACGCCGGGCCGAGAACGCGGGGCGGCACATCATACATATGGAAGTTGGTCAACCGTCAACCGGATTGCCAACCCAAGCGCGCGAGGCGGTGGCGACCGCGCTTGGCGCCGGGCCGCTGGGCTATACCGTTTCTCTGGGCCTGCCCGAGCTGCGGCACAAAATCGCGGGCCTCTACGAAAAGTGGTATGGCCTGCAGATTGATCCGTCGCGTGTTGTCGTCACCAGCGGTGCGTCTGGCGCATTCGTGCTGGCGTTTTCGGCCCTGTTTGACAATGACGCACGCGTCGCCATGGCGCTGCCGGGATATCCCAGTTATCGCCAGATCCTCAAGGCTATGGGGCTCAAGTCGGTGGGCATCAAGGCGGCGGCCGAAAACGGCTTTCAACCGCGACCGGCCGAGATTGAACCTGACATTGACGGGCTGATCGTTGCTTCGCCCAGCAACCCCACAGGCACGACACTGAGCCGGCCAGATCTGGCGGCTTTGATCGCGCATTGCCGGGCGCATGACATCACCTTTATCAGTGATGAGATCTACCACGGATTACATTATGACACGCCAGCGACCTCCGCCCTGGCGATTTGCGATGATGTCGTGGTTATCAATTCCTTTTCCAAGTATTTTTCGATGACCGGTTGGCGCGTGGGGTGGATGGTCGTGCCTCCAGGGCTGGTCAGAACGGTCGAAAGGCTGGCGCAGAACATGTTCATCTGTGCGCCGCATGTCGCCCAGGTTGCCGCCCTCGCGGCCATGGATTGTGTCGATGAATGTGAGGCAAATCTGGCCATCTATGCCAAAAACAGGCAAATCGTCGGCGCCGGCCTAAAGGCCGCCGGCCTGCCTGATTTCGCGCCACCCGACGGGGCGTTTTATTACTACGTGGACGTATCGCAACTGACAGATGATGCGCTGCAATTGTCGCGTGATCTGTTGGAACATGCGGGCATTGCCGCCACCCCGGGGCTGGATTTCGACCCGCATCGCGGCGCCACATTTCTGCGGTTCAGCTATGCGGGCTCAACCGATGACATGCACGAAGGCATGCGTCGTCTGGCCGCCTTCACAAAAGGGCGTCTGGGATGATGCGGCAGGTCCTATTCGCGATATGGCTGGGCATTCTTGCCAGCGCCGCCCTGGCACAGGAACGCTCGGCATTGTCGCGTCTGGCCGGCCCGGCGCAGATGATGGACAGCGCCGACGGGATGACGCTGACATTGCCGCTCACGATTGCGGTGCCTTACCGGGTGTATCAACTCGCCGATCCCTGGCGCATCGTGGTCGAGAGCCGTCAGATCGACTGGACCGGGCTGGCCATTGAAAACGCGCGCATTGTGGAAACGCGGTTCGGTCAGTTGAACCCGGATTGGACGCGGCTGGTGTTCTTGCTGGACGCGCCGCTGGGGTTGAAATCGGTCCAGATGCCGCTGACAGACGGGGCAACCGGCCGTCTGGAAATCGCGCTGGCGCGGCAAACGCCCGAGGCATTTGCAGCTTTCGCGGGCGCGCCGGGCGGACAGATCGAGAACGGGCCACGCCGCGCACCTGACGTGGGGCCGGCTGTTTCTCCTTTGCGCCAGCCAGGTGAGCCGCTTCGTGTGGTTCTGGATCCGGGGCACGGGGGGATCGACCCTGGCGCCGAGGTGGGCCAGGTGAACGAGGCTGACCTGATGTTGGGCTTTGCGCGCGAACTGCAGGAGCTTTTGCGCCGCTCGGGCAATATCGAGGTCACGTTGACGCGCACAGATGATGCTTTCGTGCCGCTGGAGGCGCGGGTTTCGGCAGCCCATGCCGCGGGCGCGCATGTGTTCATATCGCTGCATGCAGATGTGGTGCTTGAGGGCAATGCAAGTGGGGCGACTGTCTATACCCTGTCTGATGACGCCAGCGATATTGCCAGCGAGAAGCTGGCCGAACGCCATGATCGCGAGGATTTGCTGGCAGGGGTGGATCTGACTGATCAGGATGATGTCGTGGCGCGCGTGCTGATGGATATGGCGCGCACCGACACGGCGCATCGCACGAATGAATTGGCGGGAAACCTGATCTCGGCCATGGAAACCAAGATTGATCTTTATAAGAAACCCCGGCTTGAGGCCGGTTTCTCGGTGCTCAAGGCGCCGGATATCCCCTCAGTGCTGATCGAATTGGGTTTCATGTCGTCGCAGATTGACCTCGAAAATATTCAGAACCCGGAATGGCGTTTGCGCGCGGCCATGGCCATCAGGGATGGATTGGTGCTATGGGCGATCGAAGATGAGGCTGAAGCGGATTTGCGCGGCAAATAGGCTTTGGTGGCTGGTTTTGGTTCCCTCACGCACATTTTTGCCGGGCCCTTTTGACGGGCGGCAGACATGGCTATATTGACGGGTCAGAAGGCAAAGTAGGTATGCGCGTGTGATCCGGTTCATTCTTTCGATTTTCGGTGGCTTGTTTTCGATGTTCACCAACGGGGCCGTGCTGGCCGCGCTGGGCGTGGGTGGTGTGTTCTGGATGTATGGGCGCGACTTGCCGAATTACCAGCAATTGGCCAGCTATGCGCCACCGACGATCAGCCGCATCTATTCGGGCGAAGGTCGCCTGATGGATGAGTTCGCGCGTGAGCGGCGGCTTTTTGCACCGGCCGGGGAAATTCCGGTGCTTGTCAAACAGGCCTTCATTTCCGCCGAGGACAAGAATTTCTATTTTCACAAGGGATTTGATGCGCGCGGCATGTTGGCCGCGGCCGTAGACGCGGCGCGGGGCCAAAGATTGCGCGGAGCCTCGACGATCACCCAGCAGGTGATGAAGAACTTTCTGCTGTCGTCCGACCGCTCGGCCGAGCGCAAGATCAAGGAATTGATCCTTGCCACCCGGCTGGAGGAAACGCTCGACAAGGACCAGATACTGGAACTTTATCTCAACGAGATATTTCTGGGGCAGAATTCATTTGGCGTGACAGCTGCGGCGCAGACCTATTTCAACAAGACATTGGCCCAGCTCAGCCCCGCAGAGGCCGCCTATCTTGCCGCATTGCCCAAGGCGCCGTCCAAGCGCCACCCGGTGCGCAACTATGACGTCGCGGTGTTCTGGCGCGACAACACGTTGCGCGAGATGTTCGAAAACGGGTATATCGATCAGGCAACCTATGAGGCCGAAATTGCCACCCCGCTCAAGACTGTGCAAAGCGGAGATATTGAGCCTTTTCGCGCCCAGATGCCGCCACGGGATTATTTCACGGATGAAATCCGCCGTCAGTTGAGCCTGGATTTTGGCGAAGAGGAATTCTTTGCCGGAGGTCTGGCCATTCGCGCCACAATGGACCCCGAATTGCAGATCGAAGCCGCGCGGGCGTTGCGCGCTGCCCTGGAAAGGTATGACCGTGACCAGGGCGTGTGGCGCGGCACGGAAATCACCATCGCGCCGGAGCTGTTGCAAGATGAGACCAGTTGGCGCGAGGCGCTGGAAGAAACCACGGTTTCCCGCGACATCGAAGGCTGGTTGCCGGCGGTCGTTTTGCAGGTGGACCAGGGCAATGCACGGGTGGGCATCGAAAGCATTGCCGAGATCGACGCCGGCCATTGGATACCCGCGCGCGATGTGGCCTGGGCCGGGCCCCTGCGTGAAGACGGCAGCGTTGGCGCAAAAGCACGATCGGCGGGCGACCTGTTGGCCCCGGGGGATGTGATCCATGTGGCCGCTCTGGCCGGTTCCGACGGCAAGTTCGAGCGCTGGAGTTTACGCCAGATCCCCGAAGTCCAGGGCGCGTTCATGGCCATGGATGTCAATTCGGGCCGTGTGCTGGCCATGCAGGGCGGATTTTCCTATCAGAGCTCGGTTTTTAACCGGGCGACCCAGGCAACCCGGCAGCCCGGTTCGAGTTTCAAACCGTTTGTTTACGCCTCGGCGCTGGACAGTGGTTTCACGCCCGCCTCGATCATCATTGACGCGCCGATCGAGATTGACACGCCCGACGGGGTCTGGCGGCCCAAGAATGCCTCCAACAGATTCTATGGGCCCACGCCGCTGCGCACGGGCATTGAGCGTTCCAGGAACCTGATGACCGTTCGCCTGGCCCAGGAGATCGGCATGGATGTCGTGGCGCGCTATGCGGAGCGTTTTGGCGTCTACGACAGGATGGAGCGGTTTCTGGCCAATGCCTTGGGATCGGAAGAGACAACCTTGTTCAAGATGGTGGCGGCCTATGCGATGTTCGCCAATGGCGGCGAGCGGGTCGAACCGACTTTGGTCGACCGGGTTCAGGATCGGTGGGGGCGCACGATCTATCGCCATGACCAACGTGAATGTGTCGAATGCGACCTGCGCGACGTGCCCGATGGCGCGGGCCCGCTGATCGAGACCCGCCGCCAACGCATCATGAACCAGGTCACCGCCTATCAATTGAC
>Ga0316205_10002986_pt1 | contig 16580 bp, 11 predicted proteins | sample 3monthpyrite_MG_FD_204941 | JGI IMG/M metagenome (GOLD analysis project Ga0316205, IMG submission 204941) | Microbial mat bacterial communities from mineral coupon in-situ incubated in ocean water Damariscotta River, Maine, United States -... | ecosystem: Environmental > Aquatic > Marine >... | reverse complement strand
GGGCGTTGATCATTGAGATGGCACAGGCCCTTCGAAGGCTGAGCGAGGTCGGCGGACCGCTTGGCGCGCGATCAACAATTCTGGCCTATGCCAGAACGGTGCGTATCTTTTTCCGCTACATGGCAGTCGAGGCGCCGATAGTTTCATCAAGCGGCCAACTCGTCGCTCAGCATATCGACGGTTTCGAGGCCTGGCTGGAGGCCGACGGCAAGAGCGGGGTCCATGCGTTCACACAATTGTCGAAGATGGTCGTGGTATTCCGCGAGATCGATGCCGACGACCCCGATAGGGTATCACAAAGTCTACGTGCTCGACTGCGCTACACGAGCGCGCGGCCCTTCGAACGTTCCAAACCACGCGATGCCTACAGCCCCTATGTCGCAAGGCAGCTGCGCGATGCGGCTCGTGCGGATGTCGCCGCGATGCTCCGGCGTCTCGACGGGTGCTTGCCAGAGACGATCGCCGCACACAGCGATCCTGTCGTTTGCCAGCGGGCTGTTGTGTTGCATGAAGCCGTGCGCAGCCGCGGTTTTCTTCCTCGCGATGACAAAGCCACCCGAGACCTCTATCGCGCGTTGTATACACGCGGCCTGCCAACATCATCGCTTCTCGAAGATGTTTATTCGCACTTTTATCTGACGGTTCACGACCTCCCGCCGCTGCTGACGCTCCTGAGCCTCGATACCGGACTGGAGATTGAATGCGTCAAAGCGCTCAAAGCCGATTGTCTGAGCAGCGGCTCTGCGGGGTCTGTGACGCTGCACTACACTAAGCGTCGGGCGCATGGGCTGGCACAAAAGACCATGCGGGTGCGGGATGGCGGGCCGACAACGCCCGGAGGCTTGATCCGGGCCATCGTGACCATGACAGAGCGGGCACGCCAGTTTCACCCATCAGATGCGTTGTTCGTTTTCTATCACGCCTGCGGCTTTCGCGATGTCGTGCGGCATCCAGAACCCACACTGCGTCATTGGATTGCGCGCCACAGCATCGTCGATGATCACGGCCAGCCGCTCAAACTGCTGCTTTCGCGCCTTCGCAAGACACACAAGGCGCTATGGTATCTCAAGACCGGTGGTCACATGACGCGGTTCGCGGTTGGTCACACGACCGAGATCGCGGCCAGGCACTATGCTGATATTCCGTCGCTGCGTCCACTTCACGAGGCGACGATTGCAGGGGGTCTAGAAGATGCGATTGGGCTGTCGGCGTCGACAAAAGACGACCAAGTTTCCGATGTTTCAGTGTCCGAAGATGTGGGGGATACTGGCAAAACCCCTGCAACTGCAACTGCTCAAGAGATCTGGCTAGCACGCTGTTCCGGCTTCTATGACAGCCCGTTTTCCAAACCCGGCGCGCCGTGCGCCCGTCCGTTCTGGGGATGCCTGGATTGCCGCAATGCGGTGATCACCGAGCGCAAGCTTCCGGCTATCCTGAGGTTTCTGGACTTCATTCTGTCGCAGCGCATGTCGATCGGCGCGCAGGATTGGGCGGCCAAGTTTGGCCACGTCCATGAGCGGATAACGCGCCAGATCCTGCCTGCCTTTTCAGACGAGGTGATTGCGTCGGCGCGGGCAACCCTCAAAGCCCACCGTCCAATGACATACCTGCCGCCTGAGGCCGCGCAATGAGAGGCGTGCAAGCAGCCCGTACCGCATACGATATCGAGGATCGCAGCACATGGCCGGTGTTGTCTCATTCCCCCTTGCGCGCCGGATACGACCGCGCAGAGTTGTCGCGATACGCCGATGAGTTTTGGGACCTGACCCCGGCGGTGTTTCGCGAGAATGCGCGGCGCTGTCACTGTACGGTCAAATTTGACACGCTGCCTGATCCGGCCCTGGCAACAATGATGCGGTCTTATCTCCACGCACGGCTCAATGTGCGTCTGCCGGGTTGGGCACCAGAGCTGCCGCCTGCCAGCATCAGGCAGGCCTTCAACCACGTCCGCCCGTTCTTCGAGTTTGTGCTTGAGGAGCTTGATACGCTCGATCTGCCCGCGCTCGATCAGGCGCTTCTGGATCGATATGCAAAGGCGGTCACGGCCTCGAAGGCACGGCAGCCGGCGGTCAATGCCCTACTGCTCAAGCCGATCTGGCACCTCTATCACTATCGTGACCATCTGCCGGGCGGTGGCCTTCGGTTCGAGCCTTGGCCTGGCCATAGTTCGGCATCTGTCGCCGGATATTCGTCCCGGCGGGATGAGAACCGAACAGCTCGCATTCCCGAGCCGATCCTCGCGCCGTTGCTCAGTTGGGCGCTTAAATATGTGCAGGTGTTTTCAACAGACATCTTTGCCGCGGGTGCCGAGTATTCCGCGCTTGCTGATCGCGCGGACCGATTGGCGCGCAACGATCTGCAAAGGGATAAGGGCGACCTTCACGCTTTGCAGATTTCCCGAGTTAAACGTTGGCTGGCTGCGCGAGGGCGCGAAGGCCGTGGGGTACCTTGCTGGACCCAACCGATGAACAAGGCAACGCGCGACAAGATCAAGGATGACCCGGTCAATTGGCACCTGATCAATCTCGCCGCCGGGGTCATTGTGACTGAGAACCCGAGCGGCCACTTGCGGCTGCGCAAATCCGCCCACGATCTGATCGCGAGGCATATCGCAATATATGGCGTTGAACGGGGCGGATTGGACACGCCTGTATCCTTGAACCCGGATACCAACCGGCCCTGGCGCTCCGGATTCGACCATGTGGCGGTCAAACGCGAGGAGCGGATGCTGCAAACAGCAGCCTATATTCTCTGCGCCTATCTGACAGGGATGCGGGACTGCGAAGTTCAGTCGATGCGGCCCGGCTGTCTGGACATCACGCGCAGCGAAGACGGTCTGATCGAACGCTACAAGGTCCGCTCGAGCGCCTACAAATGGAAGCGAGCCGAAGGTGCCCCAGCGGATTGGATCACCATAGAGCCCGTTGCCGAGGCAATCCGGGTTCTCGAGCATCTGTCAAAGGACGCCTGTGCGTTCCACGGCATCGATACTCTTTGGCCCGTTCTCGACACTAGGCGCGCAGGAAAGACTCACCTCTCAGCTGAGATCGTGCGCGCCCTCAACGCCTTCCGGGATCACGTCAATGTGGAACTCGTGGGCAAGGATCGGACAAACGTCATTCCTACGATACATGAGGGCACACTTTTCAAGATCACCACGCGCCAGTTCCGGCGCACGCTGGCCTGGCACATCGCCAACCGGCCCTTCGGCACAATCGCGGGTATGATCCAGTACAAACACGCCTCAGTTGCGGCCTTCGAGGGATATGCCGGCTCCAGCCACTCAGGTTTTCAGCGACAAGTGGAACAAGAACACCGATATGGTCAGTTGGACGATATCCTGGAGTATTTCGATGCCCACGAGATTGGCGATGCTTTCGGGGGACCAGCCGCGCCCCGCTTGAAGACAACCCTCAAAAAGGCCTCCCAGCAACTGGCGCCGCTTCCGGCGCGCATGGCCGATCGTGGGCGTATTCGGACTATGCTGTCCGATCTGGCACGGACGCTGCATGTCGGCATTCTGGCGGATTGTTTCTTCGACCCTTTGACCGCCGTTTGTTTACAGACCGCAACCGATCAAACCAAACCTCAGATCTCGCTTTGTCAGCCAACCAAATGTCCGAACGCCTGTATCCGCGCCCGCCACCTGCCAGCCTGGCAAAAGGCTGAGGAGGAGGTCAACGCTCTGCTCAAAGAGAAGCGTTTGTCAGCGCTTCAGCGGACCTCTCTCAGGGCAGAACGCACGCGCATTCGCGGTGTGATTGGGCGGGGTTCACCGGAATCTTGAGCCGGAACGCGGTTTTGCCTTGGCCAAGTCGGGGCATTCTGTATTGCAATGATGCCAGCCGAGGAGGGATCAGGGTGGACGCGCATATTTCAAAAATGGTTCGGGCCGTTGAAGCCGCAAAGCTGCCGACCGAGCAATCAGAGCTTTTGCGGCGTTGTGGCAAGGACTTGCTTGCAAGACCAGATTTGTGCGCAGAGCTGATCCAAGAGGCTAAAACAGCGCCGCTGTCGGACGGCCAGATGTCGGTGCTGACCGCTGCGTTGGACGAGGCACGGATGGCCGATGAGAACGCGCAGCGCAAAGGGCGTGCCTTTCTTGACGACATGCGCGATGTGGTGGCCTTGCTCGATACCGAACTGACCTCTCAAGCGGCCTTGTCGCTTTCCAGTGCCTGGACACGCGCGGGTCTCACTCCGCCGCCATCCCTTGCCCACTCGGTCATCCCCGAAGACCCAGATGCCTTCGCGGATACCGATGGTATTCCGGACATCCCCGACGATATGTTTGACGGGATCTTCAAAGGCTTCAACGAGATCGGGGAACAATCGGTTTCGGCCATGCTGGCGCTGCTCGATGAGATGCTGCCCACCTTGCCATCTGAGGCACGGTTCGCTTTCATCCGCAAGCTGGCGAACCGGTCGGAGCCCATGTGTGGAGAAGCTGCCGCAGCGCTACTACTTGCTACCGACCCCTCTGTCCGTGCTGGCGCGCTGGCGGGCCTTGCCCTGCGCGAGGAGGCTGGTGATTTGTCGCAAGCCTTGTTCTCAAGGATCACGTTGATCCGAAGTTGGCTGCAGGACGAGGGCACTTTGCGCGGAATCGATGCTATCATCCGGTCTGCCCTCAAGAGCGGGACAAAGGCACCCGAGGCGCGCTCAAAACCCAAAATCCATCGTGCCGTCTCTTCCATGATCGACGGCAGCGGCGCTCAGAGCATCTCCATGGCCATTCAATCCGGTAGCCGCCGGGCCCTTGCGGTCGTGCTGCTCAAGCAGGGCTTTGGCGTCAAGGACGCCTTTGTGATCCCGTGCTACAGCGCCACCGAGCAAAAACAGATGATCGGACAAATCATGGATGAGGCAGGCGCGTTGGATACAACAGCGGATTATGCGTTCGCCGCTTTGTCCTGGGCGCTTGCCGACGGGCAATCAAACGGCAACATACCCGCAGCAGGCCTGCTCGATGTCGTCGAGACCGCAGGTTTTGGTGATCTCCGCCCGCGAGAGGCAGATATCGCAGGTATCGCCTCCGCGGCCGACCCCGACGGTGAAGTCTCCGCCCTTTCGGCTCGTGCCCGCGGCAGTCTGATTATGGCCAGCGAAGATTGGATCGATCGCTTCCCGATCTCGGACAGTTGGTTCGAGGACAGCGATGCCTCTTCAGATGCCATCGAAAGCGCGACGACGCAGAATTCGATGAACCGCAAGCTTTGGCAGCATCTGGAGACCCGCCGCGATTTCTGGGCCATGGTCTTTGCCCGCAACGCCGTCTTGCTGGCGGCCGCAAAAGACCCCACAGCCTCCGAGTTTGTCGCCGTAGCCCAGGCTATGACCGAGGGCCGCGATCTGAAGAAGACACCGATCATGCACTTCGTTCATGGCATGAGCTTTGAAGCCTGGGTCCATCAGGACGGGCTGCCGATGTCGTCTGGTGGCCTTGAGGTCACCGAAGAGCGCTTGCCACCGGGAAACTATGCTGAAGTCGCACCTTTTGGTGCAAAGGAACAAAAGGCGCTGGATAAACTCCTGCGCCCCGCGAAGATCACGCTGCCCTGGATGGAAGGCTTTCTGACCGGTCTCTGCACCGCGCCCAAGTTCATCAAACCCTCCGAGTGGATCGTCACGATCTTCAATGTCGTTGCCGAAGACCTTGCCTCAGAAGACGACATGCAAAAGCTCCTCGACCTGATCGTGCTGGCCTACAATCACCGCCTGTCCCTGTTGCGCGAAGGCGCTCCATCAGAGGCCCTGTTTCCGGCAGACCCTATCCTGTTTTCAATCTGGGCCGACGGGTATCTGACAGCCTGGGAAGCCCACAAACCTCACTGGCCCGCAAAATCTCTCGGAAAAGACGGCAAAGCCATGCGTACGCTCCTCGAAGAGGCGGCGGATTGCAAAACCAAAACCGACCAAGCGCCAAAGCTACGTAAATGGCTGATCGCGAGCGCCGAAAAACAGAAATGATGCCGCTTATCTGTTGACTGTCAGGATAAGTGGCCGAGCTCTGCACAGTCTTTCTTGGACAGAAGCTGGGTTTCTCCGCGCATACGCTGGAGCTGAACGCGGCCTATCTGGACAACTGGCTGCGCTAATGACGAGCTCGTCATTAGCGCAGTTATCGTGAGTTCGGCATAATGCGGAGGAAGGCCTTTTGAGCTTCGATTATTAGGCTTTTTGGGCTTTTTTCCTCCGCATTATTTTTGATGAGTGTCAGAGAGTATCGAGCCAATCGAGCACGCTCTGGTCGCGGCGCCACGAGGGCGGGCTATCAGTATTCGGTTTCTCAACCCGTTCCAGCGCCTTGCGTTTGGTTTCCAGGTTGGCCTGGGCGTAGTGGTTGGTGGTATCCAAGCTGACGTGACCAAGCCAGCTTCGGATGACCGTGACGTCGACGCCAGCGGCGACGAGGTGCACCGCGGTTGCATGCCGGAAGCTATGTGGTGTCACGTGTTTCTGCGCGAGCGTCGGTACATCCACCGCTGCGGCCTTCACATGCTCTGCCAACTTGAAGCGCACGCCTGAAGCGCTGAGCGGGTTGCCGTAGCGGTTTACAAAGAGCGGTGCATCGGGCGGTCTCGGCACGCGCTCCAGCAGGGATCGCAGCAATGCGACCGTCTCTGGCCAGAGCGGACTGATCCGCTCCTTGCGACCTTTGCCGTACAATCGCACGCAAGCAGGTGCATCAAACCGGATGGCCTGAGGGCAGAGATCAAGCGCTTCCTGGATACGTGCACCGGTGTTGTAGAGGAACGACAGCAAAGCATGGTCCCGTTGGCCGATCAGCGTTGACCGGTCGGGTTGCGCCAGGATCGCTCGCACCTCTTCGGGTTCGAGGTAATCCGGCGCGCGGATCGGTGCCTTTTTCGTGGGCACATTCATGACCTCCGCGCATTGGGCCATCAGTTCAGGTTCGCGCATTGCCACAAAGCCGAAGAAGCTGCGCAGGGCAGCAAGGCGGCAATTGCGGGTACCGATCGTGTCGCCGCGTACACTCTCAAGATGTTGCAGGAAGGCGATGACCTCTGTGGCGGTCAACTCGCTCAGCGTGAGACGAACAACCGGCCTGTCACGCCGAGCCGCGACAAAGCGCAGAAAGAGCCGCCAGGTATCCCGATACGACTTGACGGTGTGTTGGGACGCGTTGCGCTGCTGGACCATCCAGTCGGTGAAGAACATGCGCAGCAATTGGGGGAGCGGATCAAGCTTCATGATACCACCTCCGCCGGTTCGGCGCTGCTAGGTGAAGCGAACACCCGGAACCGCTCGTTCGCCTCATGCAGCAACTCCTGGGTCACAGTGATGTAGACCAATGTGGAGTTGATGTCGCGATGGCCGAGATATGTTGCAAGGTACGGCAGCTTTTCCTGCGGGTTCACGCCTTGCCGGTACCATTCGAGTATCCGGTGAACGACGAAGGTATGGCGTAGATCATGGATGCGCGGCCCGATCTTGCCCTTGGCCGGTTTGAGGCCGGCCATCCGTAGAACGGTAACAAGGTTGGCGCTGATCGACGCCCGGCAGTAGTGCCGGTTATTCTGATCGTGCCAGAACAAGCCAGCGTCAAGGCTGCAAGAGACATTGGCCTCCTGCCGCGCCTTGAGAAGCGCGCGCAAGGCATCCATTGCGCTCTCTGATAGTGGCAGGATACGGGACTTGAAGAACTTCGTCTCCCGGATCGCGATGGTGCCAGCCTGCATGTCAACGTCGCCGAGCGTCAGCCTGGCAATTTCGCCGATCCGCAATCCAGCGCAATAGGCCAGAACCAGCATCGTATAGAGGTTGATCGGACGCGAAGGCGCTCGCGGTGACGGATAGGCTCGGGCGATGGCAAGCAGTTTCTGGATATCCTCGGGGCTGTAGATATACGGACGTCGCCAGTTGTGCGCGACCTGTTTCGCGGGCCGGTTGTCGGGGGCTCTTCTGGGCCGTGACGGATCGTCATGACACAGGGCCTTGTTCAGGATGCGGGCAAGTTTCTCGCATTCTGCAGGATGGTTGGCGTTGGTCTTCGCCTTGCCGTAGTGCTCAAACAGGGTTTCCAGCGGCTGACCATGAAGATCGGGCCTTTGCTGCAGAAAGCGGTCGAATCGGCGGCATATGACCTCCGCAGCCTCATATCGGTAGCCCCTGCGCTGCATCCGTTCGATATGGGCGCGCATCAGCTCTCCCAAGGGGCTCCCAAACGGTCGCGGCTGTCGCAACGCCTCGAGCGCCTGATCGGAATCAGGGGTCATCAAAGCCAGTATGATGCCCGTGTCACTGCGGGCATTGTAGTCACGCCGAAGATCGGAGATCGGATTGCGCTCAATTTTTCCGTTATTCACCAGAGCGTCGAGGAAGCGGGCGACAATCCGGGCGCGGTGCTGCACCGTCGAACGGGCCCAGACCTTACCGCGTTGACGCAACCAGTATTCAAGTGTCCGTCGATCGCTTGCACAGCACCGCAGCGCCGCCCGCCGAAAGCTTTCCAGCGCTTGTCGGTAGTAGATCGGCGTTATCACGTAGTTCAACGGAAGCTGGGCGATGTAATGCTTGATGATCTCTTCACCATCCTGGGGCCAACTCTTCATTGCCTCACCTCCCGACCTGGAAGATCGATAGCAATCGCACGAAGGTCCTCAGTGGCAAGCTTCAGATAGGGAACGGTTGCTTCAGATGACCTGTGACCAAGCACATCGCCGATGATCTTGCGTGGGGTTGATGCCCTGAGCATGCTGACTGCGCGGGCATGGCGGAAGATGTGCGGCCCGCGCTTGCCAACCGGTTCAATTCCCGCGGCGGCAAGACGCCGCTTGACCACACCATAGAGGCCGCCCGCCGTCATTGCCTGATAGGGTGCCCGGCTCCTTAAAAAGACAGTGCGCTCATCTGCCTGTGGCCGGCCTTTGCGCAAGTAACGCAGGATCGCGTCCCCCACGGGTTCCATCAAGGGCAGCACGGCCGTGGCATTGGTCTTGGACCGTCGCACCCGCAGGGTATCGGCGCGCCAGTCGATATCGTCGATTTGCAACCGGCCGACCTCACCTGAGCGAAGGCCATACTTGGCAAGGAGTTGAAGAATGGCGTGATCGCGCAAACCCAAAGGCGAGACGTCCTGCCCCGCCACCTCTAGAACAAGTGCGATTTGCTCGGCTGTCAGGATCGACGGAATGCCCTCATAGGCATAAAGCAGCGGGGCAATCACATGACCAGAGAGATCATCCGCATGCAGCTTGCCACGGTGCAGATGCCGCAGGAAGCCCCGCAACCGCTCGGCCACATCCTTGAGCGATTTGCGGGTCAGGCCCGGTGCCCGGCTATCCATGTAAACATCGATATCGCGCACGCTCAGATCGGCAAAATCAGCTGTTCCATTTCGCTCGATGAGCCAATTGCAGAAGTGGCGCGCCTCCCACATCAGTGCTTTGATCGACGGTTTCGCCAAGCCGCGTTCTTCGGCAAGCCAGAGTTCGTATGCGGTGCAGACAGCCCGGCATTGTCGTTCCGCCGAGCTCGCGGCAGGCGGTGCCGGCGGCCAGTCTGCCAGCGCAGACCGCAACAAGGCGTGAATGCCTGAACGCGGAATCGAAGCCCATCTGGGTGCAGGCGATCGCCCATGATCCTTCTTAAACTGTCGCACCGCGTGATCTAAATAGCGCGCGACAAGGTCCGGCGTCACGGCGCACAGATCGATCTCTCGCGCTTGCAGCCAGGACAAAAACTGGGCCACATAAAGACAGTAATTGTTCACGACAGTCGGACTGTAGTGCTGCTCCTGCAACGCCTCACGAAGCGTCAAAAGGGCCTTAGGTTCTGTTGGTGACATCTGGTTCTCCTTGGGTTGGTCGGTCAACCCGGAGAACCTCCAGTCTCAAATAATGCGCAGCAAGTATGGCAGGCCCAAAGCCCAAATCATTGAAATGTAGAAGACAATAAAATCCACCTCCGCATTATGCCAAACTCACGATAATTGCGGGCGCTCCGAGCCGACAAGCGGGCCATCTTCAAGCATGCCGCGGACGCGCAGAAGGCCTGCGACTATCTCGTCGCCGCTTCGGAGGCGGGGCAGGAGGACAAGGCCGCGTGAGGTCGGGGCTGTTGTGCCTTCCGGCGGGCTGTTCGGGCGGACAGGGTCCTTTGAGAGAGAAAGAGGGCTTCGGGTTTTGTGGTTTCAACATATCCCGAAAGGACAGACCCATGGGCCATCCCGAGACCTCCCGCAGCTTGCAACCGGACGCCTCTGCCATCGCCGCGCAAAACGACGCCTTCCGCAAACTTGCCTGTCTTGGCACCGTTCCGGAACAACCGATCCAGGGCCGGATGCATGTCACGCGCACGATGATGGAAGCGGGTGACGGCTTCGTGACGGAAGCTGTTCAAACAGTCGGCGACTTCGACACGTTCGAGCCTGAGAACGATCCCGAGGGTTGGCACGATTTCGGGGCCGTCGAGATAGGCGGCGAGACCGTGTTCTGGAAGATCGATCTCTTCGAGGCCGATTCCGACTTCCGTTACGGTGCTGAGACGCCGGACAATCCCGAGACCACCATCCGCGTGCTGACCATCATGATGGCGCACGACTGGTAGGGCAGGGCGCATCTTCCCACCATCGAAAGGCCCGCCCCATTACGGAAGCGGGCTTTTCGTCATGTTATCCCCGACTCCGGGGATTGGTCACGCCGCTCTCAGTATCCGGACGGCCAAAACTTCTCGAAAAGGACATCCCATGACACATGCTCTCAAACCCACATCCGTCGCCATCGGCGATCTCGTCTCCCACCCGGCCAACGTGCGGGGCAGGTCTCCCGAGGCTTATGCCTCCGAGAACATCGCGCATCTCAAGGCCAGCATCGCCGTGCTTGGCATAATCCAGCCACTGCTGGTCCAGAAGATCGATGGCAAGCTCGGCGTCCTCGCTGGCGGCCGGCGCCACGCGGCGCTGAAGGAACTGGTTGCGGACAAAACGGCGAAGGGCTTCACAAACAAGACCAAGGTCGACTGCCGTCTGGTGCCCGAGGATTGTGACGTCACCACCGCCCTGTCCCTGGCCGAGAACATCACGCAGGCACCGATGGGTGCGATCGACGAGTTTGAGGCCTTCGCGCGGATGATGGAGGTCGACGGGCAGACGCCCGAGACGATCGCGAAGACGTTCGGCACCACGGTGGCTGCCGTGAAAGGACGACTGCGCTACGGGCTGATCCACCCCGACATCCGAGCGGCGGCTCGCGCCAAGTTGATCACGCTCGATACGATGAAGGCCTTCGCGGACCATCCGAGCCAGGAGGTGCAAAGGCAGGTCTTCGAGGCGCTGACCAAGGAGGACAGCTACCTGCAGGCCTATACCGTGCGCCAAGCGCTCAAGACCCGCGGTGTGCAGGTCAGCGACGATATCGGGGTTTTCGTGCGCGAGGACTACGAGGCGCGCGGTGGCTCCATCGCGGCCGATCTGCTGGAAGAGCATTCGGTCTTGGAGGACGCAGAGCTGGTCGAGACGATCCTGATCGAAAAGCTCCTCGCCGCTGCAGAGGAAGCCCGTGCGAGCATGGGCTTTGCCTGGGCCGAGGCGGTGCTGCGCTACGACTATTCGGCAATGGCGGAGTATGGGCGCGTCTATCCGGGTCCGGTTGAGCCAGATGAGAAGGGCCAAAAACGCGTCGACGAAATCACGGCCGAACTCGAACAGCTGCAGCTCGAGATGGAGGATGAAGGCCTCGAAGACGACGCGTACAACGATTTCTATGATCGGGTCGATACACTGGAGGCCGAGGCGCGCGATCTGCAAGAGGCCTATTTTGCAGAGGATCTCGCGCGGGCCGGCGTGATCGCGTCGTGGAGCAACGGTCAGGTGACCTTGCATGTCGGTCTGGTGCGTCCCGAAGATAAGATCGATGCACCGTCAGGCACGTCGCCCGCGACATCGGGCAAGGCGGATGCCGGTTCCGACGAGATCGTCTATCCGGCCTCGCTGAGCGAGGACCTCAAGACCGAGCGAGCGATGGCCCTCGGGGCCGCCATGGCGATGCATCCGGAGGCCACGCTCGAGCTAACACTTTTCAAGCTGGTCAACGACGTGTTGGGCACGAGAGCCGTGACCCATGCGGTGAAGGTCGATGCGCGCAAGGAATATCGCAGCCATGCGAAGATGGATGAGATCGACGGCACGTCGCTCGAACAGGTGGCCGAGGCCCATGATGCGCTTGATCTCACCTGGGCGGACGAGGCGAAGTCACCCGCAGATCAGTTCCAGCTCTTTCGCGCGCTCGACGCGGAAGAGAAGGCCAAGCTCGTCGCCTATGCCACGGCCAGCACCACGCAATCCTGCTTTGCCCGCAGCCGTCAGGGCGACAGTCTGATGCATGATTTCGAGATCGAGGTCATGCCGGACATCCGCGCCCATTGGACGCCGAATGCGGCGCTCTTCAACCGCTTCAAGAAGGCCTGGTTGCTGAAGATTCTCGGCGGGGAGTTGGGGCTCGCGCAGGAGGCCATGACGCTGGCCTCGTCGAGCAAGAAGGAGATCGTCGCCTTCTGTGACAAGCTCTTCGCCGAGCCCTTTGCCACGCTGACGGACGCGCAGCGGGCGGCTGTCGCCACGTGGTGTCCGCCGATGATGCAGACGACCGGTGGTGCCACCACGGAGACCGGTCCAGACGAGAACGCGCCCGAGGTCGAAACCGCCCAGGCAAAAGCGGCCTGACTCGAGCGAGGTCCCGCGCCTGGCTGCAACCGGGCGCGGGTCGGAAAGCCCTCCCTTCACACCATGATAAGCGGCCTGAGCCGCTCCCTACGAAAGAAACACCCATGGCTATTCTAAAATTCTCCGCGAGCGCAGTCGCGGCCCAGATCACGCATGCGCGCGCCTGTTCGACCTTTCTGCCCAACTGGAACGGGCCGATTGACAGACCCGCCCTGATCCTCGTCGTCGGCAATGGCGTGCATCTGCGCTCCAACGGCATCGACGGCACGACCAGGCGGATCGTTACGACCGAGCGGGCCGATCCCTCCTTTGCCTTCGCGTCTGGCATCGACCCGTTTCGGGATCAGGACTGGATGTCCCGGCGGCAGGCGGCGTTCCGCGACCTGACCGGGCAGTTCTACACCGACATTCTGGAGGATGTGCAGATGCTCATCGATCGCGGGCACGGTTCCATCCGTCTCGCCACCGACGGTCATATGGTCCGCGTCTTCGTGCGGCGCGCTGCCGATTTCCTGATCGGCGGGACCTATGACGTGCCCTCCGGTCTGGGCGGCACGTTCCGGGTCATTCTCAAGGATGCCTGCGATGCTTTCGCAGTGGTTCAGAACTGCGGCAATTGCGAGGATTTCGATGCGATGCTGCCCTACCGCGTGCCGCTCGATGCGCTCATGGAAGCCGATGATCGGAGGGTGGCGTAACGCGCGCTTTCTCACGTTCGCATCGCCCATACCCTGCCGGGGCCTTCGACCCTCCCGGAGATATTGGCAATCCGACAATTCTTTCTGAGAGAAAGGACTCTGAAATGGGATGGCTCTTCTACACCGACCGCCGCGTCAAATCCTATGCCGACGAAAAGGCGGAGATCACCCGGCTTTGCACCTTTGAGAACGGGACACGCAAAACCGAGCTCCTCAAGTGCTGCAAGGTCGGATCGACCTGGTATGCCGCTGCGCGCGTCGTAAATCTGGATGGAAGCCCGGTGGATGACCGCACCTATGTCAGAGATACCGACGGCAGCATCACCTTCGGCGCCGTATTCCTGACGCGCTATGACGACGGCTGCTGGGGCTACAAGGACATGGAGGAAAGCGCCGGTCCTGTGGAGTCCCGCGCCCCGGTGAGCTTGCTCGAACTCCTGTCGGAGCTGAAGGATCCGGACAGCGACGCCCATGCCTGGCGGCAGCGGTGCCGGGATTGGGCGGCGATCCCGGACTACCAGGAAGGCGACAAGATCAGGCTCGCCGCGCCCGTGACGCTGACCGATGGCAGCACCTGCCAGATCGTGACGGCCACGAATTACCAGCGCGGTCGCCAGAAACGGCGGTGCTACCACATCGAGGAAACCGGCGGCCTCGTGCGCCTGTCGAAAGCCTACCTCGCCGGGTCCGAGCTTCTTTGTTCGGCAAAGGGCGAAGCGAGTCTGGTTCTGGCGGAGTTCTTTTCCGGGCAAGAGTCCTGAGAAAGCACGGCTAAGAAGGCTGTCATACGCAGTACACAAAACGCGCTTCAAACTTGCATGTGTATCTCATTTGAGATACACATGCACCAATCAGAGGAGGACCATCCATGCCCGCTCATACATCCATGCTCCATGTCCGGGTTGACGACCAGCTCAAAGCGCAGGCCTCGGACGCGCTAGCTGGGGTCGGCCTGACACTCTCTGATGCGGTGCGCATCCTCCTGACCCGGGTGGCTGCGGAAGGCGGATTGCCAGCGGGGCTAACTGCCGATCCTGACGCCTACGACGCCTGGTTTCGCGCCAAGGTGCAGGAGGCACTGGACGATCCGCGCCCGGCAACCTCACACGCCCAGGTGATGCAGGAGGCTCAAGCGCTGATTGACGGGAAGCGCCGTGTCCGATCTTGAATGGAAAGCCACGGCCATCGCCGACCTTCTGGCGATCGTCGACTACATCTCTGACGACAACCCTAGCGCGGCCCAAGCCCTCAAAGACGAAATCGAGGACAAGACCTCTCGATTGCCGGAGCATCCGCAGATGTACCGCGTGGGCCGCGTCGACGGCACCCGCGAGATGGTCGTGCGTCCAAACTACGTCGTGGTTTACGCCGAAAGCCCGAATGCCGTAACCATATTGCGTGTTCTGCACGCGGCGCAGCTGTGGCCATGAACGGGGCGGTTTCACACCAATCCAAATAATATCCCTCTCGGCACTCACAAAGTGAAGAGGGGGCTTTCTGTCCTGTCAGACCCGTAACCTGACTTGGAAGGACAGACCACATGGCCGATCGCAGCCCGAACCCCGCACGCAGCGTCCCATCAAAAACCCAGATCCACCACGCCTTGTCGCAGATTGGCGGGGAGATCGTAGAGCGGTCTCTCAAGAGCTCGTCGCTGGCCCGGACCCTGCGCGAAACCTTCGGAGGCAGCGATGCCAGCGGCGCGTGGAGCTGGCGCATGGCCTACGACATGATGCAGGCGGCCGCGGTCATGCAGGTCGCGAAGGGCAGGGGCCCAGAGGCATTACCCGTCGCAAGAATGCTCGCCACGCGGCTCCTGACGGAGACCCGACGCTCCGAGCAGCAGATCCGGCTCCAGCAATTTTCGACCCCGCTGCCGTACGCAGCGCTGGTGGTGCGGGCCGCGGCTATCCGTGAGGGCGAGACCGTGCTGGAACCGTCAGCCGGAACCGGCGCACTCGCCGCTTTCGCCGCGCGTTCGGGCGGCAAACCGATTCTCAACGAGATTGACCCGTTCCGCCGGTCGCTACTCGAGATCGTGTTCGACACGGTCGTCACGGGCCATGATGGTGAGCATATCGACGATCTGCTCACCACGCCCTGCCTTCCAGGCGTCGTCGTGATGAACCCGCCCTTCGCCTCCTCGGTTGATCGGTCCCGCGACAAACACATCGCAGCCAAGCACCTCATCGGCGCTGCGAAGCGCCTGGTCCCCGGCGGACGGCTTGTCGCGATCATGCCGATGGGGTTCAGCCCGGAGCAGGACACTGCGCATTGGACCCGCGCCTGCGGACTCCTGACACCCCGGCTCGCGCTCACCATTCCCGGTCACGTCTACGCCAAGCTCGGCACCGGCGTGGAGACCCAGCTATTGGTGTTCGACAAGGTGCAGGATGACGGCGAATTGGTCCGCGTGTCCGTGAAGGATCTGGACGCAGCTGTTGCAATCGTCGACCAGATTGCGGCGCGACCGGCCGGTTCGCTGATAAAGGCCAGAACGCAAGTTTCATCCGGTCTAATCCGCGCCTCGACACCTGCAGCGCGCAAGCGCTCAGTCGCCGCGGCCCCCTCCGCCAGGCCAATGAAACACGCCGCCGTGCCGCTGGCGTTTAGGGCGCTCGAGACCCCACGCGAAAACACCCCCATCTCGGACATCTATGCCCGCTACCGACCGCAGCGGATCGAGATCGCCGGCGCGCAAGAGCATCCGACTCCGCTGGTCGAGAGCATCGCCATGGCCTCGGTGGCACCTCCCATGCCACAGGCTGAGTCTGCCAGGGGGCTGCGCCTACCGGGTCGACTGATCGAGGAAGGCCATCTCTCCGAAGCGCAGCTCGAGACCATCATCATGGCCAATGACGCCCACGCGCGCGATCTGCCGGGTAGATTCACAATCGATGACGATCAAACCAAGCTGCAGCGCGCGGACGATGATCCTGACGCAAAGGCCTATCGTCTGGGCTATTTCCTCGGCGACGGCACTGGCTGCGGCAAGGGCCGGGAATGCGCCGGGCTCATCCTGGCGGGCTGGCTCGCCGGCAGGCGGAAGGCTGTCTGGATCTCCAAATCCGCCACGCTCATCGAGGACGCGATCCGCGATTGGACCGACCTCGGTGGTTCGCCCGCCGATATTCGGGCCCTTTCCAGGTGGAAGCCCGATCAGCCGATCCCAATGGGCGACGGTATCCTCTTCGTCA
>Ga0316205_10002985_pt1 | contig 16583 bp, 20 predicted proteins | sample 3monthpyrite_MG_FD_204941 | JGI IMG/M metagenome (GOLD analysis project Ga0316205, IMG submission 204941) | Microbial mat bacterial communities from mineral coupon in-situ incubated in ocean water Damariscotta River, Maine, United States -... | ecosystem: Environmental > Aquatic > Marine >... | reverse complement strand
GACCACTGACGAAGTGGTCGCGGCCGTCAAACAAGTGACCTATCGCTAGGGGCGGTTATGGAGATCAAAGGCCGCGACCCGGAAACCGAGTGCTATCGCGTCGTTCACCAAGTCGACGGGCAAAGCGTAAGCGCGCTTGTCCCTGAACGTCTGGCGGATGACCTCTCGCTGTTCGGATCGCGGCCATCGCACCAGACGGCCTATGTCTGGATCGCGGAGCACACAAAAAAAATAGAGACCGCAATCGCTCAACTGGCGCGGGGCGCAGGCCGCCCGCGCGCCCCGTTTGACCAGATTACGCTTGTAAAGGAACGCTGACATGCCAACCGAAATCCTGATGCCCGCGCTCAGCCCGACCATGGAAGAGGGCACGCTTGCGAAATGGCTGGTGAAAGAAGGGGATACGGTGAATTCCGGTGATCTTCTGGCCGAGATCGAGACCGACAAGGCCACGATGGAATTCGAAGCCGTGGACGAGGGCGTGATCGGCAAGATCCTCGTGCCCGATGGAACCGAAGGCGTGAAAGTGAACGTCGCCATTGCGGTACTTCTGGGGGAGGGTGAAAGTGTCGCCGATATTGCGGCCACCGCTGCGCCCGCGCCCGCCGCCGCGCCCATGGAAGCGCCTCCCGCCGCGCCCGCTGCTGCACCAGGTCCTGCTCCCGCAGCCCCAGCCGCCGCCGATGGTGCCCGCATCTTCGCCTCGCCGCTCGCGCGCCGGATCGCCGCCGACAAGGGACTTGATCTCGCCACGCTTACAGGCTCGGGCCCGCGCGGGCGGATCGTGAAGGCCGATGTGGAAAACGCCGTCGCCACGCCGAAAGCCGCCGCTGCTCCCGCCGCCGTCCCGGCAGCCGCAGTCGCGACCGGCCCCTCTACTGACACTGTGGCCCGGATGTACGAAGGCCGCGAGTTCGAGGAAGTCAAACTCGACGGGATGCGCAAGATCATCGCTGCCCGCCTGACCGAGGCCAAGCAGACGGTGCCGCATTTCTACCTGCGCAAGGACATCGAACTTGACGCGCTGCTGCAATTCCGCAGCCAGCTCAACAAGCAGCTTGCAGATCGCGGGGTTAAGCTTTCGGTCAACGACTTCATTATCAAGGCCGTCGCGCTGGCGCTTCAGGAGCATCCCACCGCGAACGCTGTCTGGGCCGGGGATCGTGTCCTGCAAATGAAAGCCTCGGACGTGGCCGTGGCCGTCGCAATCGAAGGCGGGCTGTTCACGCCCGTGCTTCAGGATGCGGAAGTCAGGTCGCTGTCGGCACTTTCAGCGCAGATGAAAGACCTCGCCACCCGCGCCCGCGCCCGCAAACTGGCCCCGCACGAATATCAGGGCGGCAGTTTCGCTATTTCCAATCTCGGCATGTTCGGCATCGACAATTTCGACGCGATCATCAACCCGCCCCATTCGGGCATCCTCGCTGTCGGCGCGGGGGTCAAAAAGCCGGTCGTGGGCGAGGATGGCGAGATCAGGGTCGCGACCGTGATGTCGACAACAATGTCGGTCGATCACCGGGTGATCGACGGCGCGCTTGGTGCCGAACTTCTGAACGCGATCAAGGCCCATCTGGAAAACCCCCTGGTCATGCTGGCCTGACACGCCTGTTGGCCACGAAAAAAAGGGGCGGCACCGATCCGGCGCCGCCCCTTCCTCATTCTTTCTGACCCAAATACTCAGCCGTCGCTGCCACTTCCGGGCAACAACTGGTCCATATTCATGGCCGGCTGATCGCAGCCCGCGCTGCCAATGATCTTTGCGGGCACTCCCGCCACGGTCTTGCAGTCGGGAACGTCCTCCAGAACCACCGATCCCGCAGCGATTTTCGAGCAATTCCCGATCCGGATGTTGCCCAGAACCTTGGCACCTGCACCAATCAGAACCCCGTCGCCGATCTTGGGATGACGGTCCTCTTCCTCTTTCCCGGTGCCCCCCAGTGTTACCGAATGCAGCATCGAGACATTGTCTCCGACCACCGCCGTTTCACCGATCACGATGGAATGGGCATGGTCGATCATGATCCCCTGCCCGATCCGGGCACCGGGATGAATATCGACGCCAAACACTTCGGACACACGCATCTGGATGAAATAGGCCAGATCGCGACGCCCGCGCTGCCACAGGCAGTGGCCAATCCGATAGGCCTGGATCGCCTGGAAGCCCTTGAAATAAAGGATCGGCTGCAAAAACCGATGGCAAGCCGGATCGCGGTCGAAAACCGCCACGATATCCGCCCGGCTCGCCGCTCCGATAGCCGGGTCGTTATTGAAAGCGTCATCCGCAATCTCCCGGACCAGTTGCTCGGACATTTCGCCCGAGGCAAGCTTTTGCGCGATCCGGTAGGCCAGTGCGGTTTCCAGCGAATTGTGGTGCAGGATACACCCGTGGACGAGCCCCCCAAGCAACGGCTCTCCCGCCACCGCCTCATGGGCTTCGCGGACAACGCGTTCCCAGACGGGATCGACACTTTTCAAGTCATGGCGCGGATGTTGCATGGGCACTCCTTCGGTCTGACTCCCAAGATAGCGCCCACAATCGCGGATTTCCATCCACAGCCTGAAAAATGCCTAACCTCTCCCACCTGTTTTGCCCTGACAGCGTTTCCATTGGGCAATCGCACGCGCGGAAATTGCCAGACATTCAAGGTTTTCAGGTAAGAACCTCCACTCGGCACCCGCGCCCGCTTGCGCATGAGACGCAAGATCGCCGGGCTGGCTGCCCCGAAGGCCGCGCTTTTGGGCCTTGTCGGCCATATGCGCCTGTTTGATAAGACGCGCAGCCGCATGGGAACGCAACGCCGGGTCAACGCTCTGCAAGGCCCGTGCCAGGGCAATAACATCCTCCAGAATAACCCGCCGCATCAGACCGGCTCTGGCAATCCCAATGAAACATAGTGCACCGCAATCCGAACCGACCCGCCCGCAAATGTGCCGCCCTCCGCCGTCAGCAGCAGGCTTGTATCGCTATAGTACGTCAATGGCGTGCCCGTCATTCCCCGGGCCCATGCGTTCAGCCCCATTCCGTATCCGGTGCCATATCGGTCATCCGACCCGGCGATTCCAAGTCTCCAACTCGCGACGGATCCCGTGATCGCGGTCGTCACGCGCGCGGTCACTCCCAGAACCGAAGCCATGGCCGGGATCACATCGGAAGTAGTCACCGTTCCACCCGCCCCCAACACCTGATCGAAACTTGCGATTTCCAGCCGGGTTGCGGCCCCGGTAGGATCGGACGCACCGCTATCGACCGCCCAGCCCGTTCCATCGAAAACACCCGGCGCGCCCTCGTGCAGCAGCCAGCCCCGCCATCCCTCCTGCGGCGTGGCAAAGACCCAGCCCCCGTTCGAGGCGACGGCAAGCTTCCCCTCCTGCCCGCTCCACGCATTCACCGCGCCGACGGGAACGTGCCAGACCTGACCGTCCGCCGCGGCCAGAGGCGGCACGGACGCGCCATCTTCCTGAATGACCAGTTGCGTCAGCCCGTCCAGCCGGGCCCAGCCCTCGTTGACCGTGACATGCTTCTGCGCCTGCCCGCCTTCCAGAATCGGCAGGCCAAGATTCACCGTATCAACCATCAATCTCGATCCTCTCAAAAGGGCCGGGTCCATACCGGTCCGAGTTTTGTGCAACTTCCAGGGCAAAGCCGCCGCTTGATCCGTCGCCCGACTGCATCGACGCGTCGTAAATCCAGTTCGGGTCCTGAACGCTCACTTCCCGCACAACCGCATCCTGTGGGTTTCGGACCCTGACCGTGTATTGCTCAACCGCCTCTCCCAGCGGCACCTCCGGCAAATCCCACCTGTCCCCGTCGGTCCGGGTGCGGCGCACCCACCTGAACGCCCAATCCCCGTTCGCTGCACGCGCACCACGCAAGTGACACGGCGCATAGGGCCGCAATCCACGCCCCTCGAACGCGTGGTCAGCGTGGGTATAGCTGCTGTCATCATAGGGACGCTTCGCCGGACCGATCCGATAGTGCCGGACCAGTCCCCTCGCGGTCGGGGGATAGTCAAGCTGGATCAGATCCGGGGTCAGCAGAACGAAATAACTTCCGCTTGGCCAGGACGCGCGCATTTCGACTTCGCTTCCGGCCTGGCCGCGCAATCGTATTCTCAGGTCGTAGACGCCCGGCGTGACCGGATCTACCTCTGCGAACTGGAAAACTTCCCAGCCACCGGGCGTTCCGTCACCGATGGCCGCCAGATTGGCCCCGCGCAACATCGCATCTTCCGTGACCGAGGCCAGGGTTCCCAAGCCCGTCAGCCGAACCCGCAACGCGCCACCCCGGTCGATCAGTCCAGGCGTGGCCGCCGCCAGCGGCGTTTCAGTGACCCCGATGATCGAGGGCCGTGGAATCAGCCTTTCGAGGCCGTAATCGGAGTCCATTGGTGACGAGAAAACCGCCACGCTGCCCGGCCAAGGCCGCGCCGTAACGGCAACATGGGGTGCATGGGGAATTTCATCCCCGCTCAGCAGCGGCAAGTCGAGAAAGGTTGAAAACACCGGGACCGGAGCCGCAAAGGCCCGAACCGCCGCCGCTGCGAACGCCTCGTCCGAGGCCGTGTAGTGGGCGTTTTCCACCCGCACTGCGTCCAGCACCCGTGCGGCACGCTCGTCGACCGCATCCACCCGGTAAACCGCGTCGTCCCCGGCGACCTGTACCAGTTGCCCCGGCTCCACATTCGCTTGCGATGGTGGAACGGCCAGTCGAACCGAGTCCCGCGACGTGCGCGCCTCGGCCAGCCAGCGCTCGGCCATCGCCTGCCCCTCCTCGGGCAACAGCGACATCGGCAGATCTGATTGCGTGGAACCGCGCGCGACTTCGCCCGGAAAAATGGCCTCCGCAGCCCGAATTTCGAAATCGCTGCGCCCATCGACGTAATTCACCCGCACTTTGCCAGCGATCTCGGCATCCGGCGCGCGCGCGCGGATGACATCGCCCATGCCCTCCGGCGACTCCTCGATCACTGCCAGACCGGCGGGGTCCAGTATTTCGGGATAAGCGGCGCGACGGCTGGAAAATGTCAGGTCTCCACCAAGCTCCGCTGCGTCAATGCCATGTGCCAGAACCAGCGGCTGAATGATCCCGCGCCCGGTCAGGATCTGTTCCTGCGCATAGCCGCGAACCAACCCGTACAGGCGCTTGGTCTCGATCTCGGTCAACCCGTTGCGCGCGCAAACCTCCGCGACCACCGCGCCAAGGTCCTGTGCTGAAACGCGCCCGTTCAGCCAATGCCCCCTGGCATAGCTTTGGCCGTCCACCCACAAATCCAGATTGTTGGGAAAGGCCGGCCAGGGGCGCGTGTCCCAGGCCCAGACATGGGTCCGGCCCGTGTCGATCATCGGTGCTCCGTAGATCTCGGATACCGGGTTGCGCGCCGGATCGTCCCAGTAATCAAGCAGCGCATGCAAATACCGGGCCTGAATCAGATCGTCCCGCCGTCCGTTTGAAAAATACGGAAACGCCGACTCTGACGACAGCAGGTCGATGAATTTGTTGGGCTGGTTCGTGGCCTTGTCGAGCGAAGCACAGCCGACCTCGGTAAACCAGATCGGCTTGCCTTGCGGCACCCAACTCGTCGGGATTTCCTGCCTGACCCCATTTATCCTCTCGTGATGCGGCAATCTCCACCAACTGCGCAGATCCTTGTAGCGGTAGATCCACGCCTCGCCATGTGCGCCGTCGGTGATCGGCGTGCGCACTTGTGCCGACCGCTCCGCGGCATTGCGATAATACCAGTCAAACCCCTCGCCGCCCTCGATGTTGGAGCTGAGATAGCCAAGATCATAAATCGCGCCCCAATCGGCATCGGCATGGTCCAGCCCGTCGCGCCAATCGGTCAGCGGCATGTAGTTGTCGATTCCGACGAAGTCTATATTCGGGTCCGACCACAGCGGATCGAGGTGGAAATACACATCGCCCGATCCGTCCTGCGGCTGGTATCCGAAATACTCGGACCAGTCGGCGGCATAGCTGATCTTGCAGTCCGGCCCCACCAGCGCGCGCACTTCCGCCGCCAGCGCCCTGAATTGCGCTACTGTCGGGAACGATCCTCCTGCACCGCGAATCTGGGTCAACGCCCGCATTTCAGACCCGATGCAAAACGCGGCCACACCACCCGCAGCCGCGCAAAGCGCCGCGTTGTGCAGAATGAAGCGCCGCATCGACCATTCATCCGGCCCGGAATAGATCACAACTCCATCCGCAACCGTGAAATCTGACGCTGAAGCGGTCCCAAAAAAGGCCTCCACCTCGGCATCCGCCACGCCGGTTCCGTCAGGAGACCCCGGCCGGTTGGGTGCCTGCGAGGTCGTGATTCGCCCGCGCCAGGGCATCACCGGCTGGGTTTCTGCATCTGAATACGGATCGGGAAGCGCGTTGCCTGCAATCTGGTCCATCAGGATAAACGGATAGAAAACCACGTCTTTCCCGGTCTCACGCATGGCGACAATTGCCTCGATCACGGCCGCATCTGCTGGGGTTCCACCATAAATCGGCCGGTTGTCCGGGGTCTGCGGCATCAGTTCAGCATCACCACGCGTCAAGCCAGCAACAGCCCAGGGCATCGGCACCCCGTCATTCGTGTTCTGCTCTACCTTGGGTCGTATCGTACAGTCACCACAGCGCAGATCGTCGCCGAACCAGCTGACCACCATCAATCCCGAGGCACAATTTTCCAATTCCTCGTCCAGCGCTTCCAGCGAGACTGCGAAGTCCGACTTGCCTGCCGGTGTGTTGACGTTGAATGAAGTGTTTTCGCCCAACCCCTGTTCAAAATGCACCGGAGTCGTCGCCAGCGCATATTCCCCGGTGCCGGGAATCATCGCCACCGCCTTGATCTTCCGAGACAACGCAACATGCGGCGTCCCGTCCCGCTCCGGTCCCTGAGCCGGGCGTACCACCTCAAAATTGAACTGGGGCACCCGGTTGCCGAAGGGCGTCAGGTCCAGATCCTCGAACACGACATAGGCCAGCCCGCGATAGGCCGGGGCCAGCCCCTCGCCCTCGACCGCCTCGATTTTGGGATCGGGCAACTGATCCTCGCTCCCGGCATAGACCCGCAGGTTGAAATCGTCGCGCGGGATTTCCACACCGTCCGCCCAGACACGGGCGACGCGCGTGATCTCGCCCTCGCACAGCGCAACGGCCAGACTGACCGAGTACGAATAGGTCGTGGTTTTCGGCCCGCGCGGCGCGCCCTTGCCGCCCCCGGTCGTGGTCGAGTTTTCCAGAAAGCGCGAGGCCCAGATGATCTGCCCCGCCATCCGGTAGGCACCCCACGAGATCGGGATCGCATCGCCCTCGCCCGCCCCGGTCAAACGGAACCGTTCGATTCTGCCAACTTCGACAGAGCCGGACCCGGCCCCCAGAATCGACTGGTCGATGACCCGGCCAACAGTCGCGCCAACCGCGCGCCCGATCACGGCCGAGGTCAGACCGAATACACTGCCGCCAATGGCGGACCCGACAGATGCGCCGACAGCGGACAACAAGATCGTCGCCATTCAAAGCCCTCCGAAAATTAGCTGCGAAAATGTTTGAAATGCCCCTATCTGGGCAGGACAGGAAACCGAAACCGGGCCACGATGCGCCGCCGCCAGGGATGCGAGAGTGGGCTTTCGATCACCCCGTGCCCGGCATAGGCATGGATGAACCGCGCATCCTCGATCCGCGACACAAGGCCCAAATGCTTTGCCACGGCCCCGGTCCGCATTCGAAACAGCAGCACATCGCCGGGCAACCCAGACCCCTCGGGAACCGCCCGCAAATGCCTGCGCGCCGCCTGCCAAAGAATCTCGCCATGCTGCGGCTCATCCCAATCGGGCGAGTATCTCGGAACGCGTTCCGGCTCGCGGCCGTAAAGGCTTCGCCAGACTCCCCTGAGCAGCCCCAGGCAGTCGCATCCCGCGCCACACCGGCTGGCCTGATGCACATAGGGCGTGCCGATCCATTTCCGCGCCTCTGCGACGGCAAGGTCGCCTGCGGAACTCACGTCAATTTCCCGCCGTCGTTGAGGTCGCTCCCGGCAGGATAGCTCATCATCCAGTCTTCACCCGGTACATGAGGAAATCCGCGAAAATTCATGAAATTGTTGAATTTTAACCGGCATGATTCATCACGCTTGTCGCAGCCTGCATCCAGACGGATCACATCGCCCGGCGCAAGTGGCAAGCGCAGGGCTTCCCACAACTCGATCTCGCGCGCCTCGTCCAGCCAAAGATCGTTCTTGATGATCGCGACGAGACCCTTGGCGGCTCCAGACAAAACCTCGGCCCGCCCCCGCTCGAACCAGCGCTGATCGAAGTCCACAAGGGGTGCAAAGCGCAACACCCGGTTGTCAGGGGTCGCATTCAGCGCGATCTCGGCGCGATACCCGAGCGTTGCAAGATCGAACTTGCACCCGGTATCCCCCAGAACCGCCGAACAGCGCCGTTGATAGACACGGCCCTGGGTCTGGCTCAACGCTTCGGTCAACCCGCGAAGCTCGGCCTGGAACGCGTCACCACCTTCCGTGATCTCCCCAAGACTGCCGCGAAACACCAGCCGCCGCGCGCCCACATCGGCCCAATTGACCTTCCAGATCAGCACTTCAGCCCCGTCAAAGCGCCCCGCGCGAATATCTTGTGCGGTGATCGCTTCATGGCTGAGCGCGCCCAGCGCTTCGGTGTTGTCCACCGCCAGACCGTTCTTGCGTTCCAGAGCCTGCGCCGACATGCCACTTTCGGCGGCGAACACGTACCCGTCGAAACTCAGGTCGCGGTCGTGGTCGGTAAACCCCAGAACCAGCCCATCCGCGCGGGTCACCAGCCAGCAGGCGCACACCGTCGTGTGTCCTCCCGCCAGATGCGCGCTCAATCCATCGGCGCCGCTCATACCCGCACCTCGACAACGGGAACGTTCGGCATATCCCCGGCCTGGAACGACGCGACCGAGGTCTGGATCCGGTCGGTGTCGAACCGCACCGGCACATCGAACTCGAACCCTGCGCGCAGCACACTCCCCTGCGCTGGCGCGTCGAATAGCTCGACTTGCCCGGTCGCCGTATCGACGGTGAAATGCACGTCCTCGGCCAGTTCTGCGTCGTCAATTCCCAGTTTCACCGACCCGGCCACGGGCTTTGCGATCGGGCGCGCATAGGCGGACGGCCCCGAGCGATAGATTTTCACAAGCTGAAAGTCCCTCGCCTTGCCGTCCCCTACACCGATCTCCTGATCCGAGAACGCGATTTCCCCGGTCGGTCGACAAGACTTGAAGTCCGACCAGTCCTTCCAGCGAAACCCGGACAATTGCCCCTGCCGCGCCTCGAAAAACGCAATCAGCGCTTCTATGTCGTCAAGGCTTCGCAGCCCCACACCCGCATCATAGCGCCGCCGCGCATGGGCCCAGGGCGTGTTGCGCTCCTCGTACCCGTTGGCCAGAGCCACGATCTGCGTGCGCCGTTCCGGCCCGCCAACCGAGCCGAAACTCAGGTTCGCCGGAAACCTCACTTCATGAAATGCCATTGCTTCCCTCCGCTCCCGCTACCGGTTCCGCGCACCGCGCGCCAAGGCCCGGTTCATCTCTGCCGCCACCTGGCTTTTCGAACGGCGGAAACTCTCGGCATCGGGGGTCGAGATGTTCATCACCACCGAAACCGGCCGCCCGCCCCCGCTCGTGGCCACGCCAAGCCGCCCATCGGCACCCCGTGCCAGCGGCATGATCGCCTCGGGCCCCGCTTCGCCCATCAGCCCGGTGCCCCCTCGCATCGGAAAGCTCGTCGCCGCCGTGACGACGCCACCCCCGGCAAAGGGCATCACCCGTCCCTGGGCAAAGCTCGCCCCATCGGCAAAGGGCATGATCGAGCTTGCCAACCCGTTGATCCCATTGGAAATCGCACCGCCCAGCGCGTTCTGCACCGGCTTGATCGCCGCCGAATACGCTGCATCGGCCATGGACCGGGCAACGCCGCGCAGCGCATCCGACAGACGCATTCCGTCAAACACCACCCCGTCAAATGCGCGCCGCAGCCCCGAGCCAATGCTGCGCGACATGGTCGAGACTTCCCGGCTGGTGAACAGCATCTGGTCCCGCATCCGTACCAGTTCGCCGTCAAAGGCCGCGGTCATCGCGCTAGCCTCGCCCAGGCTCACTTCCAGCCCGCTCACCCGGTCATCAAAGCCCTCAAGCCCTTCCAATACGGTCATGTCTTTCCCTCCTCATCCGGGTAGGCCGCGATCAGTTCGTCCAGCCGCGCACGACCGAAAACCTCACGCCCACCGCCCTCAAGTCCCAAAAGCACCAGCAGTTCGAGCGGGGTCAGCGCCCAGAACTCCGCCGGACGCAGTCCCAGCTGCCGCAAACCAAGCCGCAGCAATCCCGGCCAGTCGAACACCGTTCAGACCTCGGGCAGGGCAAAAGCGCGGGCCAGCAGTTCAGCCGCCGCGCGCGCCGCGCCCATCGGCCCGCCCTCTATGTCCAGCCCCGCCAGATCCTTGGCCGTGCCATCCCAACCCCCGCCCCGCAGACCCGCCGCCAGCAGCAGCAAGACGTCCCGTGCCCGGTAGCCGCCGCTCTCGAACCGCTCGACCAGGCCAAGAAGCGAATCCGCCTCCAGCGCCGCCTCAAGTTCCGCCAGTGCACCCAGCGTCAGTTTCAGGGTTCGCTGTTCGCCACCAACCACCAGGGCCACCTCGCCCGCATAAGGGTTCGCCATCAGAGCGCGTTGAAGCTCAGTTGCCCCGCCGAGGCGAGCGACATTTCATAAGTCGCCTCCCCGTTATGGGTTCCAGCATATTCAACTGCCGTAATCATGAACTTTCCCTGTACGATGCCGAAATCGGGAATGATGACCTGAAATTCCGGCACCTCGCCGTCAAAGAAGATTTGCCGCGCCCGTTCGTCGGTGCCTGCATCGCGAAACACGCCCGAGCCCGACAGGCTGGCGGATTTGACACCGGCCCCGCCCAGCAGCTCGCGCCACCCGCCAGCGGATTCCAACGAGGTCACATCCACCGTCTCGGCATTGAAACTCAGCCGCGTCGCGCGCAGCCCCGCAACCGTTTGAAACTGGCCTGATCCGGTCAGATCCAGCTTAATCAGCAAGTCCTTGCCCTTTTGCACGCCCATGGCGGCCTCCTATGTTCAGAAATCGTCCGTCAGCGCGCGAAAGCGCAGATCAATCTGGCGCAATGCGCCCCCGTCCAGCCGCCGCGCCGAGGCTTTCAGCAGCCGCACAGCGCTCAGCGTGCCCCGTTCCAGCACGAAATCGGCGTCCATCAACACGTCCGAGACCGCCACCGCGACCCCTTTGGCAGCCGCAAATCCCGCGCCGTCACTCACCACTGAAACCACGAAGTCGTGGCGCGCGCCCTCTCCGGTGCTGTCACCCCGTGCCGTGACATCCTCTGGGCCCAAAAGGACGTAAAGCGACGGCAGTTGCCCGGCCGGCAAAGCGTCATAGACCGGGGCCTGAACCACACCCGCAAGCGCGGAAAAAACCGCCTTCTGCAAGGCCAGTGAAGTGCCATAACTCATACCGGCACCTCCTCTTCGGCAAAGCAGGCCAGAAACCGCCCTGCTTCATTCAGTTCGGCAACGGCAAGAATGCGATACACGCGCGTCCCTTCGCGAAACCGCTGATCGGGACGCGGACGGCTTGCGGCACCCGGCGGGGCCGCCCGCACCGTGATTCGAAACCGCCCCTGCCCGGCCAGCGCCGGTCCGACCCGCACATCGTTGCCGGTACGCAACCTGATCTCGCCCCACAGCGTGCCGAGCGCCTGCCAGCTGACAGAAGCCCCGCCCGCACCATCCGCGGTTTCGACGCGCTCTTCCAGGACCAGCGCCCGATTCAAAACCGGGCTCATCCCGCGCGGCCCAGCGTCAGACGCGTGGCGCGAAACTCCGCCAACAGGGCGGTGACCGTGGGTGTCAGCACGTCGCTGCCCTCGGTTGATCGCCCCTCGTAGAAGGCCGCTGCAACCATCAACACCGCCTGGCGCATCCCTGCGGGTACGGCGTTCCAGCCCGCACCGTATCCAGCCTGCAAATCTATCTCGAAATGCCCGAACTCCGGTACGCCCGGCAAACTCGAAAGCGCCTCCAGCGTCGCCCGATGCGCCGTCTGCACCAGTCGATAGGACTCCGGCGGCACCACTTGCGCCTCTGCCGCTGAATCCACGATCCGAACCGCATCCACGGAAATCACCGGGCACACGGGCAGACGTTGGGAAAACCGGTCACTCCAGCCCGGCAGCCTCACCTGGAACGCGCGCGCCAGTACCGCCTTGCCGGTGCGCGCTTCGATCAGGGCAAGCGCGGCCCGCAGACACCCGATCAGCAACCCGTCCTGTACGCTCTCGTCCGTAAAACCCGTTCCCATCCGCAACTGCTCGCGCAGGGCACCAACTGGCAGGACCGCATCGTCCACCGGCGTCACTTCAATCAACATGTGAACCCCTTCCAATCCCATCCAATTCTTCAAAAACCGGGCGCGCGCGCCTGCCCCGCTCGAACGGAGGGAAGCAGCTAGACAGCGCAGGCAAGGCCGGAACCTCAAAATACGCGCGCCCCACGCCGCCCGAGGCCTAGACCCCGGACAGCGTGTCTCGGACTATCAGGACAGGCCGAATTTCAGCGCTTTGATCGCCGCGAAATCGCTCACATCCCCGCCAACGCGTTTGGTGGCATAGAACAGCACGTGCGGCTTGGCCGAGAACGGGTCACGCAGAATGCGCAGGTCGGGGCGCTCGGCGACCGTGTATCCGGCGTGGAAATCCCCAAACAGGATCGCCGCGGCATCCGCTGCAATATCCGGCATGTCCTCGGACACCAGCACCGGATAGCCCAGCAGTCGGGCCGGTTCGCCCGCGCTCAGCCCGTCCGACCACAGGAACCGGCCATCGGCATCCTTGATCTTGCGCACCACGCCGGCGGTTTTGGAATTCATCACGAAGCTTGCCCCGGTGCGATACCGCGCCCCCAGGGCATAGACCAGATCGACCAGCGCATCCGCCGGGGCGGTGGCATTGAACTCTCCGGCAACGCCGGTGACCACATAGCCGATACTGCCCCAGGCCCAGGCCGTATCATCCACCAGTGTGTGCGCCAGGATGCCCTTGGGCTTGTCGATCCCGTCCCCGCCAATAAAGGCCGCCGCTTCCGAGCGGGCGAATTTCGACGCAATGCGCTCCGCCAGCCAGCCCTCGACATCGAACGCGCTGTCATCGAGCAGGCGTTGCGAGGCTTTGGGCAAAGCCGACAACTCGTGCAGCGGGATGGTGATCCGGTCGATCTGCGGCGTATCGGTTTCCGTCAGCGCCGCTGTTTCCGAAGCCCAGCCGGTCCCGACTTCAGTGTGATCGACCAACACGTCATAGGAAGTCGCCTCGACCGTTACCACCTGGGCGACCCCCCGCAGGCTCGCCATGTTGCGCATCACCGTTTTCACGGTGTCACTGGTCTGCGGATCGACCAGGTATCCGCCCTCGGCGGCCACTGCCGTCGACAGCGCCTTTTCCTCCAGCGCCAGCCCGCGCAGCGCGTCGTCGTCACCCGAGCGCAAATAGGCGTCGAACGCCTTCTTGTGCGGAGCATCTTCAGCCACGGCACCCGACAATACGGGGCGGTGGGCGGTGGTCAGGGTTTTTCGATCCAGCATGGTCAGTCGCTCTTCCTGCTTTTCCAATTTCGCTTTAAGACTGGCCTCTACGGCCTTGAATTCTTGCGCGAAACCCGTCAGTGCCTGGGTCACGATCTGGGTCGCGCTGGCGGATTTCCGTTCGACCGGGAACATATCTTTCCCGGCCCGAGACTCTGTCCCGGTTGTGCTCATCGCTCTCTCCTAAAGTTCGGGGTCGCTCAGTCCTGACCCGTCAGTGTCCGACGGGCCGCGTCCAGCGCCTCCGCCAACTCAAGCAGGTCAGGGGCAAGCGCGTCGCCCTTCCCGCCAAGCCGCGCCTGCGGCAGCATGGGGAAGGTCACGACCGACACCTCCCACAAATCCAGCTCCGCCAAACGGCGGCAGCCCATTTCGTCCCGCGTGGATTTCAGCGTGCGATAGCCGATGGACAATCCGTCAATCGCACCTGCCTCGATCAGCGCGGCGGCTTCCTGCCCCCGTGCAACCGTGTCCAGAAGTCGTCCCTTGACCCAAAGCCCCTTGGCATCCTCGCGGATTTCGTCCCAGACCCCGATCGGCTCGCGCGGGTCGTGCTGCCACAGCATCTTGACCCGGCGTCCGGCAAACTTCAGCGCCTCAAGCGAGCGGCGATACGCGCTGCGTTCGACAATATCGCCGCCCTGATCCGCGGCCCCGAAGATCGAGGCATAGCCCTCGATCACCAGCCCGTCCTTGGCCTTTCGGTCTGCCGTGACATCCTCGCCAAACCGGCAGAACTTGTGCTCCAGCGCCAATTCTGCGCCCTCGGATATTTCGGTCATCTTTTTCTCCTTCGCCGCGTCAAGGGGCGTTCATCAGAACGGATTGCGCGGCCTCTGCCAGAACGACGCCTGCGACGCCGACAATTGTCATCCACAGCCGCCGTTCCAGTCGCTGCAACAGAGTCTCCAGCGCGTTCAGCCGGTACTCCAATGCGTTCCAGCGCTCGTCCATGACCCGCTCATAGGCTTCCAACGACTGCGCGGGCTGGCACAAGGGTTTTGCGCATTGAAACGGCTCGTAAAGATAACGCGACCCTCCGGTTGCCTCTCGGCTCATACGCCATCCGCCTCGTCCGAGGGCAGCCCCAGCAATTGTCGCTTTTCTGCCCGCGTCAGAAACTCTGCCGCCCCGACGCGTGCCCAAAGCGCCTCGCGTTCGGGGGCCAGGGCGGGAACCTGATCGGGATCGGGGGACAGGCGCACATCGTCCCCGTCGAACTCAGCCAGCCAGGCTCCAAGCGCGTCCGTCACCTTGCGCGCCAAAGGCAGCACCGTCAGACGGTAAAAGGACCGATGTGCCTCGGCATAGTTCGCGTAAGTCGCATCGCCCGGTATACCCAGCAGCATCGGTGGCACGCCAAAGGCCAGCGCGATCTCCCGCGCCGCCGCTTCCTTGGTTTTCTGGAATTCCATGTCGCTGGGACTGAACCCCATCGGCTTCCAGTCCAGCCCGCCTTCCAGCAACATCGGTCGTCCGGCATTGCGCGCGCCCTGATGGTAGCTTTCCATCTCGTCCTGCAAGCGCTCGTACTGATCCGGACTCATCGTGCCGTCGGTGCCGTTATAGACAATCGCTCCCGACGGACGGGCGGCGTTGTCCAGCAGGGCCTTCGACCAGCGCGTCGCGGAATTGTGGACATCCATCGCACTCGCCGCGGCCTGCATCGGGCTCAACCCGTAGTGGTCGTCTTGCGGATGAAAGCTCTTGATATGGCAGATCGGCGCGCGCAGGTCGGTCATGGAGAACCGGTGTTTGCGGTGTCCGACGGCATAGTCATAGGCCACGGGCCACCCATCTGCCCCCGGAACCACCTGCATCCGGTCCGAGCGCAGGATGTGCAACTCGACCGGCAATCCGGTCTCGCCCGCAACCGCTTCGACATAGCCGTTCCCGGTCAGCAGGATCTGCGCGTAAAGCGCCTCCAGCAGATCTCCGCGCCCCTGCGCCCCGCTGGGCCGGGCCAGCAAAGACAGCACCGGGTGCGTTTCATAGCGACGTTCGGCATCCTGCGCGACCACGGGCAGCGCCGCCGCCGCCTCGGCAATCATTTTCACGGAGCGAAACCCCACCGGATTGCCCGCAAACCCGTTTCGGATCAGCGAGACCGCATCGCGCGGGGTCCAGGCGACCCGCCCCCCCTGGCTCAGGGCCACGACCCTGCCTGTCGCGCTGACCTTGGTTTCCGGGGGTGCTTCCGCACGCGCCCCAAACAAGTTGAACACCATATCCTGCGATCCCTTTTTCTCAGCCCAAGTGGCCGGAGCCTCGCGGTCCCGGTTCGGCACGCCACGCGCACCACTCGCAATGTCAGTAAGTTGTCAGAGCACGCGCAAGGTCGGCACGCCGCGCGGCTTCAGCATCAGCGCATGGATGGCCCAGACCAGTGCATCCACCCGGTCGGGGGAACCCGTACCCTCGAACCCCTGCGGCGTCATCTGGCACAACTGGTCTTCCAGCTTGCCCAGACCGGCCATGTGAAACACCCGCCCCTGTTCGTAGAGCGCCGCCACCGGCTCGGCCCGCACCACCTTGCTGCGCGTCGCGCGCACCTGCTCGACGCTCAGAAGCGGGTCCACCTGGCGCAGGAGCGTCTCCACCAGATCACCGCCCTGGTTCACCTCGGCGACAACCCGGTCCGCTTCCCACTCCTGCGCCACCTCGACCACCCGGCGTGCCCATGTTTGCGGTGAAACCCCCTGCACCGAACGATCCGCCAGCACATAGCCGCGCCACTCGGCCCGCGCATCACCCAGACTGATCCCGGCGACGATGATCCCGCAGGCGTCCGAGCCCGCGTGCCCTGTCACCGGCGGATCGACCGCCACCACGATCCGGTCCAGTTCGGGCCGCTCCGTGACCCCTTGACGCCCCAACAATTCCCGCGTCCATAACGCGCCCTCGATGTCCTCGAACATCTCGCCGTCAAGCTCCTGCCGCCCC
>Ga0316205_10002984_pt1 | contig 16591 bp, 12 predicted proteins | sample 3monthpyrite_MG_FD_204941 | JGI IMG/M metagenome (GOLD analysis project Ga0316205, IMG submission 204941) | Microbial mat bacterial communities from mineral coupon in-situ incubated in ocean water Damariscotta River, Maine, United States -... | ecosystem: Environmental > Aquatic > Marine >... | reverse complement strand
ATGGCTCACGTTCCAATTTCAAGACTTTATGCAGACTGGCATATTGGGCCTTACTCAGACGTGTGTCGGCTCCATACTTCTGAAAGCGCTCGGCCATGTTTGTAAGAAACGACACCTCCCAATCGTTTGCCTGACCAGATTGCAAACGCGCATCAATACGCGATTGAATCTCTTTGGTGCGGTCTGGGGAAAAGGGCATCGACTGAAAAACCTGCGCGCGTGATATGCTGCCCAACAAAAGTCATTTGCGGCGCGGACACAATAGACAGGGATTACATTGAGATACCGCTCTGCCATTCGGGAAACGGGAAATTCGGATGGCCACCGTCATGACCTAAATGAACCCTTGCTGCAGACCATCAACGTGAATCTGAACTTAGACCCATGCTCTTAAGAACGAAGAAAGGGCCACCCGAAGGTGACCCTCTCTGACTTATGCCTCGCCCGATGTCTTCGCTGGATCCGCGACCCGCATCACCGTCAGTCCTTTCGCTTCGGCTTTCTGGCCGAGGTTCAGCGCCACCCCGTTGCCGCCGAAGAGGACAACTCCCGTAGCGGCGAACTTATCGTCCAGCATCTCATCGTTGCACTTGAAGGGTGCCGCTCGTCTATGTGCGGACCAACGCGGATCGAAGCGCGCTTGGTTGATGCCCCGCGCGCGTGCCCACCGGGCCGCAATCATTTCCGCTCCATGCTTGCCGCCTTTGTGGCAAATGAAGATATCCTGATTGCGGTTTTGCTTGATGCGATCCCGCACCTTGTCGAGGGTCCGGAAGATGACGTCGATGTCAGTCCAGTCCGTCGCTCCCGAGACAATCAGAGGAACGCCTTCTACTTTTGACTTGGCGGCCGTCTCACGATCATGCTGTTCCAGAAGTTGCTTGGCCTCGAAGACGGCGCCCGTCTCTTGCGCCCGAACGCTGGCCCGCGATCCCGCTGCCGGGATGAAGGCATTGCCTGTCTCGACCTCGTAGCATTCCGCTGCCGCCTCCCCCATCGTCTCGATGGCGTCGACGATCTCGCGCAATTGCACGAAGCGCGCTTGCGCCTCTTCCAGAGCCGTCTCTGCGATCTCTGATCCGTCGTGGCATTTTGCCAGTGCGCCGATCTTATCCGCTGTGCGATCAACTTCCTTACCGAGGGCAACCTTGCGGCGCTGCAGAATTGTTGCCAACCCGTGGGCGATTGGTTCGATCTCACCTTCAAGTCCGGTATTCCGCAATTGCCCGAGCAGGGTCTCAAATGCTTCGCGGATGATACTGTCTTTCAAGATATCGTCCTGCGGGATTGGCAGGTGTGCGTCTTTCTCCGTCAGGCCGAAGAGTTCGATTGTCTCGTATGTTGTCGCTTGATCGTAGGCCATGTGTTCATCTCCAATGTTTGAGTTTGATGACCACCACATGCGTGTGGGGGCATGGCCGATTTCTGGTTCACCGAATCTGTTCGGGTCAGGGACGGCGCAGCCGCCAGCTTGCTGGGCGCAAAAGTTTTCGAAGCACGACGACGTCAAAAAGCGCACCCTCGCGCACAAGGCTGGTCTCCCCACACACCCCACTCTTGCCGAAAAGTTTTGCGATCCTTGAGGCGGGCTGATTTGGGGGCCATCCGGAGGATATGCTTCCATACTCATGTGTGTGTGTTTTGACGCAAGGTTTGCCCGACGCGAGCAGGCAAGCGGTGGGGCCGGACACGCAGGCGGACGCAGCGGCGGGATCGTTTTGCCTCGGCAAAACAGACCAGAGCGAAGACCGCAGGCGTGGCCGAGACCCGCCGTGCTCGCGAGACGGGCAAACCGGGACCCACAGTGCGACATCGCGGTAAGGCCGCATGGCCGCATGCGCGACGGACCGCAGGGCCGTTCTCACCTGTGACACGCGAAGCCGAGCAGGTGAGGCCGTTAGGTATTGCGTCAGGGGTTCAGTTGATTGGCGAGCACGTCGGAGCGGACTTTGAAATTCTATCGCTAAAGGTCAACAGCGCCGGACTTTCCCGACATTGACGACTTAGGATTGGTTGGCTGCTTTTTACGCTTCGCGACCACCTCCAACGATAGCAATGTCCCGACTTCGCTTTCGAAACATGGTACTCCAGTTGGTGAAATGTTTGACGTTCATCAAAGACACACACCACTTACATCTTCGTTAGATTTTTCTGGTCGTTTCAAGAATAGCATTTTCCGCGAGCGGCGATAATTCCCGGTCTGCTCTGGCGATGACAAAGAATGGTGAAACGAGGATATCTTCAACAAGGTCCAATCGGACGACGTTCATGTTCAGCGCAGAATCCGCCAAGAGTTCGACAACTTCTTGCGTTTGCGGAGCGACGGCGGTTGATTGTTCCAAAAGGGCCAATGCCACAAGCAAGGAGGACGTATTCGTAATCTGGCTCGGCATTAAAACCCGGTTGATCAGAAAGGCTGTCTCTACAGCGGCCCGGATCGGTGTGCCGTGATCTTGAATGATCCAGTCGAACTCTCTCAGTTGCTTCAGACGGATCGCCTTTTTCTTGGCCATCGGGTGATCCCCATAGACCAAAATTGATACCACTTCGCTGGTTGCTGGGTGGATGCGATAGCTTTGTCTGTGATAATCTTGTGCGGGCCGCGCGACCACGAAGTCGAACATGCCTTCGTCAAGGCCGCGCATCAATGTTGTGGATGGTGCCACTTCAATCGTGAACTCCACCTCTGGGGCCTTTTCACGCATGGCCCGCACAACCGGTACAACAAGTCCAACCGCAGGGCCGGTTACCGTGCCGATACGCACCGATCCTGCGCGCCCGCTTGCGATTTGCGCAACGTCCATGTCCAGCCTGTCAAAGCCTTGAAGGATCTGGCGCGCATGCCGCACGACGGCTTCGCCAATCGGGGTGGGAACCATTCCTTTTGCGTGGCGCGAGAACAATGAGGCACCGACCAATTTTTCGATTTCGGCTAGCATGCGGGATGCAGCGGGTTGAGACAGAGCAATCTCTTCTGCTGCCGCTTGAAGTTTGCCAGTCAGGGCAACCTGCAAGACCAGACGCAGATGGATATTTTTGAGGCGACGGGCAAAACTCATGCGCATAACATTACATTTTTGGTATGCCGTATGTAAATATTTAAATTTTATTGTTATGTATTTCTGCTTTACCCAAAAGGAGAGCCTAATCGCTCGTAATAGAGGAACGCGTGGCGCAGTTTGTTTGCAACACGCATTTTGGGAGGAAATCATGAAACTTACACGTCTGCTTACAACAGCAGCGGTGACGGCGCTCGTGTCAGCTGCCGCATACGCTGAGGGTACCATCGGCATCGCAATGCCGACGCAATCTTCTGCACGCTGGATCTCTGATGGCAACTCGATGGTCGAACAGTTCGAGGCCGCGGGTTACGACACAATTCTGCAATATGCCGAAGACGATATCCCCAATCAGCTCGCGCAGATCGAAAACATGATCACCAATGGTGTCGATGTTTTGGTCATCGCAGCGATTGACGGCACGACCCTTTCGAACGCACTGGAAAATGCACATTTTGCCGACATCCAAGTCATCGCATATGACCGCCTGATCCGCGACAGCGAATACGTCGATTACTATGCGACGTTCGACAACTTCAAAGTTGGCGTTCAACAGGCCACGTCTTTGGTTGATGGCCTTGGCGAACGCTTTGGTGACGGTCCATACAATGTTGAGTTGTTCGGTGGGTCACCCGACGATAACAACGCCTACTTCTTCTACAATGGCGCGATGTCCGTTCTGGACCCGCTGATTGCAGATGGCACGATCAACATTGTGTCTGGCCAAATGGGCATGGAGACCGTCGGCACATTGCGTTGGGATGGTGCCGTTGCACAGGCCCGCATGGATAACCTGTTATCCGCGCATTACACCGACGAAACCATTCACGGTGTGCTGTCGCCGTATGATGGCCTGTCTATCGGAATCATTTCCTCGCTTAAGGGTGTGGGATATGGGTCCGGCGATCAGGCAATGCCGATTGTGTCCGGTCAGGACGCGGAGCTGCGATCTGTTAAGTCCATGCTTGCAGGTGAGCAGTATTCCACTGTCTTCAAAGACACGCGTGAACTTGCCCGTGTGACTGTGGGCATGGTTGATGCGCTGCTTGAGGGCGGTGAGCCTGAGATCAACGACACCACCACTTATGACAATGGCGTCAAGGTTATCCCCAGCTATCTGCTTGAGCCTGTGTCTGTCGATCTGTCCAACTGGGAAGATGTGATCATCGGATCCGGTTACTACTCGATGGACGAAGTCCAGTAATCTGGTTTCTCCCTGAGGCTGTCCGTTTTCGGGCGGGCAGCCTTGGAATTTTTCAGAGGCGGGGACATGGACATGTTACTTGAGATGCGCGCTATCACCAAGGAATTCCCTGGTGTCAAAGCGCTCGATACGGTCGATCTGGCCGTTCGAAAAGGCGAAATCCACGCCATTTGCGGTGAAAATGGTGCGGGTAAATCCACCCTGATGAAGGTTCTGTCCGGTGTTTACCCCGCGGGAACCTATGACGGCGAAATTCAATATGACGGCGCGTTGGCAGAGTTTGCCAATATCTCGGACTCCGAGGCGCGTGGCATCATCATTATCCATCAGGAACTGGCGCTTGTGCCACTCCTGTCGATCGCCGAGAATTTGTTTTTAGGCAATGAACGCGCAAAAGGCGGCATCGTCGACTGGCGTGATACAAACCAGCGCACAGAAGCATTGCTGCGCAAAGTTGGCCTTTCAGAGCCGCCCAGTGCGATCGTGGACAAGTTGGGTGTGGGCAAACAGCAGTTGGTCGAAATCGCAAAGGCGCTCTCCAAGGAAGTACGCCTGCTGATCCTAGACGAACCGACGGCCGCGCTGTCCGAAAGTGACAGCCAAGCGCTGCTTGATCTTATGCTGGAACTGAAAAAACAGGGCGTGACCCAGATCATCATCAGCCACAAGCTGAACGAAGTGCGCCGGGTGGCCGATACTGTGACAGTCATCCGCGACGGATCCACAGTGTCGACAATGGACGCCACAAAGGGCGAGATTACAGAAGACCGCATCGTGCACGACATGGTGGGCCGCGACATGGCCGACCGATATCCCGGCCGCGACCGCAAGGCTGGCGAAATGTTGATGGAGGTCAAAGGCTGGAACGTCTGGCACCCCGTCCATGCCGAACGCCAGATGATCAAGGACGTGAACCTGACCGTGCGTGCGGGCGAGGTCGTTGGAATCGCAGGTCTGATGGGAGCAGGGCGCACCGAACTGGCCATGAGCGTGTTTGGAAAGTCCTACGGGCGCAGTATTTCCGGCACGGTTGAAATGAAGGGCAAACCTGTCGACGTCAGTTCTGTCAGCAAGGCAATCGAGGCGGGGCTCGCCTATGTAACAGAGGACCGAAAGTCGCTCGGTCTGGTGCTGGATGAAACAATTCAGCGCAACATTACGCTGTCCAACCTGCCAAAGGTATCGCGCAATTCGATCCTCAATGAGGCCCGCGAAACCCAAGTTGCCGAAAAGTATCGCATGGCTCTCAACATCCGCACTCCAAGTGTGTTTCAGCGCGTCATGAACCTGTCCGGGGGCAACCAGCAGAAAGTTGTACTGTCCAAATGGCTCTTTGCCGAACCGGAAGTTCTGATCCTCGATGAACCCACCCGCGGCATTGATGTTGGCGCCAAATTTGAAATCTACGGGATCATCAATGAGCTGTCCGAGCAGGGTAAAGGCGTTGTGATGATCTCGTCCGAAATGCCCGAGCTTCTGGGCATGTGTGATCGCATTTACGTAATGAACGAAGGCGCTTTTGTCGGTGAATTGACTGCCGAGGAAGCCAGCCAAGAGCGCATCATGTCGCTCATTGTAACCGAATAGGAGGCCCCGACATGGACCTAAAAGATCAAAGTGCCGAGGCACCCAAGAACCTAGGAATTGGGGAATACCTTGTTCAACACATGCGTGAGTATGGGCTGTTGTTTGCCTTGATCGCGATTATGCTTTTCTTTCAAGTGGTGACCAACGGCACACTTCTTAAGCCTGTCAACGTGACCAACCTGTTGTTGCAAAACAGTTATATCATCATCATGGCGCTTGGCATGCTGATGGTCATTGTTGCTGGGCACATCGACCTATCTGTGGGCTCTGTAATGGGCTTTGTAGGCGCATTGGCAGCAGTAATGATTGTTGAGTATGAACTCTCCACAGGCGTTACTATCGTAACTTGCCTTGTGGCTGGTGGCCTGATTGGAGCGGCGCAGGGGTACTGGATCGCCTATTGGAAAATCCCGTCCTTTATCGTTACTCTAGCAGGTATGCTGGTGTTTCGCGGCCTTTCGCTTTGGCTGCTTGAAGGGCAATCCCTCGGCCCGTTCCCGCGTGAATTTCAGATGATCTCCAACGGTTTTGTGCCCGATATTGTGCCGCAAGGCGTCTCTGATGCAGTGGCGGGCCTGCTTGGCGAGAAGCGGGTCAATATGTTGTCGTTGTCCACAGGCATAGTTGCAGCCTTCTTGATCACTTGGATGGGGCTCAAAAGCCGTGCTCAGAACCGTGCCTACGGGATGGAACTTGAACCCAGCGCGTTCTTCTATGTTCGCATCGGGATCACATCTCTGGCGCTGATCTTTATCTTTTACAAGCTTTCGACTTTCCGGGGCCTGCCCAATGTGTTGCTGACCATGGGCGTGCTGACGATCATCTATGCGTTTTTCACGGAACGCACGGTCATGGGCCGGCGGATCTATGCCCTTGGGGGCAACGAAAAGGCCGCCAAACTGTCCGGCGTAAAAACCGAACGCCTGACTTTCCTCGCCTTTGCCAACATGGGCGTTCTGGCTGCAGCGGCAGGTATGGTCTTTGCTGCACGCCTTAACTCGGCCACGCCAAAGGCTGGCTTTGCGCTGGAACTGGATGTCATCGCGGCGGTGTTTATTGGTGGCGCATCAATGTCGGGCGGTGTGGGACGCATTGTCGGCGCGGTTGTCGGGGCCTTCCTGATGGGGGTTCTTAACAACGGTATGTCGATCCTTGGCATCGGCATCGACTATCAGCAGGTCATCAAAGGCCTCGTGCTGCTCGCCGCTGTGATTTTCGACGTCTACAACAAATCAAAGCAGAGCTGAGATGACATTTAAACCCGCCAAATGGCCCCGCCGCCTGCGTTCAGCTGAATGGTACGAAGGCAACACCAAAGACGTGATTTATCATCGCGGCTGGATGAAGAACCAAGGCTACCCCGATGACTTGTTCGACGGGCGCCCGGTGATTGGAATCCTAAACACTTGGTCCGATATGACACCTTGCAACGGCCACCTGCGCGAATTGGCCGAAAAGGTCAAAGCAGGCATCTGGGAGGCTGGTGGGTTCCCACTCGAAGTGCCGGTCTTTTCGGCGTCCGAGAATACCTTTCGCCCGACGGCGATGATGTTTCGAAATCTTGCTGCATTGTCGATAGAAGAGCAAATCCGTGGCCAGCCAATGGATGGCTGTGTGCTGATGGTTGGCTGTGACAAGACCACGCCGTCACTGCTGATGGCCGCTGCGTCCTGCGATCTGCCGTCAATTGTCGTGACCGGCGGGCCGATGTTGAACGGGTGGTTCCAAGGCGAACGGGTGGGCGCAGGCACGCATCTGTGGCGCTTTTCCGAGGCCGTCAAAGCCGGAGAAATGACGCAAGATGAATTCCGCAGCGCTGAATCCGCGGTCACGCGATCCTCGGGCACCTGCAATACGATGGGTACAGCGTCTTCAATGGCCTCCATGTCCGAGGCCCTAGGCATGGCGCTGTCGGGCAATGCGGCCATTCCTGCTGTGGACAGCCGCCGCAGCGTCATGGCGCAATTGTCAGGTCGGCGTATCGTGCAGATGGTCAAAGACGATCTGAAACCATCGGATGTCCTGACGAAACAAGCCTTTGAAAACGCGATCCGCTGTAACGGTGCGGTCGGAGGGTCAACCAACACGGTGGTGCATATGCTGGCGATTGCCGGGCGCATGGGCGTTGATCTTACCCTGGACGATTGGGACCGCTGCGGCCGCGACGTGTCAACGATTTTGAACCTGCAACCGTCTGGTAAATACCTCATGGAAGAGTTCTTCTATGCGGGCGGCTTGCCTGTTGTGCTGAAACGGTTGGCCGAGGCAAACAAGCTACACAAAGACGCGCTGACGGTGTCCGGAGAAACCATCTGGGACGAAGTGAAAGACGCGGTCAACTGGAATGAAGATGTGATCCGGCCAGCGGACAAGCCCCTAACGGAACAGGGAGGTATTGCTGTCTTGAAAGGTAATCTCGCCCCCAATGGCGCGATCCTAAAGCCTTCTGCTGCGTCGCCCCATTTGATGCAGCATCGTGGCCGCGCGGTCGTGTTCGAAGACATTGACGATTACAAGGCGCAGATCAACGATGATGCGCTTGATATCGATGAAACCTGCATCATGGTCCTCAAGAATTGCGGTCCCAAAGGCTATCCGGGCATGGCCGAGGTTGGCAATATGGGCTTGCCGCCGAAAGTGTTGAAAAAGGGGATCAAGGACATGATCCGCATTTCTGACGCGCGCATGTCCGGCACGGCCTATGGCACAGTGATCCTGCATACCTCGCCTGAAGCTGCCGCCGGAGGGCCGCTTGCCGTCGTGCAGAACGGGGACATGATCGAGGTCGATGTCGCGGGGCGCAGGCTGCATCTGGATATCTCCGATGCCGAATTGGCCGAGCGGCTGTCCAAATGGAAGCCCAATCACGAAACCGCAACCTCAGGCTATGCCTGGCTGCACCAGACCCATGTGGAAGGCGCCGACACAGGGGCCGATCTGGACTTCCTCAAAGGATGCCGTGGCGCAGCTGTTGGAAAGGACTCCCATTGATGAAAATTGCACTCATGGGCATTGGCAAGATCGCTGTGGATCAGCATGTTCCCGCAATTGCGAACGCGTCCGATTGGGAGTTGGCCGCAACGGTGTCGCGTCACGGTGCGGTGGACGGCATAGCCGCCTTCACCGATCTGGACGCGATGTTGGCCGAACGCGGCGACGTGCGTGTTGTTTCGTTGTGTCTGCCGCCTGTCCCGCGATACGCCGCGGCGCAATCTGCGATCAAAGCGGGACGTCACGTGATGCTTGAAAAACCTCCCGGAGCGACCCTGTCAGAATGCCATGCGCTTGAAGCCCTGGCACGCCAACACCGCGTGTCGCTCTTTGCCACTTGGCACTCACGCGAAGCTGCGGGTGTTGCAGGGGCCAAGGCATGGCTTGCCGACAAGACCCTGCGCAAATTGACCATCACCTGGAAAGAAGACGTGCGCCGCTGGCACCCCGGCCAGGACTGGATCTGGCAGCCCGGCGGCCTCGGTGTCTTTGATCCGGGCATCAACGCCTTGTCGATTGTGACCGAAATCCTGCCCGACCCCATTCATGTCGCCAGCGCTTTGCTGGAGGTGCCGGAAAACTGCCAGACCCCGATTGCGGCCTCCATCGACTTTACCCACCCCAATGGGGCAGATGTTCATGCGGCCTTCGATTTCCGCCAAGAAGGCGAGCAAATCTGGAGCATGACCGCTGAAACCGACCAAGGAACTCTGGTCTTGTCCGAAGGCGGCGCACGGCTGTCGATTGACGGGACCGAACAGCTCGCCGAGGCAGACCTGAGCCTCACTGGAGAATATCCGCGGCTCTATAACCGGATGGCAGAACTGGTCCATCACGGCGACATCGACATGGACCTTTCGCCCATGCGCCACGTGGCGGATGCCTTCACCCTTGGGCGGCGGATCACAGTGGATCCCTTCGTAGAATAAGACTGACATTTGGCCGCGCGCGGGCTGATCCCGCCCGGTGGCACTAACACCTCTAGGAGACCCAAAATGCAACACCCTTTGACAGGCATCCTGCCCGTTGCCCCCACGCCTTTCCACGCCGATGGGCGCGTCGATGAAGACGGGATGCGCCGGGTGCTGGACTGTATGATCGACCAAGGTGTCGATGCGATCTGCATTCTCGCGAATTACTCCGAACAGTTCGTTTTGTCCGATGATGAACGCGCCACGCTGACCCGTGTGAGCCTTGAGCATGTGGCAGGCCGCGTTCCTGTGATCGTGACCACCAGCCATTTTTCAACCCAGATTGCCGTGGACCGCGCGGTTGACGCTCAGTCCATGGGGGCCGCGATGATTATGATGATGCCCCCCTATCACGGCGTCGGGCTCGTGCCGGGGGAGGCGGGTTTGCTTGAGCATTTCGAGGCGGTATCTGACGCCATCTCCATTCCGATCATGGTGCAGGACGCGCCATTGTCCGGGGTCACGCTGAGCGTGCCTGTGTTGGCCAAAATGGCGCGCGAGATTGAAAACGTGAGCTATTTCAAAATGGAAACGCCTTTTGCTGCGGATAAACTCGCGGCTTTGATCGATGCCGGCGGCGCGGATATCATCGGTCCCTTTGACGGGGAAGAAGCCGTGACCCTGCTGGCGGATCTTGATGCCGGTGCCACGGGCACAATGACGTCGGCCCTGCAACCAGAGCTGATCCGGCCTATCGTCACAGGTTATCTTGCGGGAGATCACGACGGCGCTCTTGAGCAATGGAAACTTTGCTTGCCGTTGATCAACCATGAGAACCGCCAGTGCGGATTGCGCGCGGCCAAAACGGTGATGATGGCGGGCGGCGTGATCGGATCAGACCACGTGCGCCATCCCCTAAAGCCCATGTCGCAACGTACCAAAACCCGGTTGTTACAGCTTGCCAATGAGCTTGATCTCATTGCGTTGCGCTGGGGCAAATAAGGAGACAATGACAATGACATTCCAACCCCACGGAAGACACCTGATTGCAGGTGAATGGGTCGCCAGCGATGCCAGCTTTACCTCATCACCGGCCAGCGGCAGCGCTCATCACTTCTCCGTCGCCAACCCTGATGATGTGGATCGCGCCTGTGTTGCCGCTGAAAAGGCCTTTTGGTCATATGGCTATTCTGCCCGTGCCGATCGCGCGGCGTTCCTTCACGCCATTGCCGATGAGATCGAAGCTCGTGCAGATGACATTACCGCGATTGGCACTCAGGAAACCGGTCTTCCCGAAGCCCGGCTGCAAGGCGAGCGAGGCCGCACGACAGGGCAATTGCGACTATTCTCTGAGCATATCCTGAAGGATGATTATCTAGATTTGCGCCATGATGAAGCGCTCCCCGATAGGGCGCCCTTGCCCCGCCCTGACCTCAAGATGGTGCAGCGGCCTATTGGCCCTGTTGCGGTCTTTGGCGCATCGAATTTCCCGCTGGCTTTTTCAACCGCTGGCGGCGACACCGCTTCGGCTTTGGCTGCGGGCTGTCCTGTCGTGGTCAAAGGGCACCCGGCCCACCCCGGCACGGGCGAGATTATCGCCGAGGCCATTCACGCCGCGATCGAAAAGTGCGGTATGGCGCCTGGCACGTTCAGTTTCTTGCAAGGTGACACGCGCGAAATGGGGCAAGCCCTTGTGCAGCATCCCATGATCAATGCGGTTGGCTTTACCGGCTCCCTCGGGGGCGGGCGCGCCTTGTTTGACCTATGTGCGCAACGTCCTGTTCCGATCCCGTTCTTTGGCGAACTTGGCAGCGTAAATCCAATGTTCTTGCTACCTGATGCTGTTAAGGCGCGCGGCGCCGACATCGCGTCTGGCTGGGCCGCATCACTCACGATGGGTGCGGGGCAGTTTTGCACCAACCCTGGCGTTGTTGTCGTCATCGACGGAGCGGATGCCGATGCATTTGAAGCGGCTGTGGTAAAGGCCGTCGCGCAAATCGCGCCGCAAACAATGCTGACCGACGGGATTGCCCAGGCCTATCGCGCGGGCCGGAACCGGATTTCGGCGGCCTCCGGCATCAACGATCTGTTCAGCTCGGCCTCCGAGCAGCGTTGCGCCTCTCCGAACTTGTTTAGCAGCACAGGGGCGCAATGGCTTGCGGATCACGCCCTCGGCGAAGAGGTATTTGGCCCGCTTGGGGTCGTTGTACGCGTCGACAATACGGACGAAATGCTGGCGGTTGCCAAGTCGCTTGAGGGGCAGCTGACCTGCACCTTGCATATGGATGGTGGCGATACTGGCTTGGCGCAAACCCTGATGCCCGTCCTTGAACGCAAGGCTGGTCGGATCATGACCAACGGCTTCCCAACCGGAGTCGAGGTGAGTGATGCCATGGTCCACGGAGGCCCCTACCCTGCATCCACCAACTTTGGCGCAACCTCTGTCGGCACTCTCGCAATTCGCCGCTTTTTGCGGCCAGTTTGTTACCAGAATGTGCCCAGTGATATTTTGACGGATGTTTTTTGATGATTGGTAGCTAGTCTAGGTTCAAGGTTGCGGCTGTTTGCCATTAGGGCGTGCAGCAAAATCGACGCTTTCGCGTTGAAAGGCCCTTCGCGCCGAAGTGCTACGTTCCATTGAAATCCTTAGCTTCGGTGAAGCTGCATCTCCGATGGTTGTGGGCTGAAGCAACGGCAGGGTTGACGCTCCTGGCCATACGCCAATGTCAGCATTAGTCGCTTTTCTGCTACTCGTGCAGCGCGCAGCATTCGAAGCTTTGGGCTCCGAGCAGTCATTTGCCGCAGATTTAATGAATGTCCGCTGTTGGCCAGACAACGTCGGCAGCTTAAACAATTCGACCCAGCCGCAATGGAACGCGCTCACGCTCCGGACGCTTCAGTGCTTCCGCATACTTTCTGGCATTGCCGTCGATCCCGTCATGCCAAAGCTTCGATACAAAGTCGCGGGCATCCTGCACCGTCATATCTTTGAGTATGGGAGAGAGGGCCATAAAGAGCTCGTCCTCGGTGAGGGATGCCGCGCGACACATCGCGTCCTGATAATAGGATGGATCGTTCAGGACATATTCGCTCAACGGCATCAACGCGACATTCTCTGCCGGAATCGCCAAGAAGATCGTATCCTGAATCGTTTCTAAGAAGTCGCGACGGGACGTGGAAACCGGTTTGCCCTTATTTTTCGCGTCGGCGTAGGCCTCTTTCGTTTGACCCAACTTCGACGCCGCATAAGAAAACACCATATCCCGCTTTTTGTCTGGTAGCTCAAACTTGGTACATGTCTCAATGCGCGTGATCAGCGCAGTGATTTCCGCTTCGAGGTCAAAGTTTTCGAACCAAACCCGGTCCATTTTCGGTTTTCTAGCCATCCGCCCTCTCAAAAACCACGCTACGATAGTATATCCTTGTAGCATAATGGGGTTCTTCGACAAGTCCGGAGATCACAAACGATGGTGTTGTGGGTGCCAATCAAAGCACCGGGTTAGGCACGGGTGTCTTTCAAGCACAACCACACAAAAAAGGGGAACCGCGTTGCCGCAGCTCCCCTGCCTGTCTGTCGATGGTCACGATCTGATCAGGCAACCAGTGACAATCCACTGCTTGCGTCCGGCTGCTCATCCCCGCTCTGCACAAACGGAATGATCGAGAATGTCTGTCCACCCCGTTGCTCTTCGTTCTGCACGGCATTGACGCGCAGATCACCGTCAGGCGTGTTGATCAGAAGCGACAGATAATCGTTGCCGGTCCGGGTGCTTTTCGCCATCCAGGCGGAGCCAACGCGGATAGCTTTGCCCTTCGGTGAGCTGACCTCGATCCGGTAGTCCGGATGGGTTTCCTCGGTCTTGTAGTCGTTCTCAATCAGCATGAAGTCCAGATCGAACATCATGTTAGCGATGTAACCCGCGAAGGCGTTGTCAGCATCCATAGCCGTCAGCTCGCCCGAGATTGAGCCGGATTTCATCGTGCCGTTTGAGACCAACGGGATGATCTCGAAGTCTTCACTCTTGGCTTTGCGCGCTTCCTGCGTCTGCACGGCATTAACGCGGAATGGCCCAAGACCAACATCCAACTGCATCGAGATGTAGGGATTACCGCTGGTGTTGCCGGTCTCGTTCCAGGCTGTGCCAATGCGCACCTTGCGACCAGATTTGTTGACGGCTGTCACATCATAGTCCGGGCTGCGCTCAGACATCTTTGCGCGGGTTTGCAACTGGATCGCGATGTCGAACTTGGTGTTGTGGATTGTGCCAGTGAAGACAGCGGCTGCGGTGTCGGCGGTTTTCGTGAGGGTTCCTGCGAACATGGGTCTCATCCTTCTTGGGTTATCGGGGCCCGACGTCTTGCCAGACCATCCGAGATTGCTTTTCGACCCCTTGTGGGATCACAAAACAGAAAGCCTGCTTTCCCCTTTTTCCCGACCTCTCAGACAGTGCAGAGCCCTAAATGGACGCTCGTCGCCACAACACCAGCGCGACCCATTCTTTGCCCAATAGTCAAATGGGATGTTTCAGACATCACGATCGGCAAGGAAGAACTCCTCTTCCTGACCATTCAGCCGGCAACCGCTTTGGTCGGTCAGACCAATGGCACTGCCGTTGTGCTCAAAGACGATGAGATACTGGCCCAGTGTATCCTTGCGGACCACATATCCCTCATTTGACCAGTGAACGGACTTCCCTGCGTCCGCAGCTGTTTTGATTTCTGCGATGTTCATGTGTCTTTCCATCTAGATTGAGTAATGCCTGCCGCACACCCGCCTCTTTGGGCCGGTGCTTGCTTTGGTGCGTTTGAAGAATTGTGATTACAGTCAACACTTTGGGTCAGGCTGCGTCGCGGATACGCGCATGCTCATCGCCAACGATGCGGGTCAAGATCGTTTCCGTATCGACCCCTTCACCGTGCGGGACAAAAACCCGCAGCTGGAAAGCGATGATTTCCGTGAAACATCCGAGAGCTTTGAGACACTCAATCGTGCCCTTATCCGCCCCATTGATCTCCAGGCGCACATCGCCAGCAACGCGGCGGCGCGTCAGCGTCAGGCCGCGCCCCAGATCGACTGGTGCTGTCGTGCCAAGAACAGCTGTCAGCATCTCCCCCGGTGTTTCAGGAGTCCCCGTCATGAACCGCGCCCGAAGGGCTGCGGCCCCCTCTTCACTAAGTGTGCGTCCGATCATGCTCGCACAGCCCTCGGGCGTGACCCGATAGATACGCTCGTTGCTTGTGGGGATGGTCTTCCAGATCGGCAGCAGGAGACCCGTGAGCAGGTAGAGTTTTGTCCTGGTGGTTTTGGGCAAGCTGTCGGCCTCATCGTCCCAGAGCCGGATGAACTCTGATTGATCAACCGCCTCCCAAGCCGAGGTTTTGAGCTTGCCCTCCTCCAGGTAGGATTTGCCAGATGGTCTGACGACCTTGCGCATGAGAGTGACGATGTCTTCATCATACATCTGCATCGGGCGTTTTGAGATGAGCCCTACCCGCCCAGAGGCCCGATTGACCATCGGGACTTTGTCAAAGTTGTTGCCGAGTGTATCATCGGCGCGCGCAATGTGAACAGGATCTGTCACCTCCAATCCGATGATACGAGTGACTGCACCCGATTGCGGGCAGGTCCAGAGATCCTCCGCCGAGACCTGTTTGATTGTCTCGCCCCGCAGCGTTTCCACCCCGAGATCAAGCGTGCCTGCGTCCCGCGCACGCTCTGTCTGATCCGCGATGCGCTGCATGAACTCAGCAAAGAGTGCGTTCTGCATATGGATCGGTAACGCCAGCACCCGGTTGAGGAACCGCTGGATGGGCGGCAGTTCTTCCAGCAGCACACCGTCCTTGTCGATCAGGCGCAACGCCGTCCAATCGGTAAAGGTCTCATAACCCATCGCCACCGCTCGCCCCGCGGCAAGATCGGCGTAATATCCTCGCAGCGCGGATCGCGCGATGGGGCTTTCGAGATTGTCCTCCTCGCGGAACATGCCTTGCGAGCCTGTCTCTCGCTGGCCTTTGGTGAGCGCACCAAGCTGATCGAGACGTTTGCTGATCGTCGAAGTGAAGCGTTTTTCACCGTGAACGTCCGAGGTGCAGACCCGGAAGAACGGCGCGCTAACCTGCGCGGAGCGATGCGTACGCCCTAATCCCTGAATAGCTGCATCTGCGCGCCAGCCGGGCTCCAGCAAGTAATGGCGACGCCGCTTCTGGTTTTCCGCTGTTTGCGCTGCGTGATAGGATCGTCCAGTGCCACCCGCATCTGAAAATATCAGGATGTTTTTCTCGCCATCCATAAACGCCTGCGTCTCGGAAGAATTGCTGCTGGGGCTACGTTTTTCGATGAAGAGCGCGCCGTCGCTCGATTTGAGCGGGCGAATAGATCGCCCTGTGACTTCTGCCACGGCTTCATCCCCGAACGCCCAGAGGATTTGATCCAGTGCCGCAGGGATCGGGGCCAGCGCCATCAGATCCATCATCGCCTCGTCCCGCAATGCTAAGGCTTCGCGAGAGACGACCAAGGCCCCTGTTTCATCCCGCAGCGGCTCTGCGACGACATTGCCGTCAATCTCGACAAGCTTCTGGGTATGGATCGGAAAGGCCTGTTCGAGATACCCGAGCACGTAGTCGCGCGGCGTGAGCGCGCCTTCGGCCAGCTCATCATCGGGGTCCATCACCTCCAGGCGCCGTTTCAAAAGGCTTTCGCCCGTCGAGACCGCTTGGATAACGCATGCATAGCCGTCAGATAGGTCCTGCTGAATGGCGCTGACAATTGATGGGGCTTTCATGCCCATCAGCAGATGATTGAAGAAGCGCTGCTTTGTGCTCTCGAACCGCGACTTGGC
>Ga0316205_10002983_pt1 | contig 16593 bp, 14 predicted proteins | sample 3monthpyrite_MG_FD_204941 | JGI IMG/M metagenome (GOLD analysis project Ga0316205, IMG submission 204941) | Microbial mat bacterial communities from mineral coupon in-situ incubated in ocean water Damariscotta River, Maine, United States -... | ecosystem: Environmental > Aquatic > Marine >... | reverse complement strand
TGGACGCAATAACAACAGAGGGTAAACTGGGACTGGATGTCGCAGCTGCCAATCAAGGGCAGCTGAAGCTCGCGATCGCCGGTGTGGATACCGATGATGTGACGTTTCTGAACTTCAAAAGTGAAAGTCACAGTCTATCCCAGGATTATCGATTCAACTTTACATTAGAGTTGAGCACAACACTTGATCTGACCAAAGTGATTGGTGCGGCAGCTTATTTTGAAGTGAGTGACAATGCTGGGCCAGTGTATATTCATGGCCTTGTAACAGAAGCGACATACCTCGGTTCCCGGGTTGATGGCGAAACATATTTCATTAGCATCAACTCCATGTTGTACCCACTCAAGCACAATCTTCAAAATAAAGTGTTTTTAAATAAAGACGCCAGGCAAATTGTAAAAGACGTGCTTGAGGTGGCACAGTTTAATAATGCCGAGTTTGAGTTTAAAACCCAGAATGATTATCCAGTCCGTGAATTTACCGTCCAGTATGATGAAAGTGATTTTGATTTCATTGCTCGCATACTCGCTTATGAAGGCATGTTTTATACCTTTGAACAAAAGGATGACGGTGCAAAATTAGTAATCTATGACAATATCAGTGATGTACCCGCATTTGAGCTCGGTGAGATCATGTATGAAACGCAGGCTGGGACTAGCCGTTCGCAGCAGACGATATATACACTAAATCGCCATTCTCAAATGCTGACTGATAATGTGAAGTTTAAAGACTATAACTACCGAACACCTGAAGCGTCACTGGAAGCTGCCGCAGCACGATCAAGCTCTGTGTCAGGCCAGGGAACAGAATACCGATATGGTGAAAACTATAAGACCCTGGACGATGGAGACAGGATTGCACGTTTGCGTCAACAGGCGCTGGATTGGCAACGTGAGACCTATATTGCTGAGACAGATTGTCGTGCGCTGATTCCAGGACAAAAGTTTACCTTAACTAACCATCCAAACGCAGCGCTGAACGGTGATTATTATATAGTTAAGATTGATCATCAGGGCGATCAGTCTGGTGCCTTACCTCATGGAAGCCTGGTTGATGGCATGATCTATAAAAGCACGCTGACACTGGTCAAAGCCGGGATCCCATTCAGAAAAGATCTGATTGAACACCGCTATAAGCATGGGGTCTTTACCGCAAAAGTTGAGACGACTGGCGGTGATTATGCCTATCTGGATGAGCAAGGGCGCTATCGTGTTCGGATGCCGTTTGATCTATCTATGATGCCTGAGGGCGGAGCCAGCCACGCTGTTCGTCAGGCGCAAACCTATTCAGGTATGGAATACGGCATGCACTTTCCACTGCAGGCGGGAACAGAAGTTATTCTAACTTGTGTCAATGGCGATTTAGATCGTCCTGTTATGTTAGGTGCACTCCACAACCCGGAACTTCCAAACCTGGTGACCTCCAGCAATCATAGTCATAACTTGCTGCGCTCCTGGGGAGACAATGAACTATTAATGGAAGATCGTAAAGGTGAAGAACGTATCGACCTATTTACCCGCGAGCGCAAAAACTCACTTCGTTTAGACGCTAAAGCTTCGGGCCATAAAGTCTATCTCGGAACCGAAGAAGGTGAGATGGAACAGTATGCTGCTAAGACGATGCTAATAGAATCGGGTGATTCACAAACAGTTCAAAGTGGTAATGATCATATATTAACAATTGAAAATTCCCACAGCCTGCATACCGAGAAAAAACAGATCGAATTCAAGGCCAAGACGGATATTCGCAATAAAGCCGGTAACAATATTTTCATGCGCTCTGAGACCGAGAATATTGAGATGCAAGTTGGCAAGGACATGGTGGTGGATGTAAACAACAACATGTCGCTGGAAGTGCGGAATAAAGATCTCAATATCGTGTGTAAAAACGGAAACTTTGAGATTAAAGCCGCTAAGGCCATCACGGTCAAAGGTCAGGGTGGAGGTAATATTACCGTCAGTCAGGCAGGTGGTTCAGTCGTGATCGACACAGGTGGTGCTATCCAGATCAAAGGCAACACTGTGAATATCGATGGTAATAGTGTCTATCTAAAAGGCGCCACCGCGAAAGAAGGTGGCGGCGGCAGTGGCGGTGGTGCCAGTGGCCGTGAATCGGGTACTGATATATCCAAATTGAATCTGGCAGCGTTAGATGTGTTTAACCACATCGCACGTGAGGCACAGGACATTGCTGCAACTATCAATTCACCTACAGCTAAAGAAGAAGTGGAAGGTGAAGATATTACCGTCGAGCAACTAGCCGCTAGAAAATCACTGGCAACGGATTTTTACAAAAGTTCAGGAATGCCTGAATTTAAGATTGATGGCCATTTAGAAGGTATAAATTTTGAGAAGCCAGTCAATGTAAAAACGCTTAAAAAAGGTACCGTAGTTGAACAGTGGCAACTACCTGGCGTATCACAGGGCAACTACTATGCCGATCCTGGCAGCAAGCCGACTGAATTAGGTATTTCAGCAGAAGCAAGAAATCGTAATACCGGTAAAGTCGAGAAAAAGGTCGCGAATAAATATATAGTAACAAAGGATATTGAGGTGTTAGAGAGTACAGCTGCACCTTATCCTGACAAACACTCTATGCCACCGAAGGTCATTAAGACTGATGGTGGCGCTACGCAATACATGAGCACGAATGCGAATGTATTTAAATTGATTTAGTGAAGAATAAAAGTATGAATTTAAAAAAAGCATTAACTGTTGCGAAGAAAATGACTGCTGAGAGGTTGGCAGAAAGCCCAGATTACGAGCTTTATATCGAGGTTGATCGGCAATTAAATTTAATTAACGCTAACGTGGAGTCTGGCAACACGCCCACAGATGAGCAGAAAGAAGAGATATCCATTGGCCTGATAGCAGTTAGGGAGTTTGAACAAACGGATGAAGAATTTGCAGATATTCTTGGTAAGGTTTCTTATTTATACAAACATCCGGAAGTGGATAGTGTTGACACATAAATTAATAGGGAAATCTAGTGGTCGATAAAACATATTCAAACATGCCAAACTTAGATATGGTCCGTGCTGATCAGGATCACTATAACCTCAGAGTTAAGGGGCTGGAAGGACAGACCGTGCAAGTGCTGGGGTTCAGTGGTATGGATCATGGTTTTTCCCAGGATTACTATTTTCAGATAAATGTCTCGCTTGAGCATGCGCCGGTGATGAAGGATTTTATTGGTACGCCTGCACGGCTACGTATGGCCTGGGATGCAGATTATGTCTATATAAATGGGATAATCTCTAATGTGGCCCATCTCGGCAAAAAGGTTGATAAAGAAGAAGTAAACTTTACTATCTCCTCACCACTGCATCCATTGCGTTTCAATATACAGAGCCGTGTATTTCTGAATAAAGACGTAAAAACGATTGTAGAAGAAGTCCTGCTGGGCGCAGGCTTAAAGTCTTCAGATTTTAAATTCAACACGAAAGAAACCTATCCAAAGCGTGAGTTTGTTGTTCAATACAATGAAAGTGATTTTGATTTTATTCAACGCATGCTGGCACACTTTGGCCTGTTTTATACGTTTGAACAAACCGATAACCAGGCAATTATGCAGATTTTTGATACGGTCACCGACATGCCTATGTTACCCGGCGGCGGTGAGCTATTGTATCAACCTGCTACGGGTACGGCCCGGCCAATTGAATCGGTGCTAGCGCTACGTCAATCAGCGGCCTTAAAAACAGATTATATACGACTTAAAGACTACAACTATCGAACTCCAGAAGCTGTGCTTAAGGCTGAGTCGAAGTCCACCACCGAGGTAAAAGGTAAGGGTGTAGATTACCGTCATGGAGAAAACTATAAGACCCTGGATGAAGGTGATCGACTCGCGACTATAAGGCAACAGTCAATAGACTGGCAGCGTGAAACCTTTGTTGCTGAGACAGATTGTCGAGGACTTGTTCCTGGGCTGAAATTTACACTCGTAGGCCACCCTGTATCTGAACTAAATGGTGATTATCTGATTATCGAGGTCGAACATCACGGCGATCAACGCGCAGGTCAGGGCTATGGCGAAACAAATAAAGGTAAAACCTATTCGAATCGTGCCTTTTTGGTTCGCGCAGGTATTCCCTATCGCTCAGAGATTCCAGCAACCCCAGTCGCACAGGGTATCTTTACGGCCAAAATCGAAACAACCGGTGGCGACTATGCATATTTAGATGAACAAGGTCGCTATCATCTTCGGATGCCATTTGACCTTTCTGATGTGCAGGAGGGTGAGGCAAGTCATCCTGTACGTATGGCACAACCCTATACTGGAAATAAGTACGGCATGCACTTCCCGTTACATGCAGGAACGGAGGTCGCCGTGGTTTGTACCAATGGTGATCTCGATCGTCCGGTTATTCTGGGTGCCTTGTCTAACCCAGAAACGCCCAACACGGTTTCTGCACCTAATCATAGCCAGAACATTTTACGCACCTGGGGTGGAAATGAATTGTTCATGGAAGATCGCCGTGGATTTGAAAAAACTGAATTGTTCACCCGCGACCGTAAAAATATTTTAACACTTGACGCGAACCAGGAAGGTCACGTTGTGCGCCTCGCTACCGAAGAAGGTGAAATGGAGCAGTATGCCAAAAAGACCATGCATCTCGAGTCGGGTGATTCCCAAACAATTGAGTGTGGTAATGATCGCGAAGAGCTAATCAAAAATAGTCAGCAACTGATGACTAAAAATGAGCATATTGAAAGTCATTCAGCGACAGACACCATGCTCGAGGCTGGGCAACACATTTTAATGCAGGCGGAAAAAGAAAATTTCAAAATGGAAGTCGCTAAAGACATGACCGTTGATGTGAAGGGCAATACATCTATCGAAGTGCACGAAAATAATCTTGAAATGCAAGTTACTAATGGAAATACAAGTATTCAAGCCGCTAAGGCCATTACCTTTAAAGGCGATGGCGGAGGTATGATTCATGTGGGGCAGTCAGGCGGTTTAATCGAGGTGTCTACCGGTGGTGACCTCACAGTAGATGGGAAAACAATCACTGTGAGCGCACCAACGATTAATATTCGCGGTAATAGTGTAGGTAACAATTAGTGACAAAATCCCTTTGTTTTAAAGGGTAAACGTCAAAAAAAATGTCATCATTTTTAACAAAATAGATTTCGATTTTTCGATAAAATAGACAAACAAAATAAAGCATAAAAATTGGGTGAGGATTTAAAAGTTTGGCTATTGTCGACTTAATCCCGCCTAAAAGAACCACCAGGGGGTTGTTATGGAAAACAAAATTGTCAGACTTGATCGCCGCACCTATCCGGAAGGCACTAAAACCTGGTTAGCAGAAGTCGTTGAAGTTGATGCAGGTGAAGCGACCAATATATTTCTTCCAGAATTAGATCGTGAAGTCAATGTCTATGCACATTCGACAAGTGTTGCTTTGTTAGAAGTCGGCGACACTGTCCTCGTCCAAAATATTCAATCACATTACATTGTCACGCATAAGTTGCGCTCTAATGGTGAAGCACCTCAACAAGGTTTTTCAATAAAAGAAGATGGCAGCCTGGAAGTTAAGAGCGCGGATGGCATAGTAATAAAATCAAATGACTCTCGATTGGAAATTCGTAAAGATGGTCGTGTCTTTATCGATGGTAAAGAGATCTACGCTATTGCCGAAGGCAAACATCGGCTGCAAGGAGCAACCATCGAGTTGAATTAATGTTATGTCAATTGATTACACTGGAACACATTTAAATTCAGCGGCGGCGTTATACCGTCAACGCATGGGCTGGTTGCAGACGGACTGCATAGATATGCAGAGCATGCTCGATCTTGAATATCGGTTGCGTGTACATCTGCATGTTCTTTCTCGCTGTGTCGATGAGAATGACCCAGAGCCAGAATTAGCAGCAGATACATTTATATATCTTGCCGCGCGTTTTTCGCGGCGGGATGCAGAGATTGAAAAGAAGGCCGCTGAACTTGCCTGTGAGTGGTTGCTCGAAGATGGCCCCAGAGCACATGGTAGTCGCGATGCCCTGCTTCTTTTCCCTTCGCCAACAGTCTATGAATTAATGCAGAAAACCTATGCGGAAGTTGAGAGTTTACGACCTGTGCTTATATATATACTCAGTCAACAGGGCGCTCGCCTACCGAAAGGCTTAACCCATCAAGCTGAGTTACAGAATCAGGATCCATTCCTGCAAGCACAAACACTGTATTACGCTGCGAATGATGTGAACAGTGATATCTCCATGTTTAAAAATTATTATGAACCTCTGGTAACAAATCTGGAAACCGGTGAAGTCGAGCATGGAACACTGGTTGCCGCTATCTGGGGTGGTCTACTGAGAAATGATCAGGACGCCAGCATTGCGCTACAACGTGCTATCGAAAAAGAAAGTGATGAAGTCCAACGGCTCGATTTTTTACGCTTTGCAGCATTAACAGGAAAACATGAATATTTTCCTATTTTGCAACAAGTTGTCGATAAGGCACCAGAAGTCGGGTTTCATTTTTTAGCGTTACACGGTCAAACGTGTAGTGTTGAGATTATATTAGAAGGGCTTACTCATCCGCGAACAGCTAATTTTGCTGAGACGGCGTGGTGGTGGGTGAGTGGCCAAACACTACCGAAAAAGCCGCGTTTGTCCGTTGTTGGTGAGGATAACGAGGATGACGAACGGGAAGAAGAAGTCGGATATGTGCCCGATGCTCTGGAAGCAGAACGCTGGTGGAGTGAGCAGACACATGATCAGACTATGCGCTGGTTACAGGGCAAACCATTCACCGTCGGTGCACTACAGACCATATTACAGGAACAAACTGGTTTAATAAGTAATGATCTATTCGATTTACATGCGTTGTTGACCAACACCCCAGTGCAGCTCGGTAACTACACCTGGCATGACACTCGACTTCGAAAAATAGCACAGCTAAAAACACCTGCATCAACCACATTGGTCGATGTGAACCAAGAGGTGCGGAGTGCTTGAGTTTTCGAATCAATCAAACTGGGTGGGTGCCTTATATCCGGATTGGGATTATCAGCAACAGCATCAGTTAACGGCAGTGTTTAAAGTCAGCTATCAGTTTGATGAGACAGGTCAACTATCACCAATAGAGGATGCGCCACCATTGGTAGAGGCGGATGAGCATCAGGGCGATGCCTTAACCTCGAGTCTGAAAGCCGCCAACGAAATTATGCCTTTTAAAGAGGGTAGCGAGTTCTATTTGTATGGCACCGCCTACCCGGAGCGAGAAGGTTTGATTGCAATGGAAGTCGGTGTGGGTATTTTATTCACCGATAAAACCAAGTGGAAAAAAGTACTACGAGTCTTTGGCAAGCGTCAGTGGAAAAAGACTATGGTCAATTATATCCATGGTGACAATCCACTATCAGTCGAAGAAATACCCTTGTCTTATGAATATGCATTTGGTGGTACCAATCAGGAAGACGATGAAGATGCCTTTGCGGCGAATCCATGTGGTATCGGATACAATAGTGATCAACGCAACTTAATCACTAACGAATTACCGCGCATCGAGTTAGGTCCCGGCTTCATGACCTCGCCAATGCAAAAGCCAACGCCAGCTGGATTCGGCCCGCTCCCCGTATTCTGGGAGCCAAGAGTGAGTGACACAGGTGAGCCAGTTGAAGATCCTGCTGCCCAGGGTGGCTGTCCTTATTCTAAAGCCGCAAAACGCTGTGTGCACAACGTTGCGCCGTCCGATCAACGTTTTAAAAAACCATTTAAAGGTGGCGAAGTGATACACCTACGCGCCTTAGTTGCGGGTGTAAGCCATCAGAAAGCAGTACAAATCGTATTACCTGAGTTAAAGCCTCAGCTCTATACGATTATTAATAATGAAGCAGAATTACTATCACCGGTTTGTGACACGGTGGTTATCAATACAGATGAAAAAACAGTTTCAATGATATATCGGGCGGGTATCCCGTGGCGATTAACCGATCGACGAAAAGGCTGGGTTGTGCTCAAGGATCAGGAAGTTGAAGAGCTCCCCTACGACAAGGAAGGCAGGGACGCGCCAAGGATGGCATCTAATTAAAGGGTTAACACAGTCCGATCGTGTTAGCCCATACAGACTCTTTGATCAATGCCGCAGTGATCAAGGATGGCGGTAGCGTGTTGTTAAGATAGTTTAGTAAAAGAAAATTTAACGGACTAAAGACTGGGTCTATCTAAAACAGGGACTAACTATAAATGGAACAGCAAAACCAGATACCAGATATGCCCGAAGGACAGGCGATAAGCCCCAAACCTATGGCACTAAATAATATTGCGATTACAGGCATGGGACTGAATTGTGTTACAGGGTCAGAGCCCATCGCTTTATTTGGAGCCGTTGGTACCAATCTTGGTTTCAGTAATCCCGATCCAGTCTTAGAGGCACCATCGTTAACAGGTGAGGGTGTAGAAAGCATCGTGACCTGCCCGATAGTCGAATATGACGAAGAGGATCCACATGATCGTATGTTGGCGTGCATGATCCCTGCATTGATGGATGCTATCAATACGGCAAAGCTCATCGAAGCACCACGCAAAAACATTTTATTCTACTTAGTAATTCCCTCACAGGAGACGGCACGTGGTGACTGCCTGCTGATGGACGAGTGGCATAGTTTCCTGCATGAAGAATTAGAAGATCTCGGTGATGTCGAGATAAGAATTAAAGGCTGTACGCAAAGTGTGACTGAGCACTTAATGTTTGTTGCTGATGGCTTACAACAACGCCACTGGGACACAGTGATATTCGGTGCCGTTGACTCTCTTGTTGATGAATTGACCTGCATGGAGTTAGGTAAACAGCAGCGGATCCAAACGGTAGAAACAGCGGATGGTGTCATCCCGGGTGAAGCCGCCGGCTTTATCGTTTTAGAACACCTTGAAGCAGTACGCAGCGTCGACGATATTCCGATTGCCTGGTTAAAGGGACTATGTGTACAGGAAGAGCCTCATCATGGAAACCCAGATCTACAACGTTTAAGTGGACTTAGCCAAGCTATGAACTCAGTGCTTGCAGCCTGTGGCATCACTAAAGAACGCTTAAGTAGTCTGGTGCTAGCGTTAGGTACTGAGCAAACAGACATGATCGAATGGCACCAGACCGAGAACATGTTATGGCCTTATCAAGCCAGCGAGCAGGAAATGACGGCACTACGCCTGGGTGAAGTCGACATGATCGACCCACCACCGCCCAATATGCCAGAGAAACTTCACCTGAATTTAACCCTGGGTGATATTGGCATCGCCAGCGTCCCCGTCGCAATTATTTTATCCGCAGCAAGATTCGAATTTAACCATCCCGTGTGTAAACGCGCGTTAGTACTTGAGTCAGGTGAAACCCCTTTTCGAGGTGCTATCTATGTCAAGCACCCAACGAATGGTAAGCAATTAGAACAGTTGTTAGAAGACGCAGCATAAGGAAGTGAAAAATGGGTAACGTAGTCATTAACGGTAGAACCTCCGTCCACGCAGGATCGGGTGGTGTACTAAAAACATCAGACGTATGTAAAACACCCGGTAAATGCCGCCCACGGACCTATACCAACATCGCTGTATCATCCAACTCAGCGAAGACGGCGAGTACCGTCATTGTCAACGGAAACCCCGCCTGCAACAAAGACTCGATCTTTGCAGTCAGCACCGGCGACGAACCCGGCTCATGCGGTGGCGTGAAGTCAGGCACGATTAAGCAAAAAGCAGAATTCATCACCTGGTCACCTAATGTCTTTTTTGAAGGCAAAAACGCAACGCGTCAGAATGACCTCATGGTATCCAATAACCGCAATACGCCTCCCGCACCGGTCAAGCAACCAGGTGCGGCACAACCACCGTCGTTGAGCCCGAAAGGGGTAGGGAGTTTGGAAGAGACGGAGTTGCCATTTGAAACTGTTGTAGACGTTGCGAGCAAAGATACGCACTTACTCAAATCAATGATTGAGATTGAAGGAGAGTAAGCGTTGAGTACTACACAAAATGAAGTATGGCAGAGAGCACTAAATAGCTGTGACTTGCAACAGGAACGTCACAGAGAAGTTGTATTCAATAATCTAACTACAAAACAGCCAAAAAATGCATCGTTGGTTTTCAAGGACCCAGGACTAGGAGGATTCTATAAGATCCCACTTGGCAAGGTAAAAGTTAAAACACATGACACTGGTAGTGTGAAGGAAAATGTTATTGTTCCTGTCGTCCCTATGCTTTACACAACCCCTGATCGTGACAAGTTTGAAGCTCTACCTGCAAGAAAAGGCTGGGTTTATATATTCAGGAAAAAACATTTATGGCGCGAATTGGAAGTTGTAGAAAGAAGCTACTTACGTGATGTCAATCTTACGCGCTACCAGGGAAAAGATCGCAGGCCGGCTACATGTGAACTGGATTCAAGAATTGCATTGCCCTACAAAATAGGTGGAGTTGATCAAGAAATTGAGATTGCATTCTCTGAAGTTCAGTGGAGTTGGGATTATATAAACACATTGGGCGGTATGGATAAAAAAGACCCTCGACTTAAAAAATCTACTAAATTGGCGAGTGAGAATACTGAAAAGTATGCGAAAGGCGTACGTGATACCCGTTTGACGAAAATTAACAACCTTAAAGATTACAGTTCATTGTTTACAGCCAGTCCATCACAATCAGATATCAGTAGTGTGGAAAATATAAGCGATACACTACATAAGAAAATACATTTCCCTAGTGAAGTTGGCGCAGTTTTTATACCTGATCCAATAGGAATATCCAGAAAGCTTGCACTACAACATGAAAATGCCTGGGCTGAATTATCGGAACTAGTTGAGTCATTAAGAACTGGTGTTAAACCAGATCCAAGTAAGTCTGTATTTATTAAAAAAGCTAGCAGTACTACAATTCAAACAACAGAAGAGAAAGAAATTGCTGCGCAATATGATGTCTTAGCATTATTGTATAGAGTGGCCTTTGGTAGCAAAGAAGGCAAAGAAAAAATGGGTGAACATATGAAAAAAGATATGTTTACTACACTATTAGCCTCAAAAGAAAGAAGCGAGCTAAGAGGGAAACTTACTAAATACCGTAATGAACTAACAAATTATTTAAACAATGATGAATACCAGAGATCCTTGGCAGATTTTATCAACAACACTCCAGAAAGACAATTAGAGGGAAAAGGTTGGGTAGCATTAACCTTAAGAATGCTTGCAACTCCAATTCACGCCTTGGACGTGCATTTAGATTTACCGGAAGAAATTCATATAAGCAAAAATGATTCTGGCGAAAAATATGTTAAGGATACTTACGGCGCACTTAATCATGCAGGGGCAGTATTGCGTGTAACGTCAAAGATCACACCGAAAGATATAGCTGTATTACCTTCCGGATTTGATAATAAAGAAATTACAGAACTGATGGGTCAAGCTGCTGCCCCAGTTACAGCTAAGTTATTAGCTGCACTTGACAACAAAGGGATGGATATTCTTTCTAAAGTTACGGGAATTACTACTGCAATTGTTGATGGGTTGGCTTCTCAAACAATTAAGGAAAAAACACAGTTAAGGGAGTTAGTCGCGGTCATAAATTCAATTCAAGTTCCGGGTTTTCCTGAGTTCAAGTTAAGTAGTCAGACATATTCACAAATAAAACTGCCAGAAAATTTTGAAGTTGTAAGTCAAAATAAATTTAAGTTAAAACAAACAGCACCGGCAAAATTGGTTTACCCTACAACAAATTATGTTTCATATGTCTCGGGTGATTATGGTTTGATTCTTAAGGGCAGATCTCTTCAGGTGATGCCAGCTTTAGTTTCAACTACTGAAATATATGTAGATCAAATTATCCAGAAGGACGTTCCCTCAAAATCATTACAGTCTAGCGTAGCAAGAAATATTCGTTCATCAAAGCTATATGGCCGAGGCTTTGGTGGTTTTTTAATGATATTGGAATTAATTAATATCAAAAATGCAATTAAACAGACCTCTGAAGCTGCACAAAAAGGTGGTCATTTAAAATCAAATATTAATTGGGTGGGTACAATTTCTGGTACGGGAGCAACCCTTGCATACGTAACAGAGCTATATGCAAAAAGTATTTCGAGAAAGGCACTGGAAATGAGTATGGCATCAGCGGGTAAATGGTTCGGTAAAATAGCCGCTGTGCCAGCCGCCTTTTTGACTGCATGGGAGGCGAGTACAAATTTTGAGGAAGGAGATACAGATGCCGGTATTGCATATAGTGTTGCAGCAATAGCGACATTTGCCGTTGTCTTTGCAAATCCACTCGGAGCGGCCATACTTGTAGGTATAGCACTAGGGGCATTAATTTTCGCTTGGTTTTTAGAAGATGATCCATTAGAGCGGTTCTCAAAAAATGGACCAGTTAATCGAGAAAGAAAGATTCCTAGTGGTGGGAATCTCTGGGCAAAATTAAGTAATTCTGCGAAGTCTACCGGAGTTAAAAAGAAGTTTAAAAAGTGGCAAACATGGCGCAGTGTTCGGCAGGAAATGTTTGATTACTTCCAGGCATTTGAAACAAAAATAAGGGTTAATCGTGAGCTTGAACGGATAAACCCGGATTTAGATCGAGATGGTACTGTAACGACTGGTGAACGGATTAAAGCTACACTAGCAGGTGGTTTTGTAAATAGCTTAATTGCTAAAACGGTGGATGTAACTGTAAAACCTCGAGATTTTCACCCGTTTCTGAGTGACATCGATTTTTATTGTCGCTATTATGAAAAAGGTGTAGGTAAAAGCGTCGGAATCGAATTAGAAATAATATCGTTAAAAACTGAAGTTGATAAAAAATCTGGTAAAGTGAAAAAGATCGATTTATCGTTTGGCTTCCCTACAACAGTAAAGCCTTATGATGATGAGTTTTCCGATATAATGTTCTGTTGCAGAATGCGACAGAATAAGTCTGGCGGACAATTTGTACCGGTGAATTCAGAAGCAGGTGATGCTAGATTTATTGCGGTTAAAAGAAAAGCGAACTCTGTTCAATCAACGGATGGAAGGGCGGGGATAGTTCCTGATGATAATCCTGATTGGTCTATGGAACACGGAGTAAACACTTTAAAAGTTCTTGAGACCGCAGAGCACTGGAAAAAGAAATGAACTGGTTATTTAGCTGGATTAAATTAATAGACAAAGTCACATTTAGATATCGTAAATGGACGTGCATGGCTATGCAAGGTAAGCCATATCCTGCTGATGCCTCATTTAAACGCGAATATAAAGTTAATTCATTTGATGATAAAAAACTGGTCTATGATATTTCATTACATTTTATTGAAGTTTTACTTTATTTTTGCGTCGCAGTAGTCGGTGTATTATTTCTTATATTATTTATTAGTTTCTTAGTGCATAGTGTATATCAAATAAGCGATTTTAATTTTTTAAGTGCATTTGATGAAGATCCACGTAGCCAGCCGTTAAGTGTGCATGTTTTTCTTACTATAGTGTTTGGATTTTTCTTCTTTTTTATATTTCCTACCTCGACGATTGGGTTGATATACCCGTTTCTTCGTCCAAAGGAGCGCTTGGTTATTTTTGACCGCGAGAACCAGACCGTGACTATCCCTCAACGGTTCTGGGGACAATGCTCCGTCACCGTTGCATATAATGAATTCAAGATATGTGCTCAACAAGACTATGGCGCAGCCATGGGTCAGATCCGCTTGTTTGCATATAGGCCTAATGATGGTCATGCTGTAAGAATTGGAAAAAACGATGCAGTGATGGAACGAGTGTTACTTAGCTGGTATATGCGACTGGATTCTGAACTTCCTGAGGGCGAACTATTAGATCCATATCGGGAAAAAGACAACCAAAGAATTCGCGCTCAGTTCGGCGACAGAAGGTCAGTTACTCTGGAAGTGTTAGAAAGCATTCCCAATTATACTGAGCTATAAACCTACCTTTATATTATATTTGCCTCAGGATTTAACACAATTCTTTTGATGAACCAAAAGAATCCGTTGAGTAGATGGAAGGCAAAGCATTGAGCTATATCGAGCAGCATTAAAATACCGGGATTAGAGATAATATGGATATAGAAATATTCAAAGCTGGCATGTATTCGCTAATATTGGAGTCGCCAGTAATAGCGGTGTATTTGGCTGGCATAGTGATTTCATTTTACAAAAAGAGAGAGCTGGGCCAGGACTCGGTGTTGACTATTATTGCATTCTCTATGGCGCTTGTTTTGAGTGTGGTAAGAGTGTTATTTAACTCATATATGCCTATTCTCATGCATTCAGGTGATTATGATATGCAGACTACCGTGACTGTAATCGGTGGGATAAACCTTATGTTTTCGATACTGATGGCTGCAGTATGGGGATTAGTTGCGTATATCATTCTCTTCAGATCAAAACTGAAAATTTTGAAATAAAAAAAAGGGGGCCGAGGCGCTGGCCCCCATCAAAGGCCTGTTGCATCAGTCGACAACAGGAGAGACATGAACTCTTACGCGGATCCGCTTACCAGGGTGTTGATCCATGCGGGTCGTGAAGTACTCACCTTTATAACGGTAGGTTACGTTATAACCATCTAGTCGTTGTTCTTCCTGAAAGCCGTATGTGGTCTCACATACTTCCTCATAACGGACACGTTCGTGTCTGTAGCGACGGTTATCACCAATCTCATTTCCAATGGCGGCACCGATTAATGCACCTGCGATGGTTGAACCAGGCTTGTGGTTGCCGTGTTTGTGTCCGATGGCGCCACCAATAAGGCCACCGATGAGGGTCTTGGCGACTTTGTCGTCATGATGGCGTCGGTGTGTTCGTACTTCCTGTTGGTAGCACTGCTGGTGGGGGACTGAGACCCGCACGGTTTGGTAAAGAGGCTCAACATGGGTTACTTTCGCACGGTCGTAGAAGTTGTCACCGCGGTACTTGTGCTTCGCGTGCCCTGCGTAAGCGTTACTGGCGCTGATGGCCATAATTCCTATGATGCTGGCGATAATTGTCTTTTTCATGTCATCTCTCCTTCTCGCTATGTTGAGGCTACAATAGCGGACCATGGCTTAACCGATCCTGAATAGATAAATTCAATAAAAACAATGAGTTATGGGTAATATAGGGCTGTTAGGACGAAATTTTGTGAAAATTGCTTACTCCAGGGAGGCTGCTGTTATATATACTTACCTATATATATAGTGGGCGCAGACAGGACATAGTTCGATGATACGACTATTAGGTTTTATATTTTTATTTATCTTATCAAGTACGACGATTGCAGATGAGTTAGAAGATGTCACGAAGTTACTCGCACAGAAGTCGGCACCGGTTGGCGTGGTGTTTGAGATGGTGGGCGGTGATGGTGAGTCGCTTAATATTGCCTTACGGCGTACTCAGGCCTATGTCAAAAGGTTGCGGAAAGCCTTTCCCAAAACGAAGTTTGCCATTGTTACTCATGGCCTTGAGCAATTCAGTTTGCTGGAGCATAACCAGGAAGATAACCCTGATTTGCATAAACGCGTAGAAAGTATCGTGAAAGACGAGAATATACCGTTACATGTATGCGGTGCCTTTGCAGAAATGAGCGACATTGATACAAAGGATTTTATCAAGACGGTTGATGTTTCTGACTCAGGACCTTTACAGATCCAGGAGTACATGGAAAAGGGTTATGTATTAATAGAAATGGAGTTGAATTGATGCATGGTTATGTTCCCCTAGATCCCCAGTCGGATGTCTCGCAAGAGCACTATGCGGTGATTTACAGTCAAAGACCAACACGTAAACGATTTCCAGCAGGCTGTGTCGAAGTTGTTGCTGATGCGGAAACAGCGATTCAACAGGCGGCACAAAAAGACAAAAGTTATGCCGCAAAGGTGATTGGTCCCTCGAAGTCTTCGGAAGGACAATATATTTATTATTTAGTCAATTGGTTAGAGACATGAAGAATTATCATCACATTGAAACGATTACAACCGGCGAAGGTATCAGTATTGTTAATCTCAATGATGATATAAATAATGCAATAGAACACAGCCGTATTACAGAAGGCTTTGCGATTATTAGTTCCCGTCACACAACCACAGCAGTCTGTATTAATGAACTTGAAGAGCGTCTGCTAGAAGATTTAAAAGTTTGGCTTAAGAAACTAGCACCTGAAGACGGTAAGTATCTTCATAATGATATCGAACAACGCGATTGCCCTCCTGATGAACCCGAGAATGCACATTCACATTTGATGGTACTGTTACTGGGGAGTAGTGAAACGGTGCCGATAACGAGTCGTAAGCTTGCGCTTGGTGAATACCAGTCAGTGATGCTAATTGATCTGGATGGTCCTCGTGAACGTACAGTAAATATTCAAATTATTGGTGAAGACAAAAAGTCGTGGGAGTAGTTTGGCAAAAGTCCGTTAACGGAAAACAATATGAAGTTCGTTCAGCCGGCCAATCAAGGCGCCTCTATACGGATGGGGTCTTTCATACCCAATATAACCCCAATAAGACACTTACTTCCAATGTCTGGGACTTGATCAGTCTGCCGAGTTTTTTTTTAGAGTCGGATAATATTCGTCGTGTTCTGGTGCTGGGTGTGGGTGGTGGTGCAGTGATAAGGCAGTTATCAAGCTGGTTTCCAGGCGTAGATATCACTGGGATC
>Ga0316205_10002982_pt1 | contig 16606 bp, 15 predicted proteins | sample 3monthpyrite_MG_FD_204941 | JGI IMG/M metagenome (GOLD analysis project Ga0316205, IMG submission 204941) | Microbial mat bacterial communities from mineral coupon in-situ incubated in ocean water Damariscotta River, Maine, United States -... | ecosystem: Environmental > Aquatic > Marine >... | reverse complement strand
ATTTACTTTATGAGTCTATTGCTAACAATTTAATCATTACACGCCCTGGTAGAAGCGAGCCAAGAGCTGTGAAACGAAGGCCAAAACCATTTCAATTATTGACCGCTCCAAGACATGAAATGAAGGTGATTTCTCAGAGGAGAAAGCATCGTGATAAACAGGCTCAACTTAGTGCCATTCTGCTCTGACTCCGTTTATTCTGCCATTGGATATATAGCGCCCCTTGAAGTGGGCAAACTTGCAGTATAAAAAGGTGTCAATTAAACTATGCCAATATAATTGTGTGCCATAAAATAAAAATTCTATGAAAATATTTCTAAGTGTGGGATCTACATATAATGAACAGCAGGAAATTTTTGTGCGTTCATTTGAAAGTTTTCTAAGCCAAAATGGTTGTGAAAGACTTACAGTAGGTCGTGGCAGTTACTATTCCTCACAACCCATAAATTCAGCCAAAGAACTAATGCAGGAAGCTGACGCAGTTGTTGTAATAGCATTCACAAGACAGCTAATCAAAAGTGCACTCGACAAACCCAATAGTGAAAATCAAAAAGAAATAACCGACAAAAAATATCCCACGATCTGGAATCAAATGGAAGCCGCAATGGCATTCGGCTTAGATTTACCATTATTAATGATCATTGAATCAGGTTTAAATCAGGAAGCAATGCTAAAGGATAGATTAGAATATAGAGCGCTGGTTACAGATCTAAACCCTGAGTTTTTCAGTACTGATGAGTTCAAAGGCATATTTCTAGACTGGAAAAGTAAGTGTGAAAACGCCCAAAAGAATAATAATATCGACGTAACTTCTCTCACCGTAGGCATGCTTTTAAAATCACTTACGCCTGCTCAGTTATGGAAGGTCAGTGCATCAATAACTGGCGTTTTAATTGCGGTAGGTGGCGCTGCTTATTGGGTTGGTAAAACATTAGGAATATAAAAATAATGTGCAGTGGTTCAGACTTGCCCTGACTATTAGTCGTCTTTTACTTGACTGTTAGTTTAGATCCAGGCCATGTAACAAGGCACCCACTGCGAGTTTTATTCAAAAAAATAAATTTAATTATTCATGCCTGGTTAAAAAAATTATGACGAAACTGGTTTGTTTACGCGTATATTTTTTATTAGACTGGATATCAATTATATCTATTTAAATACCATCAACAATTACGCTCTGAACCTACCTCATTCATTCGGGGGGCCATCTGTATTTTTGGGTCAGTCATTGCTTAACTTGGCTTACATTTTAATTTACACTACCTGTCACACTAATTATGCTTAATAGTGAATAAGTTAACCGCTTTATAATCGAAGGCCATGCTGAAAGCCTGGCGTGTAGTAGATAGTTAAGCCCCGGATAATGTCCCCCCATAATTGACGCCCCCTATGAGAAGACTGTTTGTAATTTTAATGTGTTTTAGTTGGGCCTCCCATGCCTTTGCAAAAAATATTGCGATAGGTGTATTAGCCTATGATGGCAAGGCGCAAGCTGTCGCACGTTGGCAGCCCACGGCCGAATACCTTTCTCATCATATACCTGCGCACCAGTTTCAAATTGTCCCCCTTAGCCACGATGAGTTTGAACACGGTATCAACAAGGACGAACTCAGTTTTATCCTGACAAATCCGGGGCATTACGCCCGACTTGAAGTTGATTTTGGGGTAACCCGAATTGCTACTTTTCTTTCCCGCTCGGGCTCACAGGTACTCAAGCAGTACAGTTCAGTCATTTTTACCCGATCAGACAGTAAGATCACCCGCATAGAGGACCTGAAGGGACATTCCCTGGCAGCTGTTAGCAAAGGGGCTTTTGGGGGCTTTCAACTGGCTCAGGAAGAGTTACTAAGACAGGGAGTGGATATACTTGAGGATTTGGATGTTATCTGGCTGGGTTTTCCTCAATCTGATGTGGTGAGAACGGTTTTATCGGGTAAGGCCGATGTGGGCACGGTTCGAAGCGGTGTTTTAGAAAAGCTGGCTGGCCAGCATGTTCTGGAATTATCGCAAATACGTGTGCTGGGAAAAAAACAGCACCCGGAGTTTCCCCTGCTGCACAGTGTTGACCTTTTTCCCGAGTGGCCGCTAGCCAAGTTAGCCAATACGGATACAAGCCTGGCAAAACAAGTGGTGATGACGCTACTGCAAATGCAGGCATCTGATGAGGCTGCTACGAAATCTGCAGGAGCAGGCTGGACTATCCCTCTTAATTACGCTGCAGTGCACAAGGTTTTACGTCGTCTGGAAGTTGAACCTTATCCTCCCGTTAAATTATCACTTATAAAATTCTGGCAGGCATATCGTCAGTGGATCATTATTATCACGCTACTTTTTCTATTTAGCCTGGTTGTTCTGGTGCGCTTTTTTAGAGCCAATAGACAGCTTCAAATCACACAGCAGGCTTTGCATAAGCAACAGGGGCAACTCGAAGAAGCCGTTAACCAGCGTACGGATGAATTGCATCGCGCTAATCTTTCATTGCAGGATGAAATTACCTATCATGAAAAAGCGGAGACAATTCTGAATAATGGCTGTGAAGCTCTGCAGTCTCTGTACAGTATTTTTCTGCGTGCAGATCTAACGCGTCAGCAACGCCTAAACTCAATTGTCGATTCCGTGCGCCAGTACTTAGGTGCAGAGCTGGCTTTGTTGTCCTCCTATCAGACGGGTCAGTTAGAAATTAGTTGCAGCAGCCCGAGCAATGCCGTTAAGTCAGCTCCCCTTTCCGAGTCGTTATCGCAACTGGCAAGCATCGATAAACAGATTTTGATAAAAAAAAATACCGATGGATGGCAGCATTATATTGTGTGCCCTGTTTATATTAAGGGTGAGTTACATTGCCTGTTAGAGCTGGCCACTTCTACTAAAGAGGGTAGCCATGATGAGCAAAACCATGACGGACAAACTAAGGGCCGGGCATCTTCAGAGCTGAGCCTGAAAATTCTGAACCTGGTTTCCCAGTGGATTGGTTTTGAGGCCCAGTTGCTAGAGCGTGAAGAGGAAGCCAGGAGTAAACACCTGGATATTCAGCAGCGATTTGCTGAGGTTTCTTCCCGTGAGAATGACGTACTCGCCCTTCTGGTGCAGGGCGAATCGACTAAGGCAATGGCGCTCAAGCTTAATCTCAGTACTAAAACCATTGAAATGCATCGCGCCAATCTGATTCGTAAAACCGCTGCTAAATCTTCTACTGAATTAGTGCAACTTGCTGTTTTATCAGGCATTATTCAGGAAACCCAGTAAAAACCCTGTACCAGTTCCGGTAGTCTTCCGTATTGTGATAGGCCCACTCTTCCTCTAAATTCCTGCCTAATTTAGCAATAAAGCTAATGTAATTAGAGGATGAACAACATGAATTTTAAATCACTTATAGCGACGTCTTTTATCGCTAGTAGCCTGCTGCTCAGCAGTGCCGCTTTCGCCAAAGACGATGCCGGCCAGGGCCATGATTACCGCACTTTTCATAGCGACGGTAAAATAGATTATGGAAAGATAGGTGATTCATACACCTCAGACCTGGTTATGTATTTAGCGGGTAATCAGTTTATGGCCATGGAAGAAGTTATCAAAGACTTCCAGAAGAAAAACCCGGATATTAAAACGGTATATGTAGAAACCATACCACCAGGACAGATTCTAAAAGGTCAGATTCTTAAGCAGGGCAAAATCAATGGTCAGAAGACCGCACAAAACCCTGATCTATATGCCAGTGTAAATCTTAACCATTTGAAGAAGATTAATTCAAAAGGAAAAATGGATGACTACATTATCTACACACACAATAAACTTGAATTGATGGTAGCCAAAGGCAACCCTAAAGGCATTAAAGGGCCTAAAGATTTAGGACGCAGTGATCTTGTGCAGTCTCACCCAAATCCACTTACTGAAGGTATATTTAAATTCTACGGCTCACAAATGCTCAAAGATTTAGGTTTGCACGACCAGGTAACTGGCGGTAAAAAATGTAAAGGTTGCTGGGCGGTTGAGGGCAAAACTTACTTTACTGAACGTCACCATCGTGAAACACCACATCGCATAGAAAACAACAAAGCCGATGTTGGTATCGTCTGGACGACAGAAGTTAAGCACGCTTTAGCTGAAAAACGTCAGATTGAAGGTGTTAGTATTCCTGAGCCTTACAACATGGGACATAAAGTCGGTTATGCAATGGGGGCAATGAAAACAGGTAAAAACCCATACAACGCAATGCGTTACCTTTCTTACCTGGGCACAAAAGAAGCACAGGATATTTATGCAAGCTATGGTTTTGTAAAAGCTTCAACAGAAGACCTGAAGTTAAAGCCTATAAAAAAATAGTAAGGTAAATTTCTATACTAAAGTACCCCGGAGTTGGCTAAAAACTTTCTGCTGACACCGTGGTACTTTTTAACAAAATAATGATTAAGTTTTTGTAGTAAAGATCTGTTCTGATAATAATATAACAACCGAAAAGTAACCAGACAACAAGCCAGACATTATCAAGTATTTGATTATTTTTATTAAGCGGCCTGATATATGTCAGCTCAATTGTATAACAAACTAAACAGGCACAAAAAAATTTTGAAAAAAAAACAACCCCATAAACAAACCCATTAAATATAGATAGACTAACGGGCCAAATTAAAATTTGTGATGGTTGTCCGCATTACCGCGTGTTGTTGCATTACTTCAGGTGTGTTCTGAAATATTTAAACAGTAATAAGACAAACTCACTAAAATGGGTATGCATAATATCTGATTGTAAAAATGCTTTTAAAATGTAACGATATGGAATGTTTTAACAGAGCCTACGTTATAACAATCAACAACTTAGCGAATTATTCGATTTTAGAACTATCAGAGAAGCTCGATGACTGACGTATTTATTAGCTATGCAAGCGAAGATAAAAAACGCGTAACACCGCTCGTTAAAGCATTAGAATCACATGGCTTAAGTGTATGGTGGGATCGAAATATTCAACCAGGGCAATCCTTTAGTAATGTGATAGAAGAGGCGCTGAATAAATGTCGTTGCGTAATCGTTATCTGGACGCCTAATGCCGTTCGATCCCGTTGGGTTAATGCTGAAGCTGCTGAGGGCGCAAACCAGGGAATACTGATACCCATTCTATTAGAAGAGACAAAAATACCACTCGAATTTCGTAGAATTCATACTGCGCAATTAATTGGTTGGAAGGGTGATTCTACAAATGAAGAGGTATCTCGCATTGTTACGGCGGTACGAAATATAACAGGTGTACTCGATACCCACACAACCACTTTAAATTCAGGTGAACAGGAGAAAGTGGAGTATCAAAGTGTTACAGCGCCCGAAGTTGTCTTTGGAAAATCGTATTCAATGTTTCCATTTAAATTCTTATATATATTTTACAATAGTCTACCTTACGCTATTGGTTTTTTTCTTCTGGCCTTCGCCATATGGTTTTATGGTCCTCTTATACAAATCGCAGACCAACGACTGCTGGCAGGAAGTTTATTTAGACTGTTAACAATCGTACTCCTCGGCATTAGTTTTTCAGCCGTTCTTTACTTCTATGTACCTGCGCGACGTTATTTTTCAAACTCAACGTCTTTCTATTTATCCAGTTTTATTATTTTTTCTATTTTAGTGGGATTTATGTACCTCGAATTTGTCAAACACAATGCAAGAGCACCTCTGCTAGATCAGTTAGAAATGCAAAAAAATAGAAATAAGTAAAATCTTAATTTATGTCGCATACCCCAACAAAACCTTCGAGTTTTTCATAAAATACAGATTCGTAGAGGTTTTAAACTTAAACCAGTGTTATCTTTAAGATATGAATTCAGATAAAATTAAAACTTATTACGATGCAACCACACACAGCGAAATTCGAACAGACTTATTACAGGCCATCAAGCTAATTAAGGGGCCCAAAATAGCCATTGACTGTGGCTGTGGGGCTGGGGCTGATATTGAATATTTAGCTTCACTTGGCTTCACTGTCTATGGATACGACATAGAAGATGAGTCAATTATTAAATGCAAGGCGCGCTTTAAAAACAACAATAACGTCATTGTTTCACAGGACAGTTTCAGTACCTTTAATTATCCTCAAGCATCTTTAGTTGTGGCGGATGCAAGTTTATTTTTTTGTCCAGAAAATGAATTTAACGATGTCTGGCATAAGATTTACACGTGTCTGATAGATGGGGGCATTTTCTGCGGCTCTTTTCTTGGGCCATTCGATACAATGGCTCGCCCGGGAAACTCAAACGAATCTTTTTGGCCTGCTAAATTGGTTCTTAATGAGAAAGAGGTAAAATCACTTTTTAATAACTATGAAGTTTGCCATTTCACTGAACATAAGTTATCCGGTGAAACTGCTCAAGGTGAACCACACGATTGGCATATTTTTTCAGTGGTTGCCAGGAAAAATTAGCGAGGAAAAATTAGGGAGAAAAAACAGAGACAAATATAATAATCTCAACGCTGCCTAAAAAGCAGCCGTTCTTTATCTAAAGCTTATGCGGATGTCGGTTCGGGCAACTTTTATCACTGCACCGGTCCGGAATGGTTTTGGTCCCCACTACCATTAATGCACCACATACAGTTCCCCCACGCCTGAATTTACATTTCTTTCCAATAGGTCGCTCAGACAACCAGAATGTGCAGGTTTTATTGGTGCATTTGTATAACGGCCCAAACCTGCCACGGGTAACTTCCAGTGTGCTTTTTTGCACTGCGGACATTTTACTCTGGTTGGAGGTAAATCCGCGTGTGCACATTTATTTTTCATGATTGTCATTATCCTGTTTACTTTTGTAAACCATGGGGCCAGTTTTCACTGACCACATGACAGCATTTACTTCAGGCTACTAATACATCGTCAACCATGGCAGAAAACTCTTCATTGGGTTGTGCACCAGCAATATGATTGCTGTAATTCGTGATGGTTTTTAAGGCAACACCCAATATCACTTCATACACCTGCGCTTTAGTAAAACCCGCATTCAGGAAGGCCAGTATTTTTTCTTCATCTACGTGGCCTTTTTCTTCAACGATGATGGCGGTGAAAGTGCGCAGCGCCTCCAGGCGCGAATCGCTTAATGGTTTAAAGGCAATAATAGCCTGCAATGTGTCACGACTCATGTCGGCCATCTTACCCAGTGCCGTGTGTGCGGTTTTACAGTAACTGCAACTATTCAAAGTACTGACGGTTAATAGCACCAGTTGTTGCTCCTGTGGCGAAAGCGTGCTTTGATCAAACTGTTCGGACAACTTAAGCACGGCCCCCAGCACCAGTGGCGATTCAGCCAAATAAGCCGCCAGATTGGGGACAAAGCCATAGCGTTCTTTAGCGCCAGACAGTACCGCCGCTGCTTCACTGGGGGCGCTGCTTTCATCGTATTTGGTAAATAAACTCATAGTGTTCTCCTTAAAAGATGACTTTAATTAGTTTCAGTGTTATAAATTTACGCCATGCGAAATAGCATTGGTAGAGACAAAAAAGCATTTGGAGAATGTAAAAATGCATAGCTGGGATGATCTTCGATTTTTTCTTGCGGTAGTGAGAACAGGTTCTTTGACGGCGGCCGCTGAAAAGCTGGCAGTTAATCAGTCTACCGTCTCACGTCGAATTAATGCCTTTGAACAGGAATTGAAAGTACGGCTTTTTGAACGCTTTTCAACCGGATATGAGCTGACACCTGAAGGAGATGAGCTACTAAATCGGGCACAATGCATTGAGGAAGAAATGCATGCCATTGACCGGCACGTGATGGGTAAAAATGTCGAAATGAATGGGCCGATTCGTGTCACCTGCTCGCTGGTGATTGCGCACTATTTTTTGATCCCGTTATTAAAGCGGTTTCATACAATGCACCCCGGTATTGTGATACACCTTGACCTGTCCAGTAGTCTGCATAACCTGACTGCACGCGAAGCTGATCTGGCGATCCGTTTAACCCGTGACGCCATTCCAGAAACATTAATTGGCCGTGAGTTAGGGCAGATTGAATATCGTGTTTACGGTGAAAGTAAATACCTGAAATGGTACCGTAAGCATAGAGGCAAAGAGCCTTTACACTGGATAGGTGAAGACAATACACAGGACCAACCAAACTGGCTGCCACCGAACATTACCCCCCTGAAACTGGTAATGCGCACCAACGATGTTTTCGCCACGATGGATGCACTAAAGCTGGGACTAGGGGTCGGACGATTGCCATGCTTTATGGGTGAAAAGGAAAAGAAACTACAACAACTTGAAATCAAGCACACCATCCCGACAATGCCCGTCTGGATGCTGACCCATGTTGATATGCGTCGTGTGAATCGGGTAAGCGTGTTTACGGCGTTTATCACTGAAGAATTTCGAAACCAGTTTGCCTGCTTATAGAAATAACAAACTATAAAGAATAACAAAAAAATAAAAATAAAATAGAATGAACAAATCATACAAACAATCGTTTAATCGCTATGTCCATCAACATGCCTCAATGAATGAGAAAGAATTTTCATCACTTCTTAACTTGTTTCGGGTACATAAATTTGACGCCGGCGATCATATCATTTATCCCGAGAATGAAAAAAGTATCGTGTTTTATATATTCTCAGGTTTGATTAGATATTATTATTTAGCTGAAGATGGAAAAGAATGGAACAGGGGTTTTATTCCGGAAGATTCCATGTGCACCACTATCCCAAAAGAATACTTACGAAGGTTTTCCCCTTACGGAATTCAGGCCATGGAAAATTCTGTTCTTTTAGTTGCCGATTTCTATGAGTTTGAATTGCTCTATGACCAAATCCCTATGGTTGAACGATTAGGGCGAAAAATGATAGAAGCGATTTTAATTAGCAAGATGAACCGCGAACATAGCTTTCTACAGCAAAGCGCTAAAATGCGATATATTGATTTTCAGGAACAATATCATATTGCCTCATACTTAGGGGTTACCGAAGCCTCTTTATCACGAATAATTAATGACATAGATTAAATAGTTCACTTCTTACCATTTGGTAAGGAAATTTGTATCTAGCGAATATACACTGGGTTTTCATATTACACATCTTGACTCAATATCTAACCAGAACCTTAAAAGAGAAGACCATGGAAAACCGAATTAATATTAGCGAATTAGAACCCAATGCCTATCAGGCCATGTTTGGTTTACAAGCATATTTAAATTCCACTGAACTTGATAAAACATTAAAAGAAATGGTAAAAATACGTGCCTCGTAAATTAATGGCTGTGCGTATTGTTTGCAGATACACACTGAAGAAGCGCGCAAACTGAGTGAAACGGAAAATAGAATTTATGCCCTGTCTGCGTGGAAAGAATCTCCTTTATTCACAGATATAGAGCGGGTTGTTTTTGCCGTTACAGAAGAAATTACAAATATCTCAAATAATGGCTTAAGTAAAAAAACTTACGACAAAGCCATTTCACTGCTGAGTGAAAAAAGTTTGGGACAATGGATTATGCATATCGTAACGATCAATGCATGGAATCGCATTGCTATTTCCACAAAGATGAAACATGAGTAGGTCTATGCTCCTCTGCACCAGATAGTAACGCAACTATTGAGGATCAAGCCTGCGCAAAATATCAATGGTTTCATGTATAATTTCAATTTAATTTTATTAATGATTAGTGGTACAGTAATAGTCGGTACACTCTCATCAATATACTCGCTAAACAGGGAAATTTACATGGCACAACAACTGCCCGAAATATCAGAAAAGTTAAAACAGTTTATTGCGGATCAAAAAATATTTTTTGTGGGTACCGCTGCGGCTGATGGTCGCGTTAACATATCACCAAAAGGTATGGATTCCCTACAGGTTATTAACAGTCACCGGGTAGCCTGGTTGAATGTTACCGGCAGTGGTAATGAAACATCTGCGCATATTCAGGAAAATGCTCGAATGACAATCATGTTTGCTGCATTTGAAGGCAAGCCGTTGATTTTACGCTTATACGGAAATGCAAAAGTGGTTCATCAAAATGATCCGCAGTGGGAAGAACTCATTGAACTGTTTAACCCGATACCCGGTACACGCCAAATTTTCGATCTTGAAGTCGACCTGGTTCAAACATCCTGCGGAATGGCGGTACCCTTTTTAAATTACACGGGTGAACGTGAACTGTTAAATGACTGGGCAACTAAACAGGGTGATGCTGGCATTGAAGATTACTGGCATAAAAAAAACCAGTTGAGTATTGATGATAAGCCAACACATATTGTTGAGAAAAATATTTGATGGTTAATTATTATTGGTCAGTAAATTTAAAAAGCATGATCTTCTTCTAATACTCTCATAACCACTCCCGGTCGGCGGAAATCAGTTCCAGCTCAACATACTCCAGCACGACAGCTTCTATTAAACTGTACTGTTTGTCTAAATAGGATTTGTCGTTGCTTAGCAGGCATAAACCTATTACCGACTTTTGCCAGTTGTCGAGCATATCGACTTCGGCTACAGATGCATTAAAGCGGTTAGTTAATTTATCCTTCAAACTTTTTATCTGTTTGCGTTTTTCTTTTAGAGAATGTGCATTTGGGATATGCAGGTTTAATTTTATTAACAGGATGTGCATTTTAATCTGATTTAATTTGGCTTGGCTCCATCGCGAGCTGAGGCTCGCTCCTACAATAGATCGCGATGGAGTTTAGCATTTACAGGTTGTTTATTTCCAGACCCAGCGATTTAACGGCTTCTTCATTCGTTGGATTTGTGACCACAGCAACACTGGCGTTTTCAGGTTTTAAATATTTTTCACCCACACGCTTTAAATCATCAACCGTAACGCTTAAAACCCGTTCCCGGTATACCTGACGTTGCTCAGGTGTACGTCCGTACAACTCATTGTGATATGCCTGCTTGGCTTCACCCGCGGGTGAACCGGGTTTATCCATGCCGCCGATGACACCTAAAATAGCTTCTTCTACCTGCAATTCAGTGTGTTCTTCATTTAATAACCATTCGATGGATTTATCAAAATCATCAAGGGTTTCTGCAAGACGTGGATCACGATACGAGAAAAAACGGAAACAGGCATTGGCGGGCTCATGACTTGCACCACCGCCGTAAGCACCGCCCTGCTCTCTAATCACTCGGTGTAAAAATCCGTTACGTAAAAATCCACCGAGTACCGACAGCGCTGCCGCATCTTCATGATTAACACTGACAGTAGGGTAAGCCTTGGCACTAAAGTTAACCTGTGTGCTGGTTAACCAGGCCTGTTTAACCTGCCGCTTAACCGGCGATAAATTAAACTGGCTGTTCTGTTGATTACCTTTGCCGGCCCAGTAATGTTGAATATCTTTTTCTATTTCAGATTGCGATTCTTTTTCTGCAATACTTAAATATTTTCGCGGCGCATTAATCACCTGTTGGTGAATAGCTTTAAATTTTTCTGCCAGGTCTTTTAAAGCGTCTTCGTTGCTTAAGGAGTCGTCGAGTTGCTTGAGCCTTTTAATACCCTGCAATCCTGAAATTCGATGACTGAGTTCGGCCGCCGGACTCATACCACTACTGGCCGCAGTCATCGCTAAACTGTGACCATGACCGGTGACACTTTGCTCACGACGGGCGCGTTTTTGTGACACCAGTTCGCGGATACGCTCCAGCTCATCAAAGCGCGCACTGTCTAACATTTCAGACATTAATTCGTTTAACTGCTGATGATTTCTGGCCAGTGCTTTGCCCGAAAAAACAAAATGGGCTTTAATATCCTGCTCATTATCCACCGAGCCGCGCACACTGGTGTAAGAGTTAACACCCCCACTCACTGCATCCTGCCATGCCTGTGACTGTAAATAATCTTTTTCACCACAGCCCAGCTCGGTTAAACAATAGGTATAAACAGGTAATAAATTAACCAGCTCATCTTCCAGTGCTGGCATTTCAACAATGATTTGCTGATAAATTAAACCATTAGTACCCTGTTCGAAAAATGCCAGTTGCATGTCGTCTACTGTTTTAGAAGAGCCGCAGGGAATCTGTAAATTTGCAGGCACATCTTCCAGTCCGACTTTGGGTAAAATACTAATGTCGTCAACTTCGTTTTGACGCTTTTCCAGCGCAGCTGCCTGCTCAATAATTTGCTGTTTTTCAGCAGCGGATAGTTCAGCTTTTATTTGCGCGAGTTTATCCGCTTCCGCCTGTTCTTTGGCTTTACTTAAATTTGTATCCGGTGTCATTATTAAACGGATGCGGTGTTTATTATCTAATAAATTTTTCTTCACCAGGTTTTTTATAAATTGCGGGTCTTTTATGTCTTCGCGCAGTTGTTGCAATACCGGCTCAATATTCATCACCGCTATCGGATCACCTCGGTGAATGGCCGAGGATAATCCGCCGAGAATTAACTGCATGCCATAGGGGTAACCATCGCCACCGATTTCACGCTGACCTAATTCTAACTGGTGCAACACAGCTTCAACCTGTGATTGTTCAACGCCATTTTCGGCGACATCTTCCAGCACCTTTAACACCAGTTTTTCAATGGCATCTGCATGTTCGGCTTCGCTGGCTTCAAGTCCACACATAAAACTCATTTCACGATTGGAATCTTCCAGCCCGCACAAGGGCGAAGGCGAAGCCCCTAAATCGGTCGTTTCTAATGCCTGCTGTAATGGTGATGCGGAATTATCCAGTAACACACTGGACATTAAATGCGCCTGCAACATATCCCGCAATGACGTGCTACGCCCCAATAACCAGCCGATAACCACGTGGGTTTTGGCTTTGGTATCTTCTTCATCAAATGCATAACTGCTTTGAAAATGTTGTGGTGCATTAAAGCGTTGCTCATCATCAACTTTTATTTCTACATCCAGTTTTTCAAACCGGCTTAAGGCCTTTTGCTCGAAAACTTCATGGTGCTCGAAGGCAGGAATATTGCCAAAGGTCATAAACACCGAATTTGAAGGATGATAATGCACCTTGTAAAAATCTTTTAATTGCTGATAACTCAGGTCTGGAATATTCTCCGGCTCGCCACCAGAGTTATAATGATAGGTGGTGGTGGGAAATAAATGTTCGGTAACTGTTTGCCACAGTGTGCTCACCGGTGAACTCATCGCACCTTTCATTTCATTAAACACGACACCTTTATACACCAGTGGCGTTGTCGGGTCGTCGGCGGTTTCAAACTCGAAGCGATGGCCTTCCTGGGCAAAATCCAGCTCATGCAGGCGGGAGAAAAATACCGCGTCCAGATACACACCCATCAGGTTATCAAAATCTTTGCGGTTCTGGCTGGCAAAAGGATAGGCGGTCCAGTCGCTGCTGGTGAAGGCATTCATAAAGGTATTGAGTGAGCGGCGAATCATCATAAAGAACGGGTCGCGCACTGGAAACCTTTCGCTTCCACAGAGCACGGTATGCTCTAGCATGTGGGCCACACCGGTAGAATCCGTGGGAATGGTACGCAGGGCAACTAAAAAGACATTCTCATTATTTTCCGCCGACAGGTGGTAATGCACCGCACCGGTTTTTATATGTTCATATTCTTCAATGGTGATATTGAGTGAATCAATTCGCTCAGAGCGTTTCCACTGAAATGCAGGGTGTAACTGAGCGGGCTTCAAATCAACAGACGACATATAAATTTCCACAATTATTTATCAGGCACAGATTGTAGCTTGTTACTCCGGCGAATAAAACGGCTTTATTATGGGCATTAAAGAAATAGTCGAGATATGCATTCGATGACTTGAAAGTGTGGGAGAATGGACATATATAATAGAGATCAGTAAACCGCTAACCTACAAATCTGTTATCTACGAAGGATGCCTGCGGGAATGGCAGAACCAGATAGTTGATACGTTTTCTGCTCGCACATAAATAATTATAAAGAACAATAATGACATTAAGCATGACTAAACCCCTCACCGCCGCCCAGCTGCGCCCCCGCTGCACAGCTGATTCGCTCCCCTTTAAGAGTACCGCTGAGCTTGAGGATCTGCCGGATATACTCGGCCAGGATCGGGCATTTAAGGCCATTGAATTTGGCATTAATGTAGATCACCGGGGGTTTAACCTGTATGTGATGGGCTCATCAGGCCTGGGTAAACACGGCCTGATTCGCAAATATTTAAGCCGAGTGGCAGCGGATAAGGAATCTCCTTCCGACTGGTGCTATGTGCACAATTTTGATCAGGACTACCAACCCAAGGCCCTTAAGCTGCCTGCTGGACAGGGGCGTACCTTTAAAAAAGATATGAAAAACCTGGTTGAAGATCTGGGCAAAGCCATTAATGCGGCATTTGAAACCAGCGAGTATCAGGAACAGATACAGATTATTGAAAAATCATTTCAGAAAAAACAGGCCAGTCTGCTGGAGAAACATGCGGAGCAGGCTCGCCAGCAAGATATCAACTTAAGCAATACCCCCTCCGGGTTTATGCTCACGCCAATTGTTGACGGGCGCAATATCACCGAAGAAGAATACGACCATTTAGCAGAAGAAATTAAAGACGATATTGAAGATAAAATTGCCAGCTTTCAGGACGAACTGGAATACCTTGCGCCAGAGCTTTCCCGCCAGCGACGCGAACATAATATTAAAATTAAAAAACTCAATCGCAAAGTGGCGCTATTTGCCAGCAGTAATTTAATTAAAGATGCCAAGCGCAAATTTAAAGCGCTACCGGAAGTGGTGAGTTATTTAAAAGCATTGCAAGAGGATGTACTGCATCATCTGGAAGAGTTTACTGAATCTGAAGATGAACAGCCTTCAGATAGTGAGTCAGGCCAGCCACCGACAAACAAAAGTGAATCACTGCAACGTTATCAGGTTAATTTAATTGTTGAGTGTGGCAAGCAAAAAGGTGCGCCGGTGGTTTATCTCGACAATCCAACCTACCAGAATTTAGTTGGGCGCATCGAATATGAAAACCGTTCCAGTAACCCGGGCAACAATTTCACCCTGATAAAACCCGGCGCATTATTGCAGGCCAATGGCGGTTATCTGGTGCTGGATGCACATAAAATATTAAGCACACCCCACGCATGGGATGCATTAAAACGTAGCATGTATGCGAAGAAAGCCAAAATTGAAAATTTAGAACAGGCAGTGGGTGGAGATAATTCGGTAACACTTGAGCCGGAACCGATTCCTCTAAAAGTAAAAATTATTTTGCTCGGTGATCGCCACACCTATTATTTACTGCATGAAATTGACCCGGACTTCCCGGAGCTGTTTAAAGTTGAAGCCGACTTTGAAGAAGAAATTTTTCGTGATGAAGATGCGACATTAAAATATGCACGCTTAATCGCATCGCGGGTAAGAAAATTTGAACTCAAAGATATGGATGCTTCGGCAATTGCGCGTGTCATCGAGTTCAGTTCGCGACTGGCAAATGACTCAGAAAGATTATCTACGCGTCTTCGCACCATCGATGATTTATTAATTGAAGCCCAGTATCATGCTCTACAGGCCAACAGTGAACTGATTAATGAAACCAATATTCAGCAGGCGATTGATGCACAAATTGAACGCACCTGCCGCATTCAGGGTTTAATACAAAGTGATATTCAACGCGGTACCTTAATGATTAGAACCGATGGTGATGTGGTGGGTGAGATTAATGGCCTGTCGGTATTTGAAGTGGGTAAATTTGGTTTTGGTCAGCCTTCACGTATTTCTGCCTCAGTGCATCTAGGTGATGGAAAAATTATTAATATTGAGCGTGAAGTCGATTTGAGTGGCTCGATTCACGACAAGGGTGTGTTGATTTTATCTGCACTACTGGCCAGCCGCTACACCAGAGATACCCCCCTGTCATTTTCCGCCAGCATTACCTTCGAGCAATCCTATGGATTAATCGACGGCGACAGTGCATCGGTTGCCGAGTTATGCGTTTTAATTTCTGCGTTAACCGACCTGCCGATTATGCAGGGTTTAGCTATAACAGGCTCACTAAATCAACAGGGTTTTGTACAGGCCATTGGCGGAGTAAATGAAAAAATTGAAGGCTTTTATGATATCTGCCATCAACGTGGTTTAACCGGAAAACAGGGTTGTATTATTCCGGCGGTTAATGTTAAAAATTTATCGTTAAGAAAAGATGTGATAGATGCAATTGAACAGGGACAGTTTAATATTTATCCGGTTGAACATTACGAGCAGGCGCTGGAATTATTACTCTGTATGACATCAGGCGAAAAGCTGATGGACGGCAGCTATGATAAAGACAGTATTAATGATCGGGTTGTTCAACGCTTGTGTCAGTACGCAAAGCATCGTAAGGCCGGGCAGATTATTCTTTGATTTAGAAGCCCCTATGTTAGCGTGTAGATCTATATTTTAGTTACTCCCCTCTTTGGCAAGTGAAGAGCTGGGGAGATTAAGATGTTAATGTTTATTTACATTATTCATTTTTACTAAGCGCAGGAACATTTTAAATCCCCCTTAATCCCCCTTTTACTAAGGGGGAGACTATGCTCCTTCTTTGTAAAAGAGGGAGTACATATATTTTTTATTGCTACCCGTTTGATAGTGCGTAAGCGTCTAGCTAACTCCACCTGTTAAAACCTAATCATTATTTTAAACTACTCCATCATAACAATACTAATATAGGTGGAGAATATTATGACAAAAGGTTTACGCCGTAGCCAGGCAGAGTGGC
>Ga0316205_10002980_pt1 | contig 16617 bp, 15 predicted proteins | sample 3monthpyrite_MG_FD_204941 | JGI IMG/M metagenome (GOLD analysis project Ga0316205, IMG submission 204941) | Microbial mat bacterial communities from mineral coupon in-situ incubated in ocean water Damariscotta River, Maine, United States -... | ecosystem: Environmental > Aquatic > Marine >... | reverse complement strand
GGACTTTCAGAATCATATGATCCAACACATGCAACATCTCAAATAATCTATATTCGTCTGCCATTCCCAATCCATGTTGCCCGGCAGTTACGAATACACCAACGTATTACACTGAATAATTTTGGCGAAGAAATATCAATTGTAGGAACTATCAGTGAAATTCGCTCTGCCTTGGATACAACAACTCAAAGCAGAGAAGTTATTGTCAAAGTGAGTAAACCAGGTTCCTGGTTACCAAAAGGCAGTGTGCGTGGTGAAGCCATTATCGCCGTACATAAAAATGCTATTATCATTCCCGAAACTGCGCTGGTACTACGTCCAAAGGGAACGGTTGTATATGTCGTACAAGGTGATACGGTTAAAGAACGTATCGTCAAAACAGGTCTGGAACGCAGGGGCGAAGTAGAAATTCTTTCAGGTTTGCAGTCTGGCGAGGTTGTTGCTAATGACGGTGCAGCACTATTAACAGACGGAACTAAAATTAAGATTCAGGGTGGAGCATCATGACGCTTCCTGAATTTTCCATTCAGCGCCATGTCTTCACAATCATGATCAGTCTGGTGATGATTTTATACGGGATTATCGGCTTACAACGTTTAGGCATAGATAAGTTCCCTGAAATCGAATTCCCCGCTATCGCAGTCATTACGACTTTGCGTGGCGCTGATCCTGAGATTGTCGACAAGAATATTACCGATGTGATTGAAGAAGCTGTTAATCAGGTACCAGGCGTCAAGTCCATTACTTCCAATTCATCTCTGGGCGCATCGGTCGTTGGTATTGAATTTGAGCTTGAAAAGGATATTGATGTTGCCTATCAGGAAGCAAAAGCCAAGATCGATGGTATTGTTAATCTACTTCCTGATGACACCGATCCCCCAGTGGTGCGTAAAATTGAAGTGGGTGCCACTGCTGTGGTATGGCTGGCAGTGCAAGGAAACCGCTCACTTCAACAGCTAAATTCATATGCGGATGAAGTTATCAAGCCACGTTTGGAAACCATCAATGGTGTGGGTCAGGTGCTCATTGCTGGTGAACTTAAACGCACGATTCGCATTTGGCTGGATAACGAACGCCTGCATGCTTATGACTTATCTGGTATTGATATCAGGGAAGCTTTTGGCAAGGAACATGTTGTATTACCCGGTGGTTTTTTGGGAAGTCAATCAACGGAGCTACTGGTAAAGCTTGATGCGGAGTTTGACAGTATCAAGAGCATGCGCAAGCTTATCGTCGCCTACCGACAAGGTGCTCCTATTTATTTGGAAGATGTAGCCAGTGTTGAAGATGGCCTTGAAGATATGCGTAAAATCGCTCGATATAATGGCGAACCCGCAGTTGGTCTGGGGATTGTTAAAACCAGTGGCGCAAATACCGTTGCCTTGGTGGACCGGATAAAAGAACGAGTTGAGAAAGAAATTATTCCGAGTCTGCCATCTGGAATGAAAATATCAGTTTCTTCAGATAATTCACTTAGCATCCGCGGTTCAATTGCGGCATTGAGTGAGCACTTAATACTCGGCACTCTATTTGCGGCACTAATGGTGCTTTTTTTTCTGAAGAGCATACGTTCCACTTTGATTATTGCCACCGCCATTCCCGTCTCGCTAATGGCGACTTTTGCAGCGATGTATTTTGCAGGCTTTACGCTTAACAAAATCACCCTGTTAGGGATGTTACTTCTCATTGGTGTGGTGGTGGACGATGCCATTGTGGTGTTAGAAAATATTTATCGTCATCAGGAGGAAGGACACGAAAGCCGTGAAATAGCAGCGAAGGCGGGTTCTAATCAAGTCGTATTTGCAGTACTTGCTTCCACTTTGACTCTGGTGTCGATATTTCTGCCCGTGGTTTTTATTAGCGGAATTCTTGGGAAATTTCTCAGCTCGTTCGCACTGGTTGTGGTCATTGGCGTGTTGGCTTCGCTGTGGGTATCACTCACATTAACCCCCATGTTATGCGCACGTTATCTCTCTATCCCTAAGCAACACGGCAAACTCTACACACAAATGGAAAAAGTGTTAACCGGGATCGATAACGTTTACCGTCGCGTATTGAATTTTGCCATTACTTATCGCTGGAGCATTATTATAATGACATTACTGATCGTCGTGTCCAGCAGTATGGTGTTCAAATATGTCGGTAAGACATTCATACCACAAGAAGATGAGAGTCAATTTATTATTCGTTTTGAAACACCCTTGGGTTCAAACTTCAGTTATACCGAAGGAAAACTACATGAACTCGAAACCTTACTGAATCAATATCCTTCTATTCGTGGTTATTTTTCTGCTATCGGACTGGGTGATATCGGGCAAGTTAACTCGGGCATAATATTCGTTAATATGTATTCCAAGCAACAACGAGAATTATCTCAGGGCGCAGTGATGCAGCAATTACGTCAAGAGCTTAATACAATTCCTGGTGTAACGGCATTCCCCGCCACAATTTCCCCCATTGGTGGACAACGTGGTGAACCATTACAGTTTGCGATCACCGGATCTGACGTTGAAGTGATTGATCGTTTGTCGGATAAAATGGTTGAAAAGCTCAGTGAGGTTTCCGGTATCGCTAAGTTAGACAAGGGTTTGAAACTCAATCTACCTGAAGTACAGTTGAGTCTGGATCGTGAGCGTGCAGCACAACTCGGGGTTAGTGCACAGGACATTGCTCAGACTTTAAGTATCATGACCGCTGGAATTGATGTTGCAGATTTCAAGGATCGCAGTCAACGTTACAAAATACGGTTGCAAATTAAGGATGATAAACGCAAGAACATTGATGACCTGAAAAAGGTTTATGTAAAAAATAAAGATGATGAATTGATTCGGCTTGATAGCCTGGTGAAGTTTGAGAAAGATCTCGGTCCAGCCGTCATTTCACGCCGTAACCGTAATTATGCTGGTTTTATCTACGGTGATCTGGAAGGTTTACCGTTAGGCGATGCGACTGATGCGGTGAATCGCATTGCGGCAGAAATTCTGCCGGCAGGTTACAGTATCGCCTATACCGGACAGGCTGAAGAATTTGCCAAAACCGGAGGCTATGTCATATTTGCCTTTGGCATGGCCTTGATCATGGTTTACATGGTACTGGCCAGTCAGTTTAACAAACTTATTCAACCATTAGTGGTTATGATTGCTCAACCTCTGGCGATTATCGGTGGAGTCACAGCATTATGGTTGTTTGGCGCGACATTAAACTTGTATTCCATGATCGGTATGATTCTGTTGATGGGACTGGTGGCAAAAAATGCTATTTTGTTGATCGATCTAACAAATCAGTTTCGAAATGAAGGCATGGATATCCAAAAGGCATTACGCGAAGCCTGTCCGCGTCGTCTTCGACCGATATTAATTACAACGCTTACCGTAATAGCAGCAATGTTGCCTGCCGCACTCGGGGTTGGTCCTGGTGTTGAGGCCAATCGCCCTCTGGCGTTGGTGATTATTGGCGGCATGATTTCTTCAACCTTATTAACATTGATCGTTGTACCTGCTAGCTATTCATTAGTAGAGGGCTGGCTATCACGGCACCAAAAGCAACATCAGGATATGGAGCCTTGATCATGAGATTGATAAAATCACTGCGCCAGAGCAGTTTCACTTTACTACTGACACTCTTTATCTGTGGTGAAGTCTTAGCTGCTAATTTACTTGATATTTATTCATTGGCCAAGACACAAGATCGCCAGTGGGCTGCAGCACAATCACATTACCAGGCTAGTATAGAAAAGGGTCCTCAGGGTGATGCGCTGCTGCGACCCTCAATCCATCTATCAGCTTTGTATGCCGAAAATCGGGACGCTACAAACACTTCACTCGGTAGCACTATCATTGATGATACGTTTAGTTATGATACCAATGGATACAGGTTGCAGTTAATTCAGCCGATTTATAACAAAGCATATTTTGCGGGTTATAAACAAGGTCAGATTTCAGTTGAGGAAGCTGAGTACGTTTTATCGATTTCCCGTGCCGAATTTATTTTTAAAACTGCCAGAGTTTATCTTGATGTTTTATCTTCTCAGGATGCGCTCAAAACTGCCAAAGCAGATGAACTTGCTGTGAAGAAGCAGTTGAACTTGATGCAGCGTAACTATCAAGTGGGCAGTGCAACCAGTATTGACGTACAAGATGCAAAAGCGCGTTATGATCTTAGCGTCTCGCAAGTACTTCTAGCACAGACTCTATTGAACAAAACCCGACAAGCTTTGCGGGTAGTTATAAATATTGAACCACCTCCCCTGGCTAAGGTTGTTGTAAACAGATCCCTGCCTGCACCGACAACAACTGGCATTGAACAGTTGGCCAAGACTGCCACGATAAATAATCTTCAAGTGCTGGCCACTGAACAACTTGTGGCTAATGCGGAGATGGAAGTCGAACGTAATCGAGGTGGACACTATCCAAGATTAGATCTTGTCGCATCACATTCGTATAACGATGCTGGTGGCAGTGTTTTTGGCTCGGCCAGTGAGGTCACCTCTAACCAACTCATGTTGCAATTTAGTTTGCCACTGTATCAAGGTGGTCGTGTGGATTCAAAGGTTCGGGAAGCACTGGCTCGGCGAAATGAATTACGTGACAATTTAGAACAACTGCGGCGCCAGGCAGGGCAACAAGCGCGAGAAATTGGACAAAGCTTAATTAACGAATTCACTCGTATAAAAAGACTACAAACAGCTGTCAACTCAAACAAGAAAGCTCTTCAGGCTACAATCCTCGGTTTTGAAAAAGGACTTCGCAGCGGACTGGATATATTGAACAGCCAACAACAATTAACACGTACCAGACTAGCACTCACCCAGGCACGGCATGGATATTTATTAAATCAACTTAGACTTAAAGTTGTACTTGGCATAATCAATGAACAGGATTTGGAAGAGATCAATCGATTACTAGGTTAATAATTTATGGTTGAGTTGTCTCTGATGTGTTTTCTAATGTTGCATTGCTAAATTGATGCACCTGATAGGAATTATGTATTGCAGAAAAAATGTATTTATATCTAAAGTATAAAAAAGTTTAGTCAATAACAGCAACAAACACACCAGGAGAAAAGCAAATGCATAAATTACAAAGCTACAGTCCTGTTAAGTTTAGCTGAATTTAGTTTTAACGCTAGCAAGCAGGAAATCAATGGAAAATAATATAACTGTTTTTTTATGCTTGGTTACCTTGTTACAACCAGTGATAGCTGTTGCAGAAGAATTGCCAGCTAATTCGGATAGCAAAGGGCATAGCAAAGAAATTTCAGCACTTGACCAGCGTATGCAAATCGAGAATAAAACTCGCTATCAGTCCTTTGTACTTACACCTCATAAACCTAATTACATAATGCCGTTAACGTACAATGAAAAACCAAATAATGCGCCTGTTGATATTTCTCGGGATGGCGAACTTGATAAGTCTGAAATTAAATTCCAGTTTAGTATGAAGTTTCCTATTGCTGAAGATCTGTTTGGTGAACAAGGTACGCTTTATTTTGCTTACACCAATCTGTCATTTTGGCAGGCTTATAACACTGACATATCAAGTCCATTTCGTGAGACTGTTCATGAGCCAGAGTTATTTATTTCATTTCCTGCTCGAGGAGAATATTTAGGCTTTAAAAATCGGCTGATACAATTTGGTCTTGTACATCAGTCAAATGGTCGTTCAGGTATACAATCGCGTGGTTGGAATCGAATCTATGCTGATTTTATTTTCCAACGAGGTAATTATTATCTAAGTCTTAAACCGTGGTACCGGATTGCAGGTGCTGAAATTGATGATAACCCTGATATAGAAAAGTATCTTGGTCATGGTGAAATTCGTGGAGTTTATACCGGAGGCAAACATACGGTTAGCATTATGTTACGTAATAATTTTCATAGTCCCAACTATGGTGCGTTTGAAATCAATTGGAGTTTTCCAATGAGTCGTCGTGTAAAGTGGTTTGCACAGTATTTTAACGGCTATGGAGAAAGCCTTATTGATTACAATGCTCGAGTAAATCGAATAGGTGTTGGGATTGCCTTTACTGATTGGTTATAGAGACATTCTGCATAATAAAAAAGCAGAATAAAAACTGTATAAGCGTAGAAGGACTCTTTATCTAAAACTGTGCAAATACAAAGGGAGATTTATAATGAAAATATTCAGCAAATATCATTTAGGAAATATTGAGTTAAACAACCGCTTGGTCATGGCCCCCATGACCCGCTCAAGAGCCAGCGACAACATACCTAACAGCACGTTCAGGCTTGGGGACGACGGCCAAGAGGAAGCGACAGAAACACTAAAGCAGACAATCATGGATCATGAGAACCCGGCACTTCAATTTTGGGTGCTTGATTTTGGTGAAGGGCGAGAAGTACCGCCTGCGCTAGACTAGAATTGCTAAGATGAAGGTAGTACGAATAGAGGAATTATGATGAAAAAAAAGTGGATATGGACTCCTGCGGTATTGATTGCAATTGCAGCAGGTTCTTATGGGTTGTTCATCATGCTGCTGCCACCGTTATTGCCAAAAGGTTTCTTATACGGTAACGGCCATATCGAGGGCACCGAAGTCATGATCAGTGCCGAGGCCACCGGGCGTGTACTTGAAAGCCATATGGTTGAAGGGCGTCATGTGGCTGCCGATGCGTTGCTGTTGCGTCTCGATGATGCGGGCCTGAAAACACACCTTGCGCAAGCAAAGGCGGAACAGTCGGCCATCGAAAACGAGCTTGCTGTACTTGATACCCAATTGCGTACATGGCGGCATCATTTGCGCACGGCGGGCTCGGATCTCAAGCGCCACCGAGAACTCAACAAATCAGGCAGCATCACATTGCAACGTCTCAATCAGGTGGAAGATGCCTTTCAAGAGGCTCGGGGAAAGGTCCAGGTATTGGAGGATCAATACAAGCAGACCGAAAACCGCCTTGAGGCAGCGCGTCAGCAGATGGTCCTGCTGCAACTACAACTGAACAAGACACAGATTCACGCACCTGTAGCTGGAACCGTGCTAGTCAAGAGTGTCGAAGTGGGTGAGTTGGTGGTTCCCGGCAAGGTGGTGGTCGTCCTGGTGGATATGTCGCGCCTGGAGATCAAGATTTATATCCCCGAGCGCGACATCGGAAAAGTGAAGCTGGGAGCGCTAGCTCGGGTCAGGGTGGATGCCTTTCCACAGCGGTACTTCGCGGCGAGCGTGTTAAGGGTCGATCAACGCGCGCAGTTTACGCCACGGGATATTCACATGCCGGAAGAGCGTGTGCGTATGGTATTTGGTGTCACCCTGTCCGTGGACAACGAAGAGGGTTATCTCAAACCGGGCATGCCAGCTGATGCCTGGCTGAAGGTGCAGGACGATCTTCTTTGGCCGGATCAACTGATCGTGCCGCGGTAATCATGCTCATGGCCAGTTTCGAGAGCAATTCCTGGATGATTGAAGCGCAAGGTATCGGGCGCCGGTTTGGCTTGCAAAAAGCGCTCACTGATATCAACCTGCAAATTGCTGAGGGTGAGATCTTTGGCCTGCTGGGACCCGACGGCGCCGGCAAGACTACCTTGATGCAAATACTTGCCGCAATTCTTGATCCCTCAGAAGGTGCATGCAGTGTACTCGGGTTCGATACAGTCAAACAAACGGCATCGATTACTTCGCGTATCGGTTATATGTCACAGGGTTTTACCCTCTATGACCGGCTGACCGTTGACGAAAACCTGGTCTTTTCCGCCAAAGTCCGAGGCATTGAAGGAAGCGTATATCAACAGCGACGCCAACGCCTGCTGGCGATGGCGGGTCTCACACAATTCAGTGGACGGCGGGCGGGGAATCTTTCCGGCGGCATGCGTAAGAAATTATCGCTGTGCACGAATTTGATCCACGAACCGCCGTTGTTGCTGCTGGACGAACTCAGCCTCGGGGTGGATCCCGTCTCACGGCGGGAACTATGGCAGATGTTGCGCGAGTTTCGCGAATCGGGGACGACTATAGTGGTGACCACGCCGTATATGGATGAGGCAGATTACTGTGACCGCCTGGCCCTGCTCGATCACGGACAGATTCTGGCGCTGGATTCGCCCGATGCAATGCGCCGACGTGGCGAAGGGAGTGTATTCGAACTGGAGACAAGTCGTGCCGAAGAGGTTCTGAAGGTGTTAGCGGATCGCCCCGAGCTCGGTGGTGTACAGTGGTTGGGCAATGTCTTGCACATCCTGCTCAGGCCAGCAGCCACTCTCCCCACTGATGTTTTACAAACGTTACAGAATCTGGGGGACCTGCATCCGGCCTCAGCCTCGCTGGAGGATGTGTTTGTACAGATGACCGCGCCGGAAACTGCTGTCCCGATACCCACATTCGTGCCTTCATCGCCAACTCCGGGTCGAGCTCCCGCACTTGATGTAGTTCGGCTCAAGGGTGTGACCTGCCGCTTCGGGGATTTTACCGCGGTCGATAATGTCATGCTGACAGTGCCGGCCGGGGAGGTGTTTGGATTCCTGGGCCCCAATGGTGCCGGTAAAACCACATTGATACGGGCCATGTGCGCCTTGCTGAAACCTGCCAGTGGTGAAATTCAGGTGGCTGGTGTTGATGTGGTGAAAGAACCCATGCGTCTGCGCAGCCGTATCGGTTACATGTCACAACGCTTTTCACTGTATACCGAGTTAACGGTGGCGGAAAATCTGAGCTTCTTTGCCGGGGTCTATGGCATTGATGGCTCCCCTCGGGTGGAGGCCATTGCCTGGGCCAGTGACGTGATCGGTCTGGGCGGTATGGAAGATCGCCAAGTGCAAGAAATATCCGGCGCCCTGCGCCAGCGCCTGGCGTTGGCGTGCAGTGTTCTGCATAAGCCTGCGGTGTTGTTTCTCGATGAACCAACCTCAGGCGTCGATCCGGTTTCGCGTCAGCGATTCTGGCAGTTGATCCAGTCCCTGGCCAGCACAGGCATGGCCGTATTTGTCACCACCCATTACCTCGAAGAGGCGACCTACTGCCATCGTCTGGGTCTGATGTACGAGGGTCGCCTGATTGCAGTGGGCAGCATCCCGGATTTGCGGTCGACCTTGTCCATGGAGGAATCTGCCAGTATGGAAGACATCTTCATGGCTTACATCGAACGGGAAAAAGAGTCTGAAGAAGTAACGGAGGCCATCCGATGAACTGGCGCCGATTGATGGCTGTGACGGCTAAGGAGACGGGCGAGATCATTCGTGATCCGATTACGATCGGGGTTTCCGTGCTGTTGCCGTTGGTAATGTTGTTTCTGTTCGGTTACGCGATATCTTTGGATGTGGAAAACGTTGCGCTGGGCGTGCTGGATCAGGATAAGAGTCCGGCCAGCCGGGCACTTACAGATAGTTTTGTGCAAAGCGGCTATTTCAGTCTGATCCGTGACTTCGAAACTGTTGAGGAAGTGGAGGCGTCCCTGCAACGGGGTAAGGTGAAACTGGTGCTGGTGATCCCGTCGCGCTTTCATACCGCCCTGATGCGCAATGAGAGTCCCGCGGTCCAGGTGCTGGTGGATGGGACGTACTCCGCCACGGCACTGGTCGCTGCTAATTACGCCCAGGCCATTGTGGCGAGTTTCCGACAACCGGCCCGACCGAGCGCCGTTCAGTTGGAGGCGCGGGTCTGGTACAACGCCCCCATGCGCAGTATCAACTTTGTGGTCCCGGGACTGTACGCGGTGATCCTGATGGCCTTTCCGCCCCTGCTGACGGCGCTGGCCCTAGTGCGTGAGAAAGAAAATGGTTCAATCCAGCAGATATTCGCCTCGCCGCTGACATCAAGCGAATATATCGTCGGCAAACTAATCCCCTATGGCCTGATCGCTTTTGCACAAATGATCATGGTGATCAGCATCGGTTTTTTCTGGTTCCAGGTCCCGTTCCAGGGCAACCTTGGGTTTCTGCTGGCGACCGCATTCATTTTCGTGTTTTGCACGGTCGGCATCGGACTGCTGGTCTCCACCATCACGCGCAGCCAACTGACCGCCATGCTGTTGGCCTTGATTATTACCCTGATGCCATCGTTTCTGTTTTCCGGCTTCCTGTTCCCGATCTTCACCATGCCTTATGTACTGCAGCTCTATACACGCATCTTTCCCGCCCGTTACTTTGTGGAATTATCACGGGGTATCGTACTCAAGGGCGGTGGCCTGGAAGAGTTGTGGTTGAATGTTGCCCTGTTGCTGCTGTATACCATCGCCGTGTTTTGGCTGGCGGCCTGGCGTTTTCGCAAGAAGGTGGCGTGACATGCGTCTGGCAAGCCTGTTAACCAAGGAAATCATCCAGTTTTCGCGTGACCGGGTCATCCTGTTCCTGATCCTGTGGCTGTATACCATCGAGGTGGTGATTTGCGCCTATGCCCTCAGCTTTGATGTAAAACATCTTCCCATGGCTGCCATTGACCTGGACCGCAGTGTCGCCAGTCGGAGCTTGCTGGAAAAGTTCAGCATCAGTGAGGCCTTTGACGTTGCCGGTTATCCACCCACCATGGTGGTGGCAGGTAACTGGCTGGATGGAGGTAAGGCCAGTCTGGTTATTGTGATCCCTGAGGGGTTTGATCGGGACCTGCGCCGCGGTACGGTTCCAGTTGTGCAACTTCTGCTGGACGGCAGTAACTCCAATACCGCGGCCATTGCCCGTGGTTATGCCGCACAGATCCTGGATCGTTTCCAGCAAGAGTGGCTACCGGATGGAGCGAGTGCCACCGTGCAGGTCGAACCGGTGGTTCGTGTCTGGTACAACCCCGACCAGACCTACACATCGTTTATGGTGTTGTCCATGATCGCGCTGGCTGCGCTCATGGTGGGAGTCATCCACCCGGCTGCGTCCATCGTGCGGGAAAAGGAGGTGGGCACCATCGAACAACTCATGGTAACCCCCATCCGTATTGGTGAATTGTTTTTGGCCAAGACCGCGCCGACCCTGGCAATGGGTTTGTTATCTGTTTTTCCCAGCCTGCTGATTGTCTGGTGGTTCGGTGTGCCGCTTCGTGGCAGCTTGCTGTTATTTCTGTTGCTTACCGCACTGTTTTTGCTCAGCGCCATTGGTATAGGCGTGCTGGTGGCTGCCGTCAGCAAGACCTTGCAACAGGCGCTGTTGCTTTCATTCTTTGGTCTGTTTCCGCTCATGTTTCTATCGGGCACCCTGGTGCCGGTGGAGAGCATGCCCGAGTTTCTGCAGACGCTTTCCTTAGTTAGTCCATTGCGATATTACATGGATGTGATTCTTGGCATATTTCTGAAAGGGGCAGGCATTGCAGAACTATGGCCGCAAGCTTTGGCCTTGTTTGTGATCGGTTCGCTGCTGTTTGGAATTGCTATCGGTGTTTTCCGGAGGCAGCTAGCATGAGACTACCCTCTACGAACGCTAGTGAGGAATGCGGGCGAGTCACGGATACCAGTGGTCACCTAAGTAATGATAGCAATGTGACAGATGCCCAGCAGACGGCAATTAAAGTGGAGAACAACCTGGATCTTGATAAATCGGCTTTCAATCGTCTTCTGGGCAGGCCACTGAACGAGATAGTTACATTGGCTGGATGAAATGGAGAGTGTCATGAAAAGCCTTAACATTAAAAACTGGATTGTCGGCGGGCTGGTATTAGGTGTCATGATTGCCATCAAGGTTATGACCTTATTGATGCAGTTTGTGAAGCAGGCGCAATACGATTACGGCCTATTTTACTAACGACTTTAGCAATCGCATTAGGAACCGCAATCATGGTACCCGATGCTGTTTTTGGAGGGCTGGCGATAGCTCTTATTTCCGGCTCCATTAGTTCTGCAATATTTGCAGTTTTTATTATTCCTCTATTGTATCAACGTATGATGAAAAACTGATTAACATTATTTTTATAATGTAGAAATTTAATTAAACGTAAGAATCGAATTGTATTTAAAGGGAGAAAGACAATGAGTAAAGAAAATAAAAGTGAGATTGATACAGAAATAGTGAAAGAAGTCGCACGTACAGCAATCGAACGAGGTGATGATATTCGTAATGATGTCCGTTCTGTAACATTACAAGCTCTCAGTGATGGGCATCTTGATACAAAAAAAATTAATAAAGTAATTCATGCTGTCATGGAAGGTGTCAGTATTGGTGCAGAAGATAAGGGTGAACAAGCTAAAGATGCACTATCGGATGCCATGTCAGGTATGGACGAAGCATTGGCGAAATCCGCTGAAGCATCTAAACTCGCTGTTGAAGAAGCAGCTGGACATATTAAAGATTTCAGCAGCCAAGATTTAAAACGAGCAATGGATGATTTATTGGGTTTAGAAGAATTATTTTTTGACACCGTGCATGATGTTGCAAAAGGTACTAATGAAACGGTTAAAGAGACGTTGAGTGATCTTGTAAAACATGCAAAACAAAATGGAACAAATGTAGGCAAGACAACTTCAGAAGCCACCTCTACACTGAGTCAGAAATTAGGTAATACACTGAAAGATACGGCATCTGCTAGTATTCAATCTACTGCTGATGTTCTCGCACATATTGCAAATGCTTCTGCGGGAATACTTGAAGGCATTGCAGATACGTTGCAGAAGGAAAATAAAAACAAATCTGACAAGGAGTAATTAACTATCATGTTTTGGGAGGGACTCAGTGCTGCACGTGATTTAGGGCGATTGCATGATATCGCTTCAATCCTGATTCGTTATGGTTTTGGTGATGCCGTAAGACGAGTTGGATTAAGTACAGTTTTAGAAAAAACGGGTAAGGTACTGCACTGGAAAGATGCTGAACAATACGCTCGCATGGAACCACCACAACGAGTCTGTAAGGCGTTAGAAGACTTAGGGCCAACATTTGTAAAATTAGGCCAGCTTCTTTCTACTCGTTCAGATCTGTTTTCTCAAGAATGGATCATTGAATTTGAAAAACTTCAGGATCACGTACCTGCGGTATCCTTTGATAAACTACGTGTTCAACTTGAAGAAGATCTTGGCGCACAGCCTGAAGAAATTTTTCCTTATCTCGAAACACAAGCAATGGCTGCTGCTTCTATTGCTCAAGCACATCGCGCCCAGCTTGCAGATGGAACAGATGTCATTTTGAAAATCCGTCGTCCTAGTATCCGTCCAATTGTCGAGTCTGATCTGCGTTTATTAGAACGTTTTGTAGAAATGGCAGAAACTGAAGTTGAAGGAATACAACGTTTTCAACCTAGGGAATTGGTACGTCAATTCTCACGTTCCCTGCGCAGGGAGTTAGATTTGGCGGGTGAGTGCCGCAATGCTGAACGGATATCCAATAACCTCAAGGACGATCCTAGTATTATAGTACCTAAGGTATATTGGTCATGGGTGAGTGAGCGACTAAATATTCAGGAATATATTGATGGTATATCTGGACGTGACCTTAAGGCAGTTGATGAAGCGAATTTGGATCGCAAGCTATTGGCAAAACGCGGTGCAAATGCCGTACTCAAAATGGTTTTGGAAGATGGTTTTTTTCACGCTGATCCCCACCCTGGTAATGTTTTTTATCTAGCAGATGAAGGTATTGCATTTATTGATTTTGGCATGGTTGGCCACTTATCGGAAGAGAGGCGCTACCAAGTCGTAGATTTAATCTACGGTATGGTCGAGCGAAAAACGCAGATTGTTGTTGATGTACTTCTTGATTGGTCGAGAAGTTTTCAGGTCAATACTGAAGCGCTAAGCAATGAGGTAGATGCGTTTATTGATCAATATCATGGAGTACCGCTAAAACAACTAAGCTTGACTGGGATGTTGACTGATCTGATGGCGATCCTGCGAGAACACCAACTTAGTTTACCTCCTGATCTAGCATTATTGGTTAAAGCACTCATTACACTCGAAGGTATGGGACGACAGCTTGATCCTGATTTCGACATGGTTTCTGAAATACATCCATTTCTACGTCGTACTTTACTTTCACGTTATTCACCAGATGCACTAGCAAAACGCGGCTGGCAAAGTTTAACGAGTATGCTTAATCTTTTAAGCAGTTTACCTAAAGATTTTCACGTATTAATAAAATCTGCAAGACGAGGTGTACTGCAAGTTAAAGTTGATGTAACCCGATTAGATAGTTTTGCAGAAAGGTTGGATGGTGCCGCTAGCCGACTAACAGTGGGAACAGTTACATCTGCTTTGATTATCGGTTCTTCGATTGTCATGACTATAAAAGGGGGCCCCACATTATTTGGTCTTCCGATGTTTGGACTGATTGGATTCATAGGTGCCGCTATTGGTGGAATATGGTTACTGTTATCAATTTGGCGAAGCGGTAAACATAAAAATTAGTGGAGAAGAAATAAATTCATATTGAACACTAATGTGTATCTAAGGAGTATTTACCATGTTAACTAACTTATCAGAAAAGGTTGCCCTAGTAACTGGCGCGAGTTAAGGTATTGGACGAGCCACAGCAATTTTATTTGCTAAGTATGGTGCAAAGGTAATCGTTGCAGATATTTTTATAAAAGGTGGTGAAGAAACCGTGAAGCAGATTGAAGATGCAGGAGGTGAAGCCACTTTTATCAAAACAGATGTTTCACTGGCATCTGACATAGAAAACCTGATCAACAAAACGATAGAGATTTATGGCCGACTTGATTTTGCGCATAACAACGCAGGTACCGAAGGGAACATGGCCAGTACTGTCGATTGCACAGAAGAAAACTGGGATCGAACTATCTCTATTAACCTTAAGAGTATTTGGCTATGTATGAAATATGAAATACCCGCCATGCTTAAGCATGCAGGTGGTGCAATTGTAAATACATCCTCCATTGCCGGTTTAGTGGGCTATCAAGGATTAGCTGCTTATTCAGCCAGTAAATTTGGAATCATTGGCCTCACAAAAACGACAGCGCTTGAGTACTCTAAGGTAAATATTCGTGTCAACGCGATTTGCCCTGGTGTTATTCATACCAGCATGGTGGATCGTTTGGTAGAGGCACAACCCGCTTTGGAAGCAGGTTTAACCGCCGCGACACCTGTTGGGCGTATGGGAAAACCGGAGGAAATCGCTGCAATGGTGGTGACATTATGTTCATCTGAAGCTGCTTTTGTTACTGGACATGCCATGGTGGTGGATGGGGGCTTAACTGCACAATAAATCATTCTGGCAAAGTGGATGGAGATGACATGACAGCGTATTTTAGTAAATCAGGTGTTTAAAAGTATGAGTAAAAGCCTATTGAATATCCAGCGGTCAAAACGATTGCCGGTCTTGTTGTTACTGGGTTTACTGACGGCCCCACTCGCAGGGGCAGAAACTTTACAACAGGCTTGGGATGTTGCGTTGAGTGTAAATCATAGCCTCAAGGCTGTAGGAGAAACAACTGCGGCGGCAGCACTACAACTCGAGGCCGCAAAGGCAGCTCAGTTACCAGGTCTATCGGTGGAAGCCGGTTATACCGCTCTCGATAATGCGCCAGAAACCAAGACAAATTTTGGCCAGTTTCCGGTAGGTGAGAAGAACAATCTTTCCTACAAAGCGTTGGTAACCTTGCCTCTTTATACCAGTGGACGAATCAATAGTAGCATTAATGCTGCTGATGCTGCATTACGGGCTTCCCGTACCCAGCAATCTAGCAAGATCCAAGATCTGAAATTGAAAGTCGCAAAGGCTTTTGTGGCTGTATTACGTACTACTGGTGGACTGGAAGTGGCCAATAGTCATGTTGCTAGTCTGAAGGCTCACGCAAGAGATGTCGAAAATATCCATAAACAGGGGATGGTGTCACGCAATGACTTGCTAGCGGCACAGGTTAGCTTGGCGGATGCCGAGCATGAGGCGATTAGGGCAGAGAACATTTTGGATATTACTAAATCTGCTTTTAACCGTCTTATGGGTAGAGCTCTGAACCAGATCGTTGTTCTGGATGAGATTCTACCCAAATCTTTCGCTGAACCTTTGGAAATACTCACAAGCCAAGCGCTCAAACAACGGCACGAACTACTTGCACAGCAAGATCAAATACGCGCAGTCCGTCATCAGGCAGCCAGTATTCGTGCGGAAACAGGTCCGCAGGTCGCTTTAAGCGGAGGTTATGGCTACCAGGAAAATCAATATCAGGTTCATGAAGGACAATGGTCAGTCAACCTGAGAGCACAATGGAAGCTTTTTGATGGTGGCGTCATAAGGAATAAGGCCTCAGCTACTGAACGACAGGCTGCTGCTTTGCAGGAACAATACGATGATCTGGTCAGCAATATAACCTTACAGGTAAGACAATACTGGTTGGACGTCCAGGAAACACGCAAGCGGATTCGAGTGACAGAAAAGGCCATCACCCAGGCAGAGGAAAATCTCAAGGTTAACCGTGATCTCTACGAAAATGGACTATCTACTAACACCGAGGTACTCGATGCTGAAACCCTTCGCACTCGCAGCCAGAACAATCACTCTAATGCAATCTATGATGCCGTGCTTGCTACACTGAACTTGAAGCGCGCTATGGGTGAACTTTGAGTACACAGGAGAAAACAATGAAAAGTCTTCATGCTAGAAACTGGATCACCGGCGGATTATTACTAAGCATAATAATTGTTATCGCTTTATACACCTGGAAAGTGTCACAGACGCCAGAACTCCCCGATGGCTTTGCTACGGGTAACAGTCGTATTGAAGCAACTGCCGTTGATATTGCAAC
>Ga0316205_10002978_pt1 | contig 16623 bp, 15 predicted proteins | sample 3monthpyrite_MG_FD_204941 | JGI IMG/M metagenome (GOLD analysis project Ga0316205, IMG submission 204941) | Microbial mat bacterial communities from mineral coupon in-situ incubated in ocean water Damariscotta River, Maine, United States -... | ecosystem: Environmental > Aquatic > Marine >... | reverse complement strand
GGTGGACAACCACGCCCGTGCGATCGGACGGCGCCCCGGCAAGCTGACGCTGCGCGACACCCGCTCGCGCTGGGGATCGTGCACCCCTTCGGGCGACCTGATGTTCAGCTGGCGACTCATCATGGCTCCGCCGCCGATTCTGGACTACGTGGCCGCGCATGAGGTGGCACATCTGTTGCAGATGAACCATTCGCCCGCCTTCTGGGCCGAGGTCGACCGCCTTTATCCCGATCACGCGGCCGCGCGCCGCTGGCTGAAGTCCGAAGGCGCGGGTCTGCATCATTTTCGGTTTGCCGATGCTTGACGCAAACCGAACGCTGTGATCACGCTGCCCGATGAACCGCGCCCCTCGCACCTTGCCGCCGGATCCCTCGACCCTGTCGGCGCATGACCGCGTCTACCGGTCCTTGCGCACTCAGGTCATGCACGGCCAGTTGCTGCCGGGCCAGTCGCTGACCCTGCGCGGCCTGGGCAAGGAGTTCGGCGTGTCCATGACCCCGGCGCGCGAAGCCGTGCATCGGCTGGTGGCCGAGGGCGCGCTGTCGATGTCGTCCTCGGGCCGGGTGGCGACACCGGAACTGACCACCGAACGGATCGAGGAACTGGCCTCGATCCGCGCGCTGCTGGAGCCGGAGATGGGCGGCCGCGCCCTGCCCCGCGCGCATCTGGCGCTGATCGACCGGATGGAAGCAATCAACGCCACCAACACCGATGCCGTGCTGCGTGGCGACGCGGTGACCTATATCCGCACCAATCTGGAATTTCACCGCACCTTGTATCTGCGCGCCCAGTCGCCGGCGATGCTGGCCATGGTGGAAACGATCTGGCTGCAACTGGGGCCGACCATGCGCGCGCTCTATTCCCGCCTGCGCCGCAACTCTCCACCGCCGTATCACCGCATGATCCTGGCCGCGCTGAAGGCCGGGGATGAACCCGGGCTGCGGCTGGCGCTGCGCACCGATGTCACGCAGGGTTTGCGTCACCTGACGCAGTAGCCCACCCTGGCCCGGCGCGACAGGCGCACATGCAAGGCAATCAGGTTCGGTTTCAGGTTCCAGTGGACAGACCAGCGCTGGCGCGGCAAAATTCCATGATGCGGATCTTCACACCCCTGGTGCTTTGCTTGCTTGTCATCCTTGCGCAAACCGCGCGGGCCGACGCCGACGGGGTGCGCTGCGTGCAGGGCCAGCTTGCCGCCGCCGGGTTTGACCCCGGCCCCGTCGACGGCCTGCTGGGTCGCCAGACGATGCGGGCCTACCGCGCCTATATCGCCCGCTTCAGCCTGGCGGCACGGGCGCCGCTGGAACCGGGCAATGCCGTGACCTGGTGCCGCCGAATCGGGTTGGGCGATGACAGGCTGCGCCGCTTCTGGCCATCGGCGCGGTCGCCGCTGAACCTGGTCTTTGCCAGCGGCGTGGATGACACGGTGCGCACTGTGCTGCAAGAGTGGCTGCCCCGGTCACATGCCCGCGCCACCGAACTCCTGGGCCTGGACATTGCCGGCACCGATACGGTGATTGTCGGCACGTCCCTGGCAGAACTGGAGCAGCTTGTTCCGCGATATCTGCCTGAACGGGTGCGCTGGTCCCGGCTGGGCGAGGCGTTGCGCGCGCAATGCGACAATCCCCGCCAGTTCGGCGCCTTCACCGTGCCGGGGATCACCGTGATCTGTGTGCCGCCGGACACGGCGACCGGGTATCGCCTGCCACCCGCCGATCTGTATGACGCTGCCGCGCATGAGGCGCTGCATCTGATCGCGCGCCAGATTCTGGGAATCTACCCCGACAGCGCCACCGAAGAGCAGCGCCCGGAAATCGACGGCCCGAAATGGTTTCACGAGGGTGTGGCGATGGTATTCGCCGAAACCCTCGTTACCGGGCGCGTTGGGGGCGAGATTCGGCGCGATTTTCGCGACCGGCTGGGCAGGCGGCCGATGATGCCATTGCAGGAACTGGAAACCCGGGAGGCGGTGCAGGACAACAACGACCAAGTGTATCTGGCGGGGGGGATCGCGGCCAGCTTTCTGGTGCAGGAACACGGGTTCCCCGCGGTCGGTCAGATGTTCGATCTGATGGGCCAGGGTGTGCGGTTCCCCGAGGCGTTCGAGCGTCAATTCAATCAGCCGCTGGAAGATTTCTACCGCCGCTTCAGCGCCGGCGGATCGCCGTTTCCGGCGGCGCGGGACCGGGATGCACGCGCCGAGCGGCCCGCCGTTACCCCTGCCGTCCCCCCCGACCTTTCTCTGGGGATCGAAGTGTTGATTGCGCCCGATGTGGATCCGGGCGTTGCGACGGAATTCCGCACGCGCCTGCCTGTCCTGTTTGACCGGGTGGTCGCCATGCTTGGCGTTGAACCGCGCCAGGCCGCGCGCTTTTTCGTGGCCAGCGCACCGGACGCGATGCGCGCGCTGCTGAGCGAAACAACCGGTCGCGCGCCGCGCAGCGGCCAAGAGGCATGGATCGGCGACACCTGCGCCGGCGCCCGGATCGCGGCATCGCTGACCGGCACCTGGGAATCGCTGGTCTGCGCCCGACCGGGATTCGCGATGACCGATGACCGCGCCGCTGAACGGCTGGAAGCGGTCATGATCCGCATGGTCGCACGGCAGATCTATCACCTGGTGGTCGGCCCGGCCAGCAACGGCCTGAGCGGCAACGCCCGGCGCTACGCCGAGGGGCCGTTGTGGCTGCGCGAGGGGATCATCACCGTGATCGGCCGCACCGGGTTCGACCCTGTTTCAGGGCCGGGTTTCCGTGCCGGCATTCTGCGGCGCTATGAGGACACGCCGCTGCCTGCCCTGCGCGATCAGGAAATTCGCGGCGACGCCACGGCCGAACGCGCGGTCCTCAACGACCTCGGGGCGATCGCGGTATCTTTTCTGGTCGATGAATTCGGGATGGACGGCGTGGGGCGGTGGATCAGCCTGATCGGCCGTGCAACGCCCTATGCCATGGCGTTCGAGGAAACCTTTGGCCAGTCGCTGGATGCGTTTTATGCTTCACTGGACCTGCGGCTCGGCACTCAGCCCAGCCCGCCCGTGGCTGCGCGCCGCCGCGAGGCGAGCGCCAATATCCGGTCGCGCTAGGCCAAGCGGCGGCCGCTGGCCGCGTCGAACGGATGAAGCGCGTCAACCGGGGCGCGAAGGGTGATTTCCGCCCCTTCGGCCAGGTGCAGCGGCACGCCGGCCACCCGCACCGTGACAGGCTGCGCCCGACCCGGCAGCGAAACATAGATATGGCTTTCCGCGCCCGCCGGTTCCAGCAGGGCCACCGTGCCGGTCAGCGACAGCGCCGGCGCGTCCAGTGCGTCCAGCACCAGATCATCGGGGCGAACGCCGATCAGATCCGCGCCACTGGGCAGGGCATCCGGCAGCCGCCCCCGGGCTTTCAGATATGGCATCTCCAGCATGTTCATCGCCGGCGACCCAATGAACCCGGCGACAAACACGGTCGCGGGCTTGTCGTAGACTTCCATCGGGGTGCCGACCTGTTCGATCACGCCGCCATTGAGCACCACCAGCCGGTCGGCCATCGTCAGGGCCTCCAACTGATCGTGCGTCACATACAGGGACGTGGTGCGCAGGCGTTTTTGCAACTGGCGAATTTCGACGCGCATCTGCACCCGCAGCTTGGCATCCAGGTTACTGAGCGGCTCGTCGAACAGGAACGCCGCCGGTTCGCGCACCAGCGCCCGGCCCATCGCCACCCGCTGGCGCTGCCCGCCGGACAGGGCGCGCGGCTTGCGGTCAAGATAGGCGGTGATTTCCAGCATCTCGGCCGCCTGGCGCACCTGGCGGTCGATATCCGCCTTCGAAACACCCCGGTTCTTCAGCCCGTAGGCCAGATTGCCGAACACCGTCATGTGCGGATAGAGCGCGTAGTTCTGGAACACCATGGCGATATCGCGCTGCGCGGGTTCCAGATCATTCACCACCCGGTCGCCGATGCTCAAGGTTCCAGACGAGATCGTCTCCAGCCCCGCGACCATGCGCAGCAGGGTGGATTTCCCGCAGCCGGACGGGCCGACCAGCACGATCATCTCGCCATCGGCAATATCCAGGCTGACGCCCGTCACGGCCTTCACGCCACCTGCATAGACCTTGTGCAGATCGTCGATCACGATACGCGCCATGGGTTACTTCTCCGTCTCGGTCAGGCCCTTCACGAAGAGCCGCTGCATGAACAGGATCACAAGGATCGGGGGGAGCGCGGCCATCACCACGGTGGCCATGATAAGATGCCACAGCGGTTCACTGTCGCCGCCGGTCACCATGCGCTGAATGCCCATGACAATGGTATAATAGCCGTCATCGGTGGTGATCAGCAGCGGCCACAGATACTGGTTCCAGCCATAGATGAACATGATGACGAACATCGCCGCGATATTGGTGATCGACAGGGGCAGCAGGATGTCCTTGAAGAATTTCATCGGTCCCGCGCCATCGACCCGAGCGGCTTCCAGCATTTCCTCGGGCACGGTCATGAAGAACTGGCGGAACAGGAAAGTGGCCGTGGCGCTGGCGATCAGCGGAATGGACAGGCCGGCATAGGTGTTCAACATGCCCAGGCTGGCAACCACCTGGAATGTCGGCACGATCCGCACCTCGACCGGCAGCATCAGGGTGATGAAGATGATCCAGAAAAAGAAGATGCGGAACGGAAAGCGGAAATAGACGATGGCGAAGGCCGACAGCAGGGAAATGGCAATCTTGCCGACCGCGATCATCATCGCCATGACGAAGCTGTTCCACAGCATCAGTCCGATCGGCGGCGCCCCGGCGTTCGAGCGCCCCTCCAGGATCACGGTGCGGTAGTTTTCCCAGCCATACGAGCCTGGCAGCAGCGGCATGACGCCGCGCAGGAACGTGCCGCTTTCCTGCGTCGAGGCGATGATCGCCACATAGACCGGGAACACCACGACAAAGACACCCAGGATCAGGATGACATGGGCCAGCAAGGTGCCCCAGCGATCATTTTCAACCATGTGCAATCCCCATCAGTAGTTCACCCGGCGTTCGATCCAGCGGAACTGCACCACGGTCAGGACGATGACGATCCCCATCAGGATCACCGATTGCGCGGCGCTGGAGCCCAGGTTCTGGCCAACGAAACCGTCGCGGAAAACCTTGTAGACCAGGATGTTGGTGGCCTGCGCGGGTCCGCCTTCGGTGGTCGCATGGATCACGCCGAACGTGTCGAACATCGCGTAGACGATGTTGACGACCATCAGGAAAAAGGTGGTGGGCGACAGAAGCGGGAATACAATGGTCCAGAACCGCTTCTTGCGGCCCGCGCCGTCGATCGCCGCGGCTTCGATCAAAGATTGCGGGATCGATTGCAGCCCGGCCAGGAAGAACAGGAAGTTGTAGCTGATCTGCTTCCAGGCGGCGGCGATCACCACAAGGATCATCGCGTCGCCGGAATTCAGCCGGTGGTTCCAGTCATAGCCGACCATCTTCAGCATATAGGGCATGATACCCACGGAGGGGTTGAAGATGAACCACCACAGCACGCCGGCAATGGCCGGGGCCACCGCATAGGGCCAGACAAGGAAGGTGGTATACCCGTCCCTGGAGCGGATCATCCGGTTGACCATGGTGGCGAACAAGAGCGCCAGCGACATGGACAGCAATGTGGTGCTGATGGAAAAGACCGCCGTGGTCTTCAGCGAATTCACATAGGTTGGATCCTCGAACAGGCGCTCGAAGTTGCGAAACCAGATGAAGGTCGTGCGCAGGCCGAAGGGATCTTCGCGCAGCATGGATTGCCACAGGGCCTGGCTGGCTGGCCAGACAAAGAAGACCAGCGTGATGACGACCTGCGGCGCCAGCAGCAGATAGGGCAGCACACGGCTGTTGAAGGTCATGCGTTTGGTTTGCATTTGGGCCCCCGAAGGGTCCCGCCCGGCACGGGTGCCGGGCGGGACAGTCGGTCAGATCACTGGATCGTCGCTTCGAAGTCGCGCAGCAGACGGTTGCCGCGTTCGACGATGGCATCGGCGGCCGCCTGCGCGGACTTGGCGCCGGTAATCATGGCCTCCATTTCTTCCGAAATGACGTCACGGATCTGCACGAAGTTGCCGAACCGCAACCCGCGCGAACTTTCCGTCGGCGGGTTCAGGTTGATCTGCTGGATCGACAGATCGGCACCGGGGTTGGCCGCGTAATAGCCTTGCTCGGCGGTCAGCGTGGCGGCAGCGTTGGTGATCGGCAGGTAGCCGGTGTTCTGGTGCCACCACGCCTGGTTTTCCGGCCGCGACAGAAACTCGAAGAACTGGGCGACGCCGGCATAATCGGCCTGATCACGGCCCGCCAGGGCCCAAAGCGTCGCGCCACCGATGATCGAGTTCTGCGGCGCGCCCGCAACGTCATCGTAATAGGGCAGCATGCCGTAGCCGACGCTGAAATCTGCATTCGACAGAACGCCCGCGCGCCCTGCCGAGCTTTCCATCATCATCGCGCATTCACCGCTGTAGAATTTCGGCCCGGCATCGGGGCCAGCGCCCCCACCAGCCCAGCTGAACACGCCTTCGGACTGCCAGCGCGCCAGGTTTTCCCAATGGCGGATCAGCGGAGCCTGCTGGTTCAGGATCAATTCGGTGTCAAACCCGCCAAATCCGTTCTGCTGCGTGCCCAGCGGCAGATTGTGCCAGGCCAGGAAGTTTTCCAGCTGCACCCAGCTTGGCCAGCGGGTGGTGAACCCGCAGGTCGCCGCGCCCGCGCTGATGATCTGGTTCGACATCGATTCCACGTCCGCCCAGGTGACCGGCGGCTGATCGGGGTTCAGTCCGGCGGCTTCGAAGATGTCACGGTTGTAATAGACGATCGGCGTGGACGAGTTGAACGGGAAGGACAACATGTTGCCTGCGGGGTCGGTATAGTAGCCGACCACGGCGGGCAGATAGGCCGACGGATCGAACTCCACATTGTTGTCAGCCATCAGTTCATAGATCGGAACGATCGCGCCTTCGGCCGCCATCATCGTGCCGGTGCCCACCTCGAACACCTGAACGATATGCGGTTGCTCACCCGCACGGAACGCGGCGATCGCGCCGGTCATGGTTTCAGTATAGGTGCCGCGAAAGCTGGGACGCACGACATAGTCGGACTGGCTGGCGTTGAAATTGGCCGCGATTTCCTCGACCAGTTCACCCAGGCGCCCGCCCATGGCGTGCCACCACTGGATTTCGGTTTGCGCATAGGCCGCCGGCGCGGCCAGGCTCAGCGTCAGCGCTGTCGCCGCAAAAAGGCTTTGCTTGATCATTTTGGAACCCCATTGGTTGTTGGTGTCGTTTCTTGTGTCTGTTCTTGCAGATACGTCGCCACATCTGAGGTTGTTTCCAGACATGCGCGAATACGTGCAGTTTGCGAAGGTATTTGCCGTTTGTGAAGGCTTTATGTCACGGCACCGAAAATTTCCGCAAACGAATCTCGCACCAACAGGTTCTGCGCGATCAGAATTCGCGCAAACAGGGCCCCCGAAAACGGAAAAAGGGCGCGGCCCCTTTCGACCCCGCCCCATTCTCGCATCATTCGGTCAGCAGATCAGCCTTGCCAGTCAATCGCCGGGTTGGAACGCACAACGCGCTGGCCACGTGGCCCCCATCGGTTCCAGCCCAGCAATTCGGACATCGTCACTGTTTCGAGGCCGCGCGCGGCAATCCCTTCCAGTGCCGCGGGAACCGCGCGGACAGTCGGGCCGTGAATGTCGTGGGCCAGAATGACCGCGCCGGGGCGCGCGCCATTCACCATCCGCGCCGCGACCACTGACGGCCCCGGGCGGCGATAGTCCTGCGTATCCACCGACCACATGATCGTCGGGATATTGCGCTGGCTGTCCAGCATGTTGCTTTGCCGTCCGGTGATCGCCCCATAAGGCGGGCGCATCGTCACCGGCACGGCCCCGACCGTGCGCCAGATCACTTCCTGCGTCCGGTCGATTTCGCGCATGAACGTGGCGTTGCCCATCTGGCTCAGCATTGGATGGGTCCACGAGTGGTTGCCCAATTCGTGACCCTCGGCGACGATCCGGCGCAGAATATCCGGCGAGCGCCGCGCCATCTGGCCGACGACATAGAACGTGGCCTTGGCGTTGTAGCGCGCCAGAATGTCCAGCAGGATCGGCGTGTGCACTGGATGCGGGCCGTCATCAAAGGTCAGCGCAATCGCAGCCCGGTTCGTGCGAACCTCGGCCAGCGTTACGAAATCACGCGGCTGCGTCAGGCGCGGAACCGGCGATTGCGGCACAGCGGGCGCCGGCTGGGCCGCTGCGCGAGAGGTCGCGCCATGAAATGTATCCGCCGCGGCGCGCGACGCAACTGTCAGGCTCGTCGTCCCCCCAAGGCACAACGCTCCCAGTCCGGACAGCACCGTCCGACGATCAATATTTTTCACACTCGTCCCCCGACATGTGTGGTGGCAACTTCCACAGTGTTAGGAACCCGAAGCACAGCGGACCAGTTGTTTCTGGCCGACCGGGCCATGCGGCCGGTGTGGTGCGGCCTAAACATCACTGACTCACGGGAATTCACCGGGATTCACCGGGATTCACCGTGGATAAGCGGGGATTCAAGGTGCCAAGCGCAGCGCGGACGCCACCCTGGGCCGCAGGGCGCGTCGCCGCTGGGCCGAATCACGCGTGCTCAGACCCTGTCGCGCAGCGAATACCACAGCATCGCGGTGACCAGCAGCGGCCAGCGCAGGCGGACCCCGCCGGGAAAGACCGGCGTCGGCACGCCGGCCATCAGATCGAAGCGTTCCGCCTGCCCGCCGATGGCTTCGGCCAACAGCCTGCCGCCCAGGGTTGCCATCGCCACGCCATGCCCGGAATAGCCCGAGGCCGACAAAACGTTGCCCGACAGCCGTGCGAAATGCGGCATCCGGTTCATGCTGATCCCCAGCGTGCCGCCCCAGCCATGGGTCAATGCGATCCCGCGCAGCTGGGGGAAGATCTGCTCCAGCGGTTTGCGCACCTTGGCCCTGATATCGGCCGGAAAACGATAGCCATAGCTTTCGGTGCCGCCAAACAGCAGGCGATTGTCATCCGAGAACCGGAAATAGTTGACCACGAATTTGGTATCGGCCACCGCGTGATTGTCGCGGATGACACCAGCGCGTTCCGTATCCGTCAGGGGGCGGGTGGCGGCGATGAAATTGTTGATCGGCATGACGCGGGCGGCGACCTGGGGTGCCAATCGGCCCAGATAGCCGTTGCAGCCCAGCGCCACGAAGCGCGCCGTGATCTGCGCCGCGCCGGTATCCACCCGCGCCGGGGCGGCCTGCGTCAGCGCCGTCACGCGCGAGCCCTCGAAGATGCGCACCCCGGCGGCCTGCGCCGCCCGTGCCAGCCCGAAGGCATAACGCAGCGGGTGCAGATGGCCCGCGCCTCTATCCAGATCGCCCCCGAAATACGCGGGTGAGTTCACCCGCGCGCGCATCTGGTCGCGGTCCAGCGGGATGATCTGGTCATAGCCGTAGTCGCGCGCCAGCTTTTCGCCATAGGCGTGCGCCTCGTCCACGTAGCGCGGCTTGTGGGCGGCATGGATGATGCCCGAAGCAAAACCCGCATCCGGCGCGTGGCGCTGCGCCAGATCGCGCGTCAGGCCGACCGATTCCAGCGACAAGTCCCACAACGCGCGCGCCGCGGTCTTGCCCACAATCCCCTCCAGCGTATCCTGATCCGCCCGCTGGCCGGTGCCCACCTGCCCGCCATTGCGCCCCGAGGCCCCGAAGCCCACGCGCTGCGCCTCCAGCAGGATCACATCATACCCGCGTTCCGCCAGATGCAGCGCCGCCGACAACCCGGTATAGCCGCCGCCGATCACGCAAACATCGCACGTCAGCGCGCCCTGCGCCGCGGCAAAGGCCGGCAGGGGCGTCACCGTTTCGGCATACCAAGAGGCCGGGTAAGCCCCGGCCCGGTCATTGGCGGTCAACAGGTCCATGGCGGCGCCTCAGGACGCGGGTTTCAAAAGACCTTCGGCCTTCAGCTGCGCATAGCCTTCATCCAGCGCCTTGGTGGCGCGCGCGATCAGCGTGTCGATCTGCTCGGGCGTGATGACCAGCGGCGGGGCGATGATCATCCGGTCCCCGACATGGCGCATGATGACGTTGTTGGCGAAACAACGTTCGCGCACGATGTAACCCGCGGTGCCCTCGTCGGCGAAGCGCGCGCGGCTGCCTTGCTCAGGCGCCAGCGCCAGCGACCCCATAAGGCCAACAAGGCAGGTTTCCCCGACCAGCGGATGACCCGCAAGCGCGTGCCATTTCTCGGCCAGATAGGGATGCGCCACATCGCGCACATGCTCGATCACGCGTTCCTCTTCCAGAATGCGCAGGTTTTCCAGCGCCACGGCGGCGGCAACCGGGTGCCCGGAATAGGTGTAGCCGTGGTTGAATTCATCCTGCGCGATGGTCTGCGCGATCTCGTCACAGACAATCGACCCACCGATCGGCGCGTAGCCCGATGACAGACCCTTGGCGATGGTCATGATATGCGGGCGAATGCCCATCGTCTGGCTGCCGAACCAGTTGCCGGTGCGGCCGAACCCGGTGATCACCTCATCCGCGATCAAGAGGATGCCGTGCTTGTCGCAGATGCGCTGGATTTCGGGCCAGTAGGTGCTGGGCGGCACAATCACGCCGCCCGCGCCCTGAATGGGTTCCCCGATGAAGGCCGCCACGCGGTCAGCGCCCAGTTCCAGGATCTTCGCCTCCAACTGGCGGGCGCGGGCCAGGCCGAAATCCTCGGGCGTCATGTCGCCGCCCTCGTGGAACCAATAGGGCTGGTCGATGTGTTCGATCCCCGGAATGGGCAAGCCGCCCTGCGCGTGCATCGCCGCCATGCCGCCCAGACTGCCGCTGCCCATGGTCGAGCCGTGATAGCCGTTCTTGCGGCTGATGATCACCGATTTTTCCGGCTTTCCCTTCAGCGCCCAGTAATGGCGCACCATGCGGATGTTGGTGTCATTTGCCTCGGACCCGGACCCGGCGAAGAACACATGGTTCAGATCCCCCGGCGCCAGTTCGGCGATCCGCGCGGCCAGGGCGATGGCGGGGACATGACTGGTCTGGAAGAAGGTGTTGTAGAACGGCAGTTCCACCATTTGCCGCGCGGCCACGTCGGCCAGTTCCTGACGGCCATAGCCGATATTGACGCACCACAGCCCGGCCATGCCGTCGATGATCTCGTGCCCCTCGGAATCCGTCAGCGTGACGCCATTGGCGCGGGTGATGATCCGCGCGCCTTTCTGCGCCAGCCCCTCATTCTGGGTAAACGGGTGCATGTGATGCGCGGCATCCAGCGCCTGCAATTCGGCGGTGGGCATGTGATTGGTGATCTGACGCATGGAAAGCTCCGTTCGGGCAGTCGAGTCGCTGATGGGGATTGCCCGCACGATACGGCGGGGGGCGTGCGTCGGCAATAGAATTTGATCAAATTCCGCGAGGGCTCAGGCCCCGGACCCCAGCGCCGCCTGCACCCGGTCGATCCCCTGTTCGATATCACCCCGAATCGCCGCGCCCAGCGCGTCGGCGTCGCCGGCCAGCATCGCCGCCAGCGCGTCCTTGTGCCGATCCGGCCCAGAGGTGCCGCCTCCCTCGATCACCAGCCGCAGAGAGGGGCCGAAACGCAGCCACAGCGAATGCACCAGCGATATCAGGATCGGTGCAGTCGCCGCGTCATACAGCAGGAAATGAAACCGGTGATTGGCCGCCAGATAGCCGGCGATGTCGCCGTTCTGAATGGCGGTGTCCACGGCTTCATCCAGCGCCTGCAGCCGCGCGATGCGCTCGGCGCCCAGCCCCGGCAGCGCCAGCGCCGCCAGTTGCGGCTCCAGCGCCAGCCGGGCGAAGGCCAGTTCGCGCAACTGCGCGCCAGTCAGATGGGGAACCGAAATGCGGCGGTTTTCATGCAGGATCAGCGCGCCCTCTGCGGTCAGTCGGCGCAGCGCCTCGCGCACCGGGGTCATGCCCGCGCCCAGCGACGCGGTGATGCCCTGCAACGTGACCTTCTGCCCCGGCGCCAGATCGCCATGCATCAGCATGTCGCGCAACCTGCGATAGGTCGCTTCATGCTCGGTCATCTTGCTGGAAGGCGGTGACGCGGGTTCGGCCATGGCTGCGCTTTTTGATCAAATCCCCTTGGTGGTAGCGCGTTTGTGCCGTTCTGCCCAGCAGTTTACCGCGCACTGGGCAGGGCCTATGCTTCGGGTGGCACCAATCGACAGGATCCCTCATGCCCGCCCCTGCCCCTGGCCCGCGCAACCTGATCACCGATGTTCCCGGGCTCGGCGTGGGCAACGCCGACGATGCCCGGCTGAAAAGCGGTGCGACGGTGCTGCTGGGCGATCAGCCCATGGTGGCCGGAGTGCATGTGATGGGCGGTGCCCCGGGCACACGGGAAACCGACCTGCTGGCGCCTGACCGCATGGTGCAGGCGGTGGATGCGCTGGTGCTGGCGGGCGGCTCGGCCTTTGGGCTGGGTGCGGCGCAAGGCGTGGCCGACGGGTTGCTGGCGATGGGGCGTGGCTTTGCCGTCGGCGCCGCGCGGGTGCCCATCGTTCCGGGCGCGATCCTGTTCGACCTGCTCAATGGCGGCGACAAGAATTGGGATGACAACCCCTATCCGGCGCTGGGCCGTGCCGCGCTGAACGCCTGCGCCCGGGATTTCACGCTGGGTAGCGCGGGCGCGGGAACCGGCTGCACCGTGGCGGGGCTGAAAGGCGGGCTTGGGTCGGCGTCGCTGGTCCTGCCGTCAGGCGTCACTGTCGGCGCGCTGGTGGCGGTCAACGCGGTGGGCAGCCTCACCGTGGGCGACACCGCGCATTTCTGGGCCGCCCCGTTTGAAATGGACGGCGAGTTCGGCGGGCGCGGCATCGCAACCCTCACACCCCCGTTGTTCCCGCCCCCCCTGAAGCGGCTGGGCGAGGCCACGACGATTGCCATCATCGCCACCGATGCCGTGCTGGACAAGCCGCAGGCCACGCGCCTGGCCATCGCCGCGCATGACGGCATGGCGCGCGCCATCATGCCCGCGCACACCCCACATGACGGCGATCTGGTGTTTGCCGCATCGACCGGGTTGCGCCCGCTGGCAGACGGCGGCGCGCTGGAACTGGGCCACGCCGCCGCGCTGTGCCTGAGCCGGGCGGTTGCGCGCGGTGTCTACCACGCCTCGCCCGCGCCCAACGACATCCTGCCCTGCTGGCAAACCCGCTTCGGGTAATCAGTCCAGCTCGCGGGCTTCGGACGCCAGCATGATGGGAATGCCATTGCGGATCGGAAACGCCAGATGCGCGGTGCGCGAAACCAGCTCTTGCGTCTGCGCATCATACGACAACTGGCCCTGGGTCACCGGACAGACCAGCGCCTCCAGCATGTGCCGTTCGGCTTTCGCGCTCTCGCTCATTGCACCGTCTCCCGGTTCGATCCGCCATCGCCGCGCAAGGCGAATTCCATCAATGTCACCAGCGTTTCGCGCCGTGTGGCCAGCGACGGCGCCTCCAGCAGCGCCTGGCGTTCTTCGGGCGCGAACGGGCACAGCATCGAAAGCGCGTTCAGCAGCGTTTCGTCATCCGCCTCTTTCAGGCTGGCCCATTCCGTCGACAGTGATACCGCGTCGAAATAGCGCGCCAGCAGGTCCAGAAACACCGCGCGGTCCAACTGCCCGTCCCGCTCCGACGGGCCCAGATCGCGCTCGAACCCGGACCAGGACACCCGCCCGCGGCGATAGGATGTCTGGCCCTGCTCGACCTCCTCCAGCAAGCGAAACCGCGAGATCCCGGACAGCGAAATCATGTAGCGCCCGTCCTCGGTTTCCTGAAACGAGGTCAGTCGCCCGGCGCAGCCGATGCTGTGCAACCGCTCGCCCTCGCCACTGGGCACGCTGCGCGGCTGGATCATGCCGATCAGCCGCGCATCGGTTTTCAGACAATCGTCCAGCATCCGCAGATAGCGCGGCTCGAAGATATGCAGCGGCAAATCCGAACGCGGCAGCAGCAAGGCGCCCGGCAACGGGAAGATCGGTATGGTTTCGGGCAGGTTGTCAACGTTCAGCATGACGCAGACATAATCCTTCACCCGCCTCAGGCAAATATCATCGACGACAATCGCCTGCGGCCCTTCTGGGCCAGCGGGTCGTTGGGTTTGAGCGCCTCGAAGATGGTGAACAATTGCGCCTTGGCCGCGCCATCGTTCCACTCGCGGTCGCGGCGGAACAGATCCAGCAGCGTGTCGATCGCCCCTTCGACGTCGCCTTGCGCGTGCAGCGCCTGCGCCAGATCGAAGCGCGCCTGATGGTCGCCCGGGTTTTGCTCCAGCACCGCGCGCAGTTCATCCACCGGCCCGGCGGTTTGCGCCTGCCGCGCCAGCGCCAGCTGCGCGCGCGCGGCGTCGACCTCGGGTGCCGTGGCGATCGCCTCGGGCGCGTTGGCCATCAGGGCCTCGGCCTGATCCAGCGTGTCGGCGGCAATATGCGCGCGCGCCAGACCGCCCAGAGCCGCCGCGTTCTCCGGCTCTTGCCCCAGGATCGCGGCGAACACCTCGGCGGCATCTGCCGCCGCGCCTTCGGCCAGCATCGCCTCGGCCTCGTCCAGCGCAGCGCCCAGACCATCATCGCCCGCCAGCGCGGTCAGCTTGTCGACAAACGCCTTCAGTTCCGACGCCGGCAGCGCACCCTGAAACGCATCCACGGGCCGGCCCTGGAAAAACGCATAAACGGTCGGGATCGACTGGATCCGCAACTGACCGGCGATGCCCTGGTTCTCATCGACATTGATCTTGACCATCCGCACCTTGCCGCCCGCCGCGTTCACAGCGGCCTCCAGCGCGGGGCCCAGCGTCTTGCACGGGCCGCACCACGGCGCCCAGAAATCGACGATGACCGGAACCTCCTGGCTGGCCTCGACAACATCGGCCATGAAGTCCGCTTCCGACGTATCCTTGATCCACCCACCCGTGGCGGCGCTCTGATCCAAATTGCCCAGCATGGCTATCCTCTTGCACAATCGCTTTGCCCCTATATGCGTTCCCCGTTGCCCCACGCCAAGGGGCAAGTGCTGGACAACCCGTCACGGGCTGCGCATTCTGCGCCCATGCAAACCGTCCTGACCTTTGGTGACAGCAACACCCACGGCACATCACCGATGACATCGCGCCCCGCAGCCGGGCGCTATCCGCCAGCGATCCGGTGGCCGGGTGTCTTGGCGCGGACGCTGGGCTGCACGGTAATCGAGGAAGGGCTGCCCGGCCGCACCACCGGGTTCGACGATCCGGTGATGGACGGAATCATGAACGGCTATCCGGCACTGCGGCAGGCGCTGCAAAGCCACGCACCGATCGATGCGCTGACGATCATGCTGGGCACGAACGATTGCAAGACCCGCTTTGCCGCCAGCCCCCAGACCATCGCCGGCGCGATTGCCGCGCTTCTGGATCTGGCGCTCGGGGACGAGATGCAAGACCGTGGTTCCGGCTTCAAGCTGCTGCTGATCGCCCCCGCCCCGGTGCTGGAAACCGGCGTTCTGGCGACGGAGTTCTGGGGCGGGGCGCAAAAGTCAAAATCGCTGGCGCCGCTGCTGCGGGATCTGGCGCAGAACCGGGGGGTCGGCTTTCTGGACGCCGGCGAGCATGTTGGCGTCAGCGCCATCGACGGTGTGCACCTGGAGGGGCCGGCTCACCGGACGCTCGGACATGCCGTCGCCCGGGCGATGAGCGCCCTTTGACATCATCTGTCCGAAAATATCCCGGGGGAGCGCCGCAGGCGCGGGGGCAGCGCCCCGCACGCGCCCGCGTGGCGGCGCAATGGGCTCGATGCCCCGCGCGTCGCGCGTAACAGGCGCCGCGGCTCCAACAGGGTCGCCCTACAGATCAAACGTTGCGAATACCGGCGCGTGATCGCTGGGTTTTTCCCAGCCCCGCGCGGCGCGCAGAACCCGTGACCCATGCGCCGCCGCGCCAATGTCTGCGCTGGCCCAGATGTGATCCAGTCGCCGCCCCTTGTCGGCCGCGTCCCAGTCGCGCGCGCGATAAGACCACCAAGTGTAAAGCGGCCCCTCGACAATGTCCTGGCGGGTGACATCCACCCAGCCCCCGGCCGCCTGCGCCTCGACAAAGGCCGCCACCTCGACCGGGGTATGGCTGACAACCTTGAGCAACTGCTTGTGGCTCCAGACATCGTCCTCTCGCGGGGCAATGTTCAGATCCCCCACCAGAATGGATTTGCCCGGCTTGTCGGCGCGAAACCGGTCGCGCATTTCGGCCACGAAATCCAGCTTGTGGCCAAACTTGTCGTTTACCGCGCGGTCAGGCACATCGCCGCCCGCCGGAACGTAGCAATTGTGGATGGTGACGCCGTTTTCCAACCGGGCGGCGACATGGCGCGCGTCGCCCTTCTCGCACCAGTCGATATGCCCGGCATCGTGCAGCGGCAAGCGTGACACGATCGCCACGCCGTTATAGCCCTTCTGCCCGCGCGCCACGACATGCCCATAGCCAAGCGCCGCGAACTGCTGGACCGGGATCAGGTCGACCGGGCTCTTGCATTCCTGAAGGCACAGCACATCGGGTGCCTCTTCGGTCAGCAGCTTTTCCACCAGCCCGGCGCGCAGCCGCACCGAATTGATGTT
>Ga0316205_10002977_pt1 | contig 16625 bp, 19 predicted proteins | sample 3monthpyrite_MG_FD_204941 | JGI IMG/M metagenome (GOLD analysis project Ga0316205, IMG submission 204941) | Microbial mat bacterial communities from mineral coupon in-situ incubated in ocean water Damariscotta River, Maine, United States -... | ecosystem: Environmental > Aquatic > Marine >... | reverse complement strand
TTGTTTATCTTGCAGAAAAATATTTATGATTTAATAGTCGTCTAGATGTTTATTCCTTTGCTGGTTCAGTAAATAATCTTAACCAAAGATATCCGCAGATGCCCGTTATGAGTGAGGCAAACAGGATTCCCATTTTCGCAACTACCACGATCTCACCATCCTAGCTAAATGCCAATTCCGATATGAAAATCAACATAGTAAAAACAATACCGGTTATAAATCCAGCGCCAACAATGTGTTTAAAGTTAAGTCCTGCAGGCATAACACCGATACCCAATTTTTGCAGCAGCCACATTGGTATACCTGCCCATTTATTGTCATATGGATATAAGCGACAATCTTAGCATTAATAGGTGGTATTCGAGAAGAATCTAAAACCGCTCGCCAACTTGTATATAGAAGGCTTTGTCATCTGTACTAATGGCAGCATCAAGCCCTAAATTCATTTTCTTTTCCGCAGTAACCTGCCAACGCAGACCTGCACCATAACTACTGATCCGGCGACCTGATAATAGCTGGCTAAAATCATCATTAAGCCAACCCACCTCGTAAAAACCGATCACACCCCAACGTGGTCTAAATTTGTAGCGTCCCTCAGCATGGATTGAGATCGTATGTTGATCGCGATAACGATCACGAGAGAAGCCACCCATGTGAAGTGTCGGTAGATCGAAAAAAGGAACATCACCACTACTGGCTTCTAATCTGGAGCGTAAAACCAAAGTAAGGCTATCTTTAACAGGAAGATAGTAGTTGTAAAATCCAATGGACTTATTATATTCCTTGTCACCACCCCAGTTTTCACTATAGTCCAGCCACTTTCCCTCGAACCACTGGCCTCTAGTGGGGTAGTAATTATCATCGCGCGTATCGTAGGTCGCTAGCAGCCCAAGGGCAGCGGTTTTAATTTTCAGATTAAGATCTAGTGTATTTGGTCCTACAACTGATGTTTTTAAAGCCGTCTCTGAATCAAGAAACAGATACTGAATACCGCCATACCAATTCTCACTTCCTGGAAGACGGGTTTGTAATTTTAACAACCCAATATTCATCTTAAACTCATAAGGGATTGGATTATTACTGATAATCCCATCATCACCGATACCATAAAATTTTAGGTTGAACTTGCCGTTTCCAAGTGCGCCAGTAAATCGTATCCTATCGTTAAGCCAGTAGTCATCGTGGAAAATCCCTGTTGCCCAGCTCTCAGAATCTGTATACATCCCCATTATTCCAGATGTTGTATTGTGCTGTGCATCATTACTTCTCGGATGTAGATACAATAAAACGGCCTGTAAACCTGTACCTACAGTGGGATTAGAAACCGGAATCGGCACTGGCACCCATTGACCCTTTTCATCCTCAGCAACTACTTCTGCGTCATGGCCGTCATCAAAAAAATCGTCAACAACATCCACGTCGCTTGCATTCAAGAAAGCAGATATAGTAAAAGTTAAAAGCAACCAAAATACTAATAGTAAATTTTTGCGTGTTTCTTGCATTTATATCTGAATAAAAATAAGAAAGCCCGATTTTAGCGTCAACGTTTTATTAAAATAATATCTTGTATTTATACTGCTAATCACTACCCAGCTGTGACGAGCAATAACAGAGTAAGAAATGGTCTATATAAGTACATTGTTCTCAAGCTACGACTAACCCGTTTTACCACCCCCAATAGTAGTTTTATATTCTCTTTTTTTACCATAGTTGGTTTTGACATAACAGCCCCGTCATCCGTGAGCACTTTCTAATATACACATGTTTATTAGAATATATATTCTAATTATTATTCTGCTTTTAATAAGGGAATGAAAATACAAGCCTGACAGCATGAAAATCTTTTGCAAAGAGATAACCCAGACCAATCCGTTCCATTTCTAAACCCATGATCTTCAGTTCGTTAGCAGCACTCAATGTTAACCCAAGCTCATATTGATCAGAAATTTCTATAGACGTATCTTCGGACTGGATAAACTCAAGGTTTGAGAATATATACATCGCTGCATATCCCCCGAGATATACTTGCTGTTCATTCAACTTCCAAGCTGTTGCATGATTAATGTCAATTGCGGCTTCAAACGCAGCAAAGCCTAGATCCGTTTTATCTTTTTGAGTATTCCCCGCATAATACAATGCGCTACCAAATGAAATACGCCATTTATCCTGCCGAATCTTGTAAAGAGTTCGAATGCCGGCAGAATAAATCCATGCCTCCTCTCCCCCATCGAATTCCTTACCGTAACCCAGGTTCGCAAACGGCTTTATAGTCCAGCTGTCAGAAAGTGGGATGATATATTGAATACCCGGTAAAATGGTTAGCGTGGCGACATCAGTAGGAATCTCCAGGTCCCCGACATCTTGCCACTCATAATCATAAAAACCTAAGGTCACCGGCACCTGCCATAGAATTTCATATTTTTCTTCGGTGGCGGGCCGTAACTGATTTTCATAGGGTATGGTGATAACAAACACATCCCGATTACCGATACTGTATGAGCCCGTGCCAAATACGGCAGAGTAGTACCAGTCGAACAGATTTTGACGTTCAGCCGCACTTAGTGACTGACCACCTAGAACCATAAACAATAAAACCAGCAGGTATCGGATATAATGCTTCACTATTTGAATGCCTGTAGCCAGGTGCGATAAAAAATACTCGGTAATAAACTATTCTTAAGCTTGATGGTCAGTTCATAGAGAATTATCATTAAATTAGATATTGAGTATTGCTTACTACCACTCTGTTTATCTAACATATTATATAGTATAAAACTGTTACATTCCTAAATGCCTGATCACCGCTACCCTAAAAGGACTAGGCAATGCTTCTATTTGCTCATAAATGGTTTACAACGGTAATGGCGCGGGTCACTCTTGTTGCCTGTATAGCCGTCACTGTCTGGGCCTGCCAACCAACGATCAACAATGGAACTGTAAAGATAAATAAGGAAATACTCCAACAATGGCAGGGCGACCTCCCTGTGAGCAGCCTGGTTTTACTCCCTCCCGAATCGCACCAAGCAGGTGCTGGCTACATCAATAACACAGCATTGCTAAAGACTATCTGGCCACATTTTCAACCCGACATAGATATACCCAACATAGACTTTAAGCAGAACATCATTGTCTATCACTACAATACTCAGTTTTTTAACCGCAATCGTATTTTCAGAGTCGAAGTGAGTTCAGGAGTGGTTGAGGTATTGGCGATGGAGACGTTATCAGCCATGCCAATCGAAGACAATGTCGCATTCGCAATGGCGGTCATTGCACGAGGTGGTATCAATAGTATTAAGACTCGAGACGGCTTACTAAAACTTCAGAAGCTTGACTAGATAGGCAAACTCATCATGATACTCAACTAATGGTGTGTAAGCTGGTGCTGATCAGTCATTAATCTATCAGCCAGACTGGTTAAGTATTCAGCCAGTCTCTTGCCTGTTGTTCATTTTCACTTGAATAATACTCTATCGGCACCGGACGCAAACCTTTCAGGGTAAAGACTTCTACCAGGTCACGCCATTTTTCATCACCCACAATAGCAAATTTTTTAATGAAGGGATCAGTACGTTCAGTCGCAGAAGAATCGCCCCAACCCTTATCATTATCCCAACCCTCAAAATCTTTTAGGATAACTAATATTCGACACTGCCCCGCTTGCTTAATCGTTTCCTCAAGCTGGCTTTGCACGTCTTGGTATTCCTTAAAAACAAGCTGTCCCGATATGTCAAACTGAATCAAGTTGTCTTCTGACACACTCCATTCGATAGCCATAATAGATGTCCTCAAATAGGTTAAAAAATATTGTTACTGAGCCCAAATCTAGCTTTAGTAGCTAGAAGCTATAAGATAGGCCTGCCTGTAACTGATATTGCCAGATAGCGCTGCCCGCAGCCACTATACGGCAGTTGCCATTGTTACAAAATATTGCGCCACCGCTATCAAGTACGGTTGCAAAGCCTTTACCTTCAAACTTTAGACCCAGGTTTTTAGTTAAATTTATTCGGGTGCCAAGACCTAACCCGAGAGAGGCGCGCGATTTTGAATCATAGCCCCCAGTTTCAGGACTATAATGTGTTACGCCAATAGTTCCAGATAAGTAAGGTTTGGCTTTATTTGTTCCTGGCCACTGGTACACACCGCCAAAATGGAAATAATCAATATCAAGATCAATAAGCACATCGGTAGGTGCAGTTGAGCTAGTTAGTTGTGCTTCCTGATGGCTATAGAGCACCTCTATAAAAGTATTCTCATCATACGTCCACCAAATTGAAAACCCCGTGCTCTCATCTTCAGTGATGGATAACTTTTCTCCGGTGTTAATTTCTTCGAATTCACCACCGCCTCGATAGCCAGCAAAGACACTCACCTCTGTCTCAGCTAGCAGAATGTTACTCAGGCTTAAACAGGCTAAACAAAAAGTAATTTTAAGTATTTTAGACATTGTCTTTTTCTCTTCTCAGATATTATTGTTGTTTCTGTATAAGAATGATACAACATTTACGACTCATACAGTGCACTAAAAAAATGCTGTTGTTGAAACAGATCTCTAATTCTGCTCAAGATAGGTGGCGATTGTGCCATCTGATTTTATTTCTAAAACGCCACGCAGCGGAATAGCCTTATCCATACTTTCAGGAATTGCCAGGACAAACTCTTTTGTTTGATTTTTATGATCATGATAAACCCAGGTTATCTTTATGGGATTACCCTGGTATTTGCGTTTTGGGAAACTATTTGAACAAGATGCGCGGGGTGCGATATTGCTACATTTAAAGACCTGGCCAGTTCTGCTTGCGTGAATTTTGACATCCTTCACTGGGTAGAATGTACTATTGCGCACAACAATTTCATTATAATAATAGACAGGTTTCAATACAGAACTACACGCAGACAATAAAAATAGTACAACCAAAAAAAAGTAACCTGATTTTGTCATATCAAGCCTCTGCTAAACCTACTTTCCTGACTATACTAATATGTCCCATTACTTTTGATAACAGAACTACCTACCATTGCCTTGCTGAATAGTTTTCTTAATAATCTTAATAAACTTATCTTCTTTCAACGGTCCAACATGATTTGTGTTAAACCCATACAATCTGACTGCTTCTTTTTGCACGTTGTAAGGGAGTTGACTGTGGATTGCAACAACTCCATCACTATCTTCACCTTCCAGGTAAGAGAAAAACATATAATATTTTGTTGTTTTCGGTAATTGCCAGCTATGGATCCCCTTTAGAAATTGTGAGTCTGGTGCAAGATCGAGCCACACAGCAATTATCAATGGAATAGATTTAATGCTCGACAATGCGCCAATTCCACCCAATGGACTATTGACAGTAATAAACCGTTTAATACCTTTTGCCTTTTTGGGATGCCGTTCATAATACTTTTTAACAAAAGAACGTGAAACCAGGCCACCCATGCTATGTGCAACTACAATAAATTCCTTAAAGTGATATTTATTCTGCAAATCCGACATGGCTTTAGTTAAATAGTCGCTCACCATATCCAACCTGAGTCCAGTAGAATAATAAATAATCCAGGGTTGGTACTTTTTCCGATCAAGACTTGCTATTAATTTTTCGAAATCAGTGGGCCCACCATTAATACCATGAACGAATAAAACAGGCGTTTTTGATTTGCTATAGGGCTCCAGGAAAAATAAACCACCACCTGTTTTCTCAAGAAAATCTAGTGGCCGCCACATACCTTCAGAATAATTATCCTGGTTGAACATGGGATCATCAAACTTAACAACTTTACCAATATTTTTCATTGCTTTTGATTGAATTGCTGTTACCTGACTTTTAGCCGGGAGCGCTTTTGGGAAGCCGCTGATAACGATTGGTGTAAAGGTGACACTTTTCTTTGAGATAACTTTAACGGTCGGAGCATTAAAATCACTCTTGCCATGTTCATCGGCATCATATCTGTTATTATTATTCTTATCGACATATGCTGCCATCAAATAATTACCCGGTAATAACACAAATTTATAGCTGCCATCTTCATTTGCAATTTGCTTGTTTATCTTTACAACTGCACCTTTTTCTTTTTGCATGGCGACAACTATAATAGGACCATGCTGGCCACCTGTGTTTGTCACTTGGCCTTTGATCTCACCAACGCTTTCTACCGTTGCAGCCTGATCTTTACTTTCAAGAAAACTACAACCTGTGAGTCCACCCATGAAAATAGTAGCTACAAACAGCAACGGGAATAGTCTATTCATCTCTCACCTTATTTATATAGAAGATCCATTTAATATTACTTATCGCACTCATGTGCAGTTACAAGATAACTAATCTTTTCTTAATTAATCAGTAATTGTTGCACCCTGGATAACAAAATCGGGTAACACATCCGGCTTGGGATAAGACTGAATATATTTGATGCTGTTCATCGGAATGGTAATAAGTGAACCATCTGCCTCAATTGTCAGGCAGGAATTATCAAGAATTTTCTGCATCCTACGAGCAATATTTGCATCTTCACTTTGCTTGGGAAGATCCAGCGTCAGTTTAGTACCATCGGTAAAATGTATAACTGCGTAGCGTCTATCTGACATAATGCGATCTCCCTGTTAGCCATTCAAAACGAATGGATGAATAAAGCAGCAGATATATTTAGAATATGTATATATATAGAATAGCATCACGTAACAAAGGACCGCAAGGGAGGCAGTAGCGATTTTGACGTCACTAGCAAGGCTGGAGACTCGATAAACCTGGTGTGAGCCGTACTGCTCACACGCAGATAACCTTGTTTAAGCTACCGTTTCCCCAGAGTGGTAAACACTGTCATGTCGTAACTGTCTTAAGCGTTTGAATCCGATCAACTCACTACCAATCACGATACCTAATTCGGAAAACACTTTCATACTCTCAATGCTATCCCAATTAAGTATCAGATCACTCTTACAATGTCGTTCTAGTTTATCCATATTATCAACCAGATAAATACAGATACGGTGGTCAGCCATTTGCCTGAAGATCAAAATCCCTGCTGCTAATTCCTTTAGTTGACGAATGATTTCGCATTTATCACATTCCTGACCGTAACAAATATCAACACTATTCATATCCCTAGAAGGAATCACCCACCATATTTTTTTATCCAACCAAACCAGATTTTCAAAACAGGGGCGCTTGTATTGTTCAGCCCCAAATTTTTCAGCCAAAAATCGAATAATGATTTTAATGTCTTCATCGACATCAATATAACGTCCTGATATTACTTTCTTATAAGCCATTGTCACTCTCCATACATAGTTTTTCTTTAAGGCTATTAAGCACCGCCAGATCGTCTTCAGTAAGGTCGTGAACCTGCTCAGCTAATTTTTCCAATATGTCAGGGGTTAATAATTCCACTGCATAACCAAAATTTTGTACATCCAGTTTATATTTCATGCCTATCTCCTTTTGCATAACTATGTGTTGTTGATGTTAAGTATCTTAGGGACAGGACGAGGTTGGCACTTGTCATTAAGTGCCATTCATTTATCAGGTAACCATAAGGCATTACCAATAGATAACTAATGGTTTAAAAAGTAAGCTGAGCTGCGAATTTAGGAGCTATTTTGAAAGGTTGGTTCTGTGATTTTAGCCGACTGCCGACTGTTCAATGGTTTTACGGTATTCACTTGGTGATGCGCCATACCAGCGACGAAAGGCTCTGGTAAAATTGGCCTGTTCGGAGAAACCGAGTAGATAGGCTATTTCTGTCATCGACATCTGAGAGTCCTGGATATACTCATTCGCCATTTCCTGTCGGATTGACTTATAGATAGTGCTGAAGCTTGTTTTTTCATCGCGTAACTTACGCTGCAAGGTCCGTAAGCTCATATTTAAGTGACTGGCAATCGTTTCTTCAGTGATCTGCCCTTCAGGCATCATTTCCACTAGTTTTGCCTTTACCAGCATGACCACAGATGAACGGTCTATTGAGTTTAGATACTTCATTGCCACGTCTTCATTCACTTTGGACAGCTCGCTATTCCCCGTAGCCAGACGCTGCTCAGCGCGCATGCGATCAAATAACGCTAAATTATTTTCACTATTAAAATTAATCGGGATGCCGACAAATTTCTCTAATTCTTTGCCGCATAAAGAGCGTTCCCGGGTAACATAGATCTCGACTGGAGAATAATCTTCGCCTAACAATAAACGGCACATAGTAATAACCGCTACCATACCCGCATCACGCCCTGCATAATGAATCTCACCTTCATCTTCACTAGTCTCCATCACCAAATGCAAGTGTGTACCATGCTCTTCCAGTCGAGCACTCAGTGAATTATTTACGATGCGCGTATATCGAACCAAACGTTGTAACGCATCCTTCAAGGTATGACTCGCTAGCCAGGCGAAACCCAAGGCATGGAAGGTAGTGGGTGCCCAGAGTTTTCCTGCTTTCATTCCAAAACAGGGATCCTTGGTCTCCTCTATGGCCGCACGCCATAATTGAGTCATATCTTCAAGACGATAACGCGCATTGCCATCCCCCAGTTTTGCTGAATCCAGGCCTACTTGCTTAAAAACGGTATGCGCGTCATAGCCCCCGGCCTGCAAGGCCTTCCAGATCAGTAACGCCCAGGAAGTAAGAGTCGTTGATGTCGTAGACACGGTTACAAGGTCCTTCTATCCCATTGATACCCAAAGGATAACCCATTGGCGGGATTTGACAACACCCTGATAAGCGGATGGCGGGCTCGGACAAGTTAGTGATGTCGTGACTTCATAAACTTTCGTAAACAATCACACAGTTACGAGGCAATACCATGAATACAATAAAAGACTCGATAAATATTTCCCACTTTCAGCACACGTTGAAAGACTCATTTACCTGCGTGAGCCGTGGTTTGCATACCGGGCTGAAAATTGTTATGCGCGTAACACCAGGTGAAGTTAACAGCGGCATCGTTTTTGTACGTCGTGATATTGACTCCAGGCGCTCAGAGATTCAAGCGAATTGGCAAAATGTCAGTGATACCCGTCTGTCGACTACGATTGCCAACAAAAGAGGTATACGTGTCAGTACGGTAGAACATCTCATGGCCGCACTCTATGCCTGCGGTATCGATAATGCACGGGTTTTAGTTGATGGACCCGAAGTACCTATTATGGATGGCAGTGCGGCACCTTTTGTTGCGCTCATCAATCAGGTTGGTAGAGTTAAACAGGATGCTGAACGCCATGCCATCGTTATTAAACAATCGGTATCTGTATCACAGGGTGAAAAGTTTGCAGGTTTACTCCCCTCACCTATTCCCTGGATGGAATTAGAGATCGACTTTGATGCATCCCCCATTGGCAAACAGACATTCACTGCACCCATTTACCGAGATGCGTTTGTAAATGAGCTCGCCTCAGCACGTACCTTTGGATTCAAAGAACAGGTCAATACTTTACATAAGCTGGGCCTGGCGCAGGGAGGTTCGTTACAAAACGCGGTGTTAATCGAGGATGATGAAATCGTCAATGAAGAAGGTTTGAGATTTGATGACGAATTTGTTCGCCACAAAATGGTTGATTCGATTGGCGACCTGGCCTTGATTGGCGCACGCATTATTGGGCAGTTCTCCGGTGTTCGCACGGGGCATCAATTAAACAATGCACTCATTCAAAAATTGATGGCGAATCAGCATGCGTGGCAGTACACAACCGTACGCGAGGCACAGGAATACTGGAGAGATATCATGCAACAGCCCAACACAGACAAAGACCTGGCTAAGAAAATAATGTCGAAGTTCGACTTTTACGCGAACTAATTTATTCTCCCCCCTGCACCATGTTGGCGTGACATTGTTTTCAATGTCACGTCTTTTTTATAGGTAAAATTAAACGTTTTACAATACAGGATTACTTATTCACATCAAGCAGTTTAGGGTCCATTTTTCTCAGAGAACTTCTTAAACGTGCCTGATGATCTTTATCAAACAACCACATCCCATAACCATCTTTCTTAAGGCCACGCTGTTCGGGTGAAAAGCCATACATAAGTGTTAACAGTAAATCACTACTCACCCATGGGCTGGCAGTGAAGTAGTGATGACCATTGCCCTTTGCAGCATCTTTTGCACTCGTCACATCGATGAAACGCAAATTTTTATTCTCTTTCAGGTAATCTACAAATAATTTCGGTGGCCTATTTGCGACCCAAGCTTCACCCAGGCGGGCACGCTCAAACAACCAGTTAGAGGCGCCTAAAGCACTATCGGTATCTGACATATAGATATTTAATGTTGCCGGAACATTTAATACACCATCCAACATAAAACCTGTAAAAACACCTCGGTCCAGATCACTGCCAATTAACATGACATTGCCAATATGTAATTTCTTATGGATCTTTTTATGTGGCTGGCCTTTATAAATTAATGCACTGTCCTGCAATGCATAAGTCGTCACCCTTGTACCCATACTGTAACCAACGATATGGATATTCTCGACATTAGTCTCTTCAGATAAATACTCCAGAAATAAACGTAGGTTACGGCTGGCAAGTCGAGCTGTATCTAAATCTGCTAAATAAGCTAACCCCCTTGGGGTTGCCGGCCATGAGTAGGCAATAAATACCCCGTCATAGCCCATATAATGCCAGAGCTCTGATGCAACTAACAAAGGGTCTTCAAAAACAGTGTTATACCCATGTACGTAGATGTAAATATCTTTTTTTTTGGATATAGCCAACTTCTTATTGATCAACCCGGCATATTTTTTAGCTGTCTCGACAGATTTATTTTCTAAGTCTTTCTTGCTACTAAATACATTATAACTGCGATCGAGCACACCAAATTCCTGGATATCTTTAATCTGAAGTGGATAGCTGTTCAGTCGTTTTTTTTCTAGTGAAATTTTTCTGATTTCATCCCAGCTTAAGTCTTGGCGCCCACCAAATACACGTCTATCAATCTCAATCCGACCTATTCCCAGGCGCAGTAATGTGCCTCGCTTGTTTTTATAATAGACTTCGTCTTCTCGTGACTCGGGAGTTAAAAAGGTTTTCTCGGCAGGTAAGCGATCCGTCGCGTACAAAATCCCATGGTAAGGTGCGTCTTTACCAAGAGGTGGTTTTTCCGGAAAGGGATTAACCAGCCCCTCTGCAAACACATCTGGAGCCGGGATTAAATCGACTTGATAAACTTTTGGTCCAGCACAGGCAGCCAAAAAGGAACTTACTAACAATATAATTGAAAAACGGATAATCCACCCAGTTTGCATAACTATCCTCTCAAAAGATTCCTTTAACATATTTACAAGGGCCTAAAAAGCGGAGTGAAGCGATATGATCGGACCTATATATTCATAATCGAATTCACCGCGTATATCATCATCTGTTGAACTAACATTGATATCAAACGAGGTAACACCTGTACTAATGGCCCAGTTCTCCCAAGGTTTGTATGTCACAGCCATTGAAGCATTTAACATCTTTCCCTTAAAGTCTTCAAACTCTAAAGTCAAGCCTTGAAACCAGCCCGAGAGATACCACTTATCATTGATCTGATAACTGCCTGAAAAACCAAACGTTGGTAATGGAGCTACTGCATCCGCTGCCTCTTGAAAGGTTGTGCCCATCCCACCCACTGCACGAATATTAAATTTCAAGTTAGTAATGTGCAGGCCACCAAGAAAAGCAATACTCCATTTGTCTGATGTATAAAAATGGTAACCGTAAGTTACACGATAAATATCCGTTATAAACTGGGAATCTATGGTTGTGCCTAAGGTATAGGTCTCATCGCCAATATCAAGATCAATGGCTAAATCTCTGACACCATCACGTCGAATAGACCAGTACGAAGCTAACAGCGAGTGGTTCTTATTGAAGCGATAGCCCAGGGTAATAAAAGGTGAGAAATCACGGTCATCCCAGGCAAGGTCCTCTTCGGCATTTATGGTGGTACCAACTGAACCACTGGTTGAATCGATACGGACTGTCGTCGACGTTGTCGCCCAGAAACCACCGACAGCAATATTCCAGCTGTTATCATCTTTCAAATCCATAGCAACTTCTGCGTGAGAGGCAGGTATTGTCACACACCCCAGTAACACGCTTAAAAAAGCTACTCGAAGAGATGTTAATGACAAACCACGCCACATCATCGGGTTCATACTCTATCGCTCCAGTCCTATCTCATTTCTAACTCTGTACAGGCTCTTCTGTCTTGCTTAAGTCCAGCCAGGCAATAAATAACTTATAGCCTAGCGACAACACAACTGCCCCCACAAATAGACCAATAATACCTGAGAGCATCATGCCGCCAATCGCACCAAGCAAGATCACCAGCATAGGAATATCGACACCACGACCTATTAACATAGGTTTAAGAAAACCATCACTCATGCTGACGATAAGCGCATAAACGGTAAAGATCACCGCTGGCGTTGTGTCATGTGTAGTGAAGACGTAGGCAGCAATTGGCCCAAGGACGAGGATGGGCGGCAACTGGATTATCGCTAGGAAAATAATTAAGACCACCCAGACACCGGCAGCCGGGACATCCATCGCAATTAAACCGATCGCGGATAACACCCCCTGGATTAACGCGATACCAACTAAACCCTGTGCCACACTCTTCAAAGTACTGCCGGCAATATTGGAAAACTCTTCTCCATATGACCCAGCAACACGGACTGCAAGTGAGTGCGCCAGTTTCTGCCCAGCCTCAGCATTTGCTAACAGGACTCCAGCAATAATAAGTGACAGGATAAACTGTAAAATTGTAATACCGGCACCGGCTATACCAGATAATAAGGTCTTGCCAACGGCCTTGAGTTGCTCTGCATATTTTTTTGCAGCATCTTCTAAATTGGTTGAGGCCAAACTCCAGATCTGATGGGTACTTTCGCCTACCACTGGCCACTCCTTGACGGATTCTACGGGTGGAGGGATGGTCAAGGTACCCGATTCTATTTTCGTTGATAGCTCTTTACCGCTTTCGATCATTGAGGATGACAACATCACTGTAGGGACAATTAATACCGCTAGGGTAAACAAAGTAAATACCACCGTAGCCAGCTTGTTGCGCCCACCCAACAGGCGCTTAATCAAGCTAAAAAGTGGTGACAATGCCACTGCTAAAATGATGCCCCACAGTACCGGTAATACAAAAGGCTGGATAATGTTAAAACACCAGATAACCAGTAAAAACAGCAAACCTATTTTAATTGCTGCATCAACGGCATTCTCAGAAAAAGTATTACTGCCTTGATTTGACATGGAACATTCCTCCTAACAGTTATTTTTTAATCCACATTCTGTGGGTAATCAATTCATTGCTTTTAAATTATTTTTTATCGGGCCGACTTACGTTGTGGCCAATATCGATCAAATACCATAAGTGAAAAAACAACATAGATAGTTGCCAGCATAATAAATAAAAATCGCAAGAAAAAAGCCGAGGTAAAACTGGCATCTTCCCCAAGACTGGAGTTGACTAAGATAAACAAGGTAGAAAATGCCGACGCATAATATTTAGCAGATGGTTTATCTGAAAAAATGTTGCGCGCGAAAAACAAGGTGGTTAAAAACATTAACGCAACAAAAAAATGATATTCTGGTACGGCGACAAGCAAGTGATAAAATACAAAGGCATACAGGCCACCAATCACTGTCGACTTCATAGAATTAATACCCGCTGCCTTACCTTTAGATACTTCAGGTGCAAGTGTAAAAATCGCGGCAAAGACCATGACCAGTAACATGCCAGTAAACTCAAAGGTAATAAATAGGACCACGATGGGTAAAACTGCAATAGTACTTTTCAGTGCTGCCTGAGCAGCGGGTAACGAATAGCCTGGTTGCATACCAGGTTTCTTCGGAAGTAGTGGTGTACCGGCAGGATCGGGAACCAGTAAGTGTGCCAGCCACAACATAAAAATAGTGACCCAACCAGAGAATACAAATCCAAATGCAAAACCCGCGGCCAGACCTTCATGCGCGTTTCCTAACAAAGGTAGAATCAAAACGGCGAGTAATGACATCAACACAAACCAGAATGAGCCACCACGATTAAGCATGTAATACAAATTAAACAGTACAAGGGCCAGCATGGGAATATAGGCTAATGGGAATGGTAGCAAAAATAGGGTAAATACCAGGCCAATGGAAAAGGCGGCAATGGTATAAAGCATATTCGTTAAACCAACCTTTAAGGATGGCATAGGAATCGGCATGGCCAGAAAGACCGAGGTCAAGACTGGAACCAGAAATGACAAAGGCCATTCTATTGCCGAGCTAATCGCTACTGCTAAGGTCACACCGACTGCAAACCGCATAATACGGATGCTTTGTTGATTGCTGCGTATATCTGTAATGAAACCGCGAATAGACTTTAATGCAAATATATTCGAAACAATGTTTTGCATGGTTTTCATGGCATCAGTAAATATAAGATAGCCAACTTAAGACACGTATCCAGATCCAACCCAAGGCATTAATGATCCAGTTTCCACCGGTGTAGATTTGTACGTCGGCCTGACCACCTAAACGTCGATAGCCTTTGGAGTCATCATCCGCAAAGTTAATGATCACAGGGAAGCGTTGCGCATCACGCAGCCATCCACTATCACCTTCAATCTTTTCCAGGTCACCTACCGCGCCACCTGATTGCTGTTTTACCGCAAAACCAACGCTACTTACCGTGCCCTTAAAGATCTTCCCCGGCGCAACATCCAGTGAAATATCCACTGAATTGCCCGCTTTCACATTCGCCACACTGTTCTCACGCAGATTAGCCTGCACCCAAATCTCATCGACACTTATAAATGTCATAACCGGTGCACCTTTGCTAGCGTAGTGTCCGGCATCAATATTCAAATTGGTAATACCACCATCTGACGGGGCAAAGATTTTAGTTCGATTCAGATCGCGTTGGGCCTGTTTTAGCGTTGTTATTGCAGACTGTATTTTTGGATTTTGTTGTCCCTTTTGCCCCAGTTTTGATTTGGCCTTTTTTAACTCTGCCCGGGCACTTTCCACTTTCGCCTTAGCTGTCGCAACGGCCGCGGTTGCTTTGTCCGCTTCAAATTTTGGTAATACACCCTTTTCAACAACTTCAAAAACACGTTTACTTTGTACCAGCATGTGATCGAGATTAGCCTGTGCCTCAACCAGTTTGGCCTGTGCATTTGAAACAGCTGCTGTATCGGCACCAATATCCTGACCAGCAATTTGTAGTGCAGATTCGGCTTGTTGCACTGCCAGCTCATAATCTACCGGATCGATCTCCAGCAATACATCACCAGATTTTACGACCTGATTCTGACTGACATGGATGGCTTCAACCCTACCCGAGACTTCAGGAACAATCGGGATTACATAGGCCTGTATCCTGGCCTGATCAGTCCAGGGTGCAAGTCGGTCTGCCAAGATATACCAGATAAATAAAAAACTGACGATATAGAGAACGATCCTGGTGACACGTTTGACCGGATCTTTTTTGGTCTCTGCTTGCTCCGTGCTTATATTGTCTTTTTCTGGTGTTGCCTCAGTCGCATCAGCTGTATTTCCCGTCTCTGGCATTATTATTGTCCCTTGTATTCTCCCAAATATTAACTTTTGGTGTTACATATACTATATATATAGTCTTCTCTAGCAATATTAATTACTCCGCTAGTGTTTTTCTTACCATTTGGCGCCAATCTTATTCTTTATGAGGATGGCTGGCAGGATGACTTGCGATACGCACCCCAACCAGACTAGAAACCATAACAGCGATATAAAACAGGCCCATGATTGCTTCCAGGTATGCCAAAAAGCGGGCTAAAGGCAACGCTGGTGTAATCTCACCATACCCCAGGGTGGTCAGGGTCACAAAGCTGTAATAGACAATTTTTGAAAAATTTTCATGCCAGGCCCCATACTCCACGTTGTTGAAGGTGTCAGGGTGCCATTCCAGGAGCAATAAATACATCATTGCCCAGATCAGCCCTAGCAGAAAAAAGATGCAAATTGCGCCGACAATTTTGTTAGTGGTAATTTCGCCGGTGAATAAGACCTGCCTTGCTGCAATCACGGTCGTCATCACAAAAAAACCTAGCATAAGTAGCAAATGCAGTGTATCCAGACCCACCCGGTCGAACACCAAGCCAACCACCATCACAATCAGTAAAGCTCCAGCAAAACCCAGCCCCGTTCTAAACAAGGCCTTTTGCGCGCGAATACTCCATACTGCAATTATCAGCGTCACGACTGTCGCGGCAATAACCAAGCGCTGACCTGCACCACCGGCAAATTGTTCAACCGCGGCAATAGAAAATAATAAGAATATTAGAGCGATGAGCAGGAAATTAAAGTTATCTTCAGTTGATATTTTTTTAACCATGGTTAAGATTCCTTTTAGCGCGCATTGTTCAAATCCATCTTACCCCAACTAGCGCTAAACGATAAAGGATCGTCCTATGAATAGCTTGAAATCATTTTTGTATATGGCATTTTGCACATTTACCCTTTCCATTACCTTAAACGGTTGTTCTGCTAATATCAGCACTGAAAGCACTAGCTTGGGAAAAGGTGACTCTAAGAAGAATAACGTAACAATCTGCACTGAACCACGCCCACAGATCTGCACCAGAGAATACAAGCCAGTCTGCGCAAAATTACGTGATGGT
>Ga0316205_10002976_pt1 | contig 16628 bp, 12 predicted proteins | sample 3monthpyrite_MG_FD_204941 | JGI IMG/M metagenome (GOLD analysis project Ga0316205, IMG submission 204941) | Microbial mat bacterial communities from mineral coupon in-situ incubated in ocean water Damariscotta River, Maine, United States -... | ecosystem: Environmental > Aquatic > Marine >... | reverse complement strand
CCGCCATCGGCATTGTTAAGGGCAAACCATTTAATCCGGACCAACGCATGAAGAAAATCCTTAACGATGCGGTGGCAATCGGTAATGCCTATGCCCGTGCCAATACCATCTTTCCACGGGATCCTGGCCATCGAGTTTATAAAGACTCAGACAGTGAATGGGTAATGGCCTTTGCTGATAAGGACACCTACTTTCTGAAAGAGGGTGCAAGACGTTTTGATTCGCGTTTATGGATGCACTACAACGCGGTGGTAGTAACACCTGCAATGGCGCTGACCAAACCCGGTGCCGGTTCCGATTACCTGATCGCCGGACTGGATTCAAAACATCAGCCACTGGATGGCGCAAAAACCTACAAGTTACACGTGCCAGCCAATGTGCCGGTGAAAGATAACTGGTCGGTGACCATCTATGACACTCAAACCCGTTCCATGCTGCAAACCGATCAACAGTTTGCGGGCATCAATAGTTTGGGTAAGGGCCTGAAAAAGAATGCAGATGGCTCCTACGACGTGATCTTTGCACCCACGCTGCCAAAGGGTGTCGATGAGCGTAACTGGATCCAGACCATCCCTGATAAGAGCTGGTTCATCCTCTTCAGAGCATACGGTCCACTTGAACCCTGGCTCAACAAAACCTGGCGTCCGAGTGAGCTTGAGTTGGTTAAGTAATTAAATGAAACACAGCGGTTGGTCATACAACCGGTGTGTTTCACATACACATAAAATGAGGCAACGAATATGAATATCAAATTATTTAGCGCATTGGCGCTCGGTATCTTACTGGTAACTGAAGTGACGATGGCGATGTCATCCTCATCGGCGCCGAAGATGAAAATGACCACTGAAATCCCGGCCAACGTCATTACACCGGACAAGATGGAAACTAGCATTGGTACCCTGAAATTCGTCGATGGTGTACCCACCAAAGAAACTGCACAGAAGATCTGGGATCAGCAGGATTTCTCACGTGCCGTTGAGGCCATGATCATGACCACACCTACGGCTTCTCTGCAGGGCTTCCGCAAGGGAATCCAGAAGTGGGGCCCGGACAACGAAACCATGATTTACTGGGACGGGCGACTCGATTCGAAGGGCTTGCTGCTAACGGGTAATACCACGGTTGTTTATACCTTTATGTGGATCGATCTTAAAGACGGTCCGATGGTGATGGAAACCCCACCCAATGTACTCGGCATTATCGATGATGCCTGGTTCCACTACGTCACCGACTTCGGTAACGCGGGACCTGACAAAGGCAAGGGCGGCAAGTTCCTGCTGGTGCCACCGGGATATAAAGGCAAAATCCCCAAAGGTTATATCGTCAAAAAATCCAGAACCTATGGCCACTGGCTAGCGATGCGCGGCTTCATGAAAAACTTTGACCCCGATCCTGTGGTGAAAAACATGAAGAAGCACTTTCGCCTGTACCCTCTAGGCTCTAAACCTAAGGAAGTTAACTGGGTCAACACGGCCATGCAGGATTTCAACACGCTGCATGCCCAGGACCATACTTTTTTTGAAGAGGTCAACACCACCGTTCAGGAAGAACCCAATCAGGCAGAAGACCCTGAGATTCTTGGTCTGTTGCGCGCAATCGGTATTCAGAAGGGCAAACCTTTTGCACCGGATGCGCGTATGAAGAAAATACTCGCAGATGCAGCCAAGGTGGGAACCGCAACCCAGCGAGCAATCATCTGGAATAACCGCGATGAGAACGTTGTAATCTGGCCTGGCAGCAAGAGCTGGGAGCTCGGTTTCGCCGGCGGCAGCCACGAGTTCCTTAATGACGGGGTTAGCCTGATCAACTCGCGTGTCCGCTTTCATTTTTATGCCACCGGTATTACGCCGGCAATGGTTAAACCACCGATCGGTGCGGGATCACAATACGTAATCGGCCTGCGTGACTCCGAGGGAGTTGCACTGGACGGCAGCAAGACCTACCGGATCCACATTCCACCCAGAATTCCGGCCAAGCGCTTCTGGGATATTACGGTTTATGACAACCAGACACGCTCGTTACTGCAGACCGATAACCCTTATCCAGGTGTGACCAGCATAGATCCCGCCACTATGAAGAATGCCGACGGCTCTTATGATGTTTATATTGGCCCTGAAAAACCTGATGGAAAAGTGAACTGGATTCAGACGGTTCCCGGCAAGGGCTGGAACATGTTGTGGCGCATCTACGGTCCTACCAAAGTTTGGTATAACAAGAAATGGCGTCCAAGTGAAATCGAGATGGTGAAGTAATTAAATAACACCACGAGTGAGCGGAAGCGGTGACTTAATGATCACCGCTTGCGCGAAAATCCGAAACAAATGACTTACGAAGAGTGAGACTAGAAATGAATACGAAATTATTAATCAAATTGGTAGCTACAGGCTTGATTAGTGGGAGCCTGGTAACACCGGCATTTGCCCTGCAGGGCAAGAGCATCTTCGAGCAGGCTGGCGAACAAGCCCCGCAATCTGCAAAGGATTTCAAACCGGCTGCCGAGAAGATCAAGACCCGATTCGGCAAGCTTAAATTCCCCGGCGGCTACCCGACGGAAGATACGGTACAGAAGGTTTACGACGAGCTTGACCTGCAGCGTGCAACGCAGTTGTATCTCGATATGTATCCCGCCCTGTCCATGCGCGGAATGATGATTGGAACGGCACGTGATTACGGCGCAAAGAACAGTTCATATATTTCGGTGACAGCCGACCGGCTGGATTCAAAGGCAATGTGGCTCACCGGTAACACGGAAAGTATTTATGCCATGATTGTGTTTGATCTTAAAGTAGATGGCCCCACGGTGTTTGAAGCGCCTCCCGGATTAATGGGCCCTGTGGATGACGCCAACTTTCTGTTTGCTTTTGATATTGGCCCCACAGGCATGGACAAAGGCAAGGGCGGGAAATATTTGATTCTTCCGCCGGGTTACAAAGGTGATGTGCCGGATGGTTATTTTGTATTTAAATCGCCAACCTATCGTCTCTTTTCCTTTGTTCGCGCCAACGCGGCAGTGGTCGGAACCGGCGAAAAAGCAATGGAATTCTTTCGCAAGAACGCCAGGGTCTATCCATTAAAAACAGGCCCACGAAAAGGCAAGTTTACCAATGTGTCAGGGGTGCCAATTAATACCCTGGTTCCCGAAGATGCCAGTGCGTTCAAATGGATGCATGACATCATCAACTACGAGCCGGCCGAAGCCTTCGGCAAAGAGAAGCTGGGACGTCTTGCGTCAATAGGCATTATCAAAGGCAAACCATTCAATCCAGACGCCCGCATGAAGAAGATTATGCAACAGGCCGCGAAAGAAGGCGTCGCCATGTCGCGTGTCATCGCATTTAATTCGCGCGTCGAAAACGCGAAAGTGTATCCCGGTAGAGAATGGGAAAGTCCCTATATCACCAATAACTCAACTTTCTATCAGGACGATTATATAAATCTTGAGGCGCGTACGACGTTTCATTTTACCGCTGATGGGATTACGCCAGCTATGGCGGCGCAGATGCCTGAAGGTCTTGGCTCAAGGTATCAAACCACATACAAAGATAAAGACGGTAATTTCTTTGACGGCAATAAAACATACAAACTCAATGTGCTACGCAATGTTCCCGTAAAGCTTTTCTGGGCGGTTACTGTTTACGACACATATACTCGCGCTGTAGTGCAAACTCAGCCTTATCCAAGTATTAGTAGTCAGCAAAAACCGGCGCCTGTTGTAAATAAAGATGGTTCTATCGATATTTATTTCTCTGTTAAGCAGCCAAAAGGTGTTGCAAAACAAAACTGGGTAGAAGTTATCTCAAATCAGGGATTCTTTGTCTACATGCGCTACTACGGACCGCTTAACGCATTCAATAAAAAGCAGTGGATTCCTAATAACGTGGAGCTGGTTAAGTAATCGAGACCTTACCCAACACAAGCACCGGCAGAATTTGTTGCCGGTGTTTGTAAGATTAATTCATCGCTCTTGCAGATAACTTGCAGGGCACAGAAACAATGTAAGGAATGAAGCAAACATGATTGTCAGTTGCGTCCAGATCAACGAACAGTTGCAGCTTGTTCCGGTTACTGCAGAAAAAGTGGTGCAAGTGAGTGAGTCTGACGATACAAAAGTCTGGCTTGATTTGGTTGATCCGTCAGTGGCTGAGCTTGAACAGTGGCTTGATCAACTAAAGATTGAGGGGCTTGCACGACGGCTGTGTATTGAAGCGCGTGACAGGCCCGGGTTTTATCCCCTGAAACAAGAACTTTTTTTTGTGCTGCCCATTCTCATAAAAAACGAGGATTCTCATAACGAGGACTCTAATGAGGTGGACTACATCACCTTTATCTGCAGGGAAAATTTGTTGTTCAGCATGCATCGCAAAGTCATTCTGGACTCGAAACAAAAGTCGGTTCTGGAATTGTCAGACAGCTGGATTCCGGCGCGTAGCATTGCGGGCCTGCTGTCTGCATTACTGATTAATATGTCACTTAATTACCTGAGTCACAGCATTCGACTGAGAGATTCGATACTGGCCCTGGAGGAACGCATGGATCGTGCCCCCGACGAGGTCGGAGCCGAAGAAATAATCGACATGCGGTCCAGGCTCATTGAGTTAGGAACGGTGGTCTCTGATCAGCTACCACCGCTGCAGGCAATAAGCAAAATACGCAAACCGTTCTTCAATATCGATGAGGCAGAGGAGTATATGAACTGTGCCCTGGTCAATATTCAGTCGGTTGATAGTTCACTGGACTGGCTGGATGGTCGCATTACTGCCATACGTACCGGCTACGATATGCACGCGCAGGATCAGACGAATCGCCGACTTAATGTGCTGACTATTTTGTCGGCGATTTTCAACCCAGCGGTGCTGATGGCTGGATTCTGGGGAATGAATTTTACCAATATGCCATTGCTGACAGAACCCTATGGCTATTTCGTCGCGGTCAGCCTGATGGTGCTGACCGGTGTGTTTATGTATTTATTTTTCCGCAAGGGTGGCTGGTTCGACTAAGCGAACAGTACCCTGCGGCATTAAAATTTAATAGAGGAGTATTAGAATGAAAACAACGCAATTACTTACCTTGGCTTTGGCCGGTGCATTAGTCACCAGCCTTTCAGCGTGCAACAGCACGGTACCTCCCAAAATGAAAATGACCACGGACATCCCGGCATCGGTTACCGCCGAGGATAAGGTGGAAACCTCCATCGGTACTCTCAAGTACTTCGACGGTGTGCCAACTGCGAAGACTGTTGAAACGGTGTACGACTACCTCGACCGCTCACGGGCGGTGAATGTCTATATAAACTCGATTCCAGCACTGTCTGTTAATGCATTGAGAGAGGGGCAGGCTGCTGCTGGCTGTGTTACCAGCAATCAGATCTGCATCTGGGATAACCTGATGAATTCCACTACGGTGCTGCTGACCGGCAATACCTCCACCATGTATGCGGTCGGCTTTCTGGACCTTGTCAAGGACGGTCCGACCGTTATCGACCTGCCACCCGGCATGCTCGGCATTCTGGATGACATGGCTTTCCAGTATATGACCGATCTCGGTGTTGCCGGACCGGATAAAGGCAAAGGCGGTAAGTTCCTGGTACTGCCTCCTGGTTACAAGGGTAAAGTGCCTAAGGGGTATTTTGTCGTTCCGTCCAAAACCAGTGGTGTATGGGTCTTCATGCGCGGCTATCTGGATAAAAAACTGCCGCTCAAAAAGGCGATCCCGGTCGCTTCCATTAATATTCGTAAAAATCTGAAGGTCTATCCTCTGTCCAAAAAAGCCAATCCCCCGGCCACGGAATTTGTCAATGTGTCTGGCAAGGAAATGAATGTCATTCTTCCGAATGATTACAGTGCATTTGAAAAACTGCATGCGCTGATTCAGACTGAGCCGGAAGACTATCTCGGGGCGGAAGCCAAAGGCATGATGGCGGCTATCGGTATTGAAAAAGGCAAGCCCTTTAATCCAGATGCGCGGATGAAGAAAATTTTGACCGATGCGGCTGACATTGCCAATGGTGCGGCCCGCGCCATCAGCTATTTCCCGCGTGAACCTGGCAATTTAACCTTTAAGGATAGTGATGCCTGGGTAACGGCTTATGCCGACAAAGACACCACCTTCACCCGCAACGGCGCTTATCGCCTCGATGCGCGAGCACTGTTCCACTTCGGCTATATCTGCGTGTCTCCAGCCATGGCGATGACGGTTGCGGGCAAAGGCTCTGATTATTCCATGGGTATGCTCGATTCTAACGGCAACGTTCTGGATGGTTCCAAAACCTACAAGCTGCACATCCCACCGAATCCGCCAGCCAAGGATTTCTGGGCCATCACCATGTATGACACCCAGACCCGTTCACAGCTGCAGACCGATCAGGAGTACCCAACCAAGGGCAGTCAGGATAAAGGCATTAAAACCAATGCCGACGGCTCGATGGATATTTACTTTTCTCCAGAAGCCCCTAAAGGCATGGAAGGCAACTGGTTACAGACCATTCCTGGCAAGAGCTGGTTCATTGCCCTGCGTATCTATGGCCCCGAACAGCCATGGATAGACCAGAGCTGGAAGCCTGGTGAGATTGAGCTGGTGAAATAGTGATGGCTTGGTGGCGGCCGGGAAACTGGCCGTCATCCTCAAAGAAAGTACATATATACCAAAGGTATTCAAGATGAAAAAGGTAATCAAGATGAAAATGAAAACTGTTAGTCGTTTAGCGCTAGTTGGAATACTGGCACTTGGCCTGACGCCTCTGGTACAAGCGAAAGAAGCACTCAGTCTGGAAGACAGTGTTGCTCACCATCGTGCCATGGAGGCAATTACCTGGAGCATACCGTTAGTGAGTTCCAAAATGATGCGTGACGGCTTAAAACAAGATGCCGGTGTTGGTTTAAACGATGTCGCTTATTTTTCGGAAATTCAGAACTGGAAAATAGACTTCACCACTAACAATAACACCACACCCTACATCCATTTCTTCTGGAATGCAGAAAAGGAACCGGTAGTCATCGAAATTCCACCGAGTACTAAAGATGTTGGGCTGGTGGGCACCTTGCTCGACTTCTGGCAGCGCTCAATGATAGCTGTGGGTGCTTCGGGATATGATGGTGGGCGTGGCGGTAAATATCTGGTCATGTCGCCTGATTACCAGGGCTCTTATCCTGAAGGTTACACTGCGGTCTACCAGAAAACCTTCAATGGTTCGGCGACCTTGCGGCCAATTATCAAGGACACCAGCCCGGCAACCCTTAAAAAGGTCACAGCGTTTGTAAAGGGCATCAAAATTTACCCACTGTCAAAGGCCAAAAAGCCAGGCGCAACGCGTCATGTAGATATCTTTGATAAGAAAATTAATGGTCTTCCACCTTTTAATGCCAACTATTTTAAAGAACTCAATGAGATCCTGCAGGAAGAGAGGATTGAAGAAAAAGACTTAACTTTCCTCGGTGTTTTAAAGAGCATTGGTATAGAAAAAGGTGCGCCATATAACCCGGATAAAAATCAGATCAAAATGTTTGATGCTGCAGCGAAGGATGCCCAGGCTTATTTGCGTGAATCTTACCTGGAGCATGCTGCACCACGTTTCTATGATGACCGACAATGGACCAATGCGGTACCAACAAGTGGTGTGATTTCTTTTATGGACTGGCAGTTCCCGAGTCACGTGAATTACGACGAGCGTGGTGCAGGGTACTTTGGTTTTTATACCAGCTTCCGCAAGCTCGGCACCGCAAGTTTCTATCTGAAAGTCGCGCGTGACGAGAAGGCTAAACGACTCAGTGGTAGTAACAACTACAAGCTGACGGTTCCCGCCAATGTACCCATGCGTAACTTCTGGTCGGTAATTGCTTACGAGACAGAGGACGCCACCTGGATTGACAACGTACCCAAAGCCGGAGTTGCCTCTATCGATAAAGGGCTTGCAACTAATTCCGATGGCACGGTTGATATCTACTTCAGCGCGAAACCGCCAAAAGGCAAAGAAGCAAACTGGGTGCCTACCGCAGCCGGTGAAAATTTCTTCCTGTTTTTCCGTATGTATGGTCCTGAGAAAGCAGTGTTCGACAAGAGCTGGAAGTTGAATGACCTGGTAAAAGTTAACTAATTTGGCGATAGCCTAATAATTACCAAGCAGCTAACTGCGGGGCGATGAGTCAATCGCCCTCGCAGCAGAGCACGCCAAAATAGTAAAGGAGACAATCATGAAACAGAAACGAAAGTCACAACACAGGAAAAATTCATGAAACAAAAACCAAATGTAGAAAGAAAGGCACGCAAATGGGCAGCCGTAGGTTGCGTATTGGCAGGTTTAACTGTTGCTGCTGTGGCAACACCTGTGGGCGCTATGGCCGCCTCGAAAAAGGCTGCCAAACCCAACATCGTTCTGATTAACATGGACAACTTCGGCTACGGCGAACTCGGCGTCTACGGCGGGGGTATTGTCCGGGGCGGCGCCACGCCGCGCATTGACGAGCTGGCCACTGAAGGGATGCGCTTGACGAATTTCAATGTCGAGGCGCAGTGCACGCCCAGCCGTGCAGCGCTAATGACAGGCCGTTATGCTGTACGTACGGGCAACGGTTCTGTGCCGCTTTCAAGCGGCAATTATGGTTTGACCCAGTGGGAATACACCATGCCTGAGATGCTGGGCGATGCAGGTTATGCCACCGCCATGTTCGGTAAGTGGCACCTCGGCCAGGCGGAAGGACGCTATCCCACTAATCAGGGTTTCGATGAGTGGTATGGCATCCCCAATTCGACCGACGAGAGCCTTTGGGTAGAGGATGAAATGTTCCAGAAGTATCGGAAATTAGCGGAGAAGACCGGCACAAATCCGATGCTCAAGGAAGAGCACGTTTATTCGGCTAAAAAAGGCTCACGGGCAAAGGAGGTAAAGGTCTACGATATACCAGCAAGGCTCGAGTTCGACCGTGAATGTACCGACCTTGGCAAAGACTTCATGACACGCCAGGCCAAAGCCGGTAAACCGTTCTTCCTGTATCTGCCTTACACTCAGACGCATTTACCGGTGTTGCCGAGTAAGGAGTTTAAAGGCAAGAGTGGCAATGGCCACTGGGGCGATGTGCTCATGCAGATCGATGCCTATACCGGTGAATTACTCGATAAGGTGGATGAGTTGGGTATTGCTGACAATACTATTTTCATTTTCACCGCGGATAACGGTGGCGAAATGGCCCCTACTTACCAGGGATGGAACGGCCCATGGAGCGGTTCTTATTTCACAGGTAAGGAAGGCTCGTTGCGAGTGCCATTTATTGTCCGCTGGCCTGGTAAAGTTCCGGCAGGCAAGGTCTCTAACGAGATCGTGCACATGTTTGATCTGTACTCTACATTTGCAAACATTACCGATGCTAAGGTGCCAACAGATCGTATCATCGACAGTAAGGACATGACGAACTTCTTCCTGGGCAAACAAGAGCAGTCTGGTCGAGATGGCTTTGTCGTTTATGTTGGTAATGATATTTTCGGCGTGAAGTGGCATAACTATAAGATGATGTTCAAGGAATTTGAAGGCGCGCTTGGTACCGGGAAGGTGAACACGTTCCCGATGCCTCATTTTTACAACCTCTATGAAGATCCCAAAGAGCAATATCCAGTCACTTCAAACGTAGGAAGTTCTTTATGGCAACGTTGGGGACATGGGCCGATTCTAACAGCACATATGAAGTCGCTGGCCGAAGAACCACCCATTAAGCCGGGCACACTGGATCCGTATGTGCCTGCAAAGAAAAAATAGCAAGCCGAGCAGTGCAAGCCGCGTGGGAGATTCCTTCGGCTCGGCTTGCAGACTTGCTGAGGACAGAGGGCGTAATAAAAAATGAACGGTTGTTTTTCATGAAAAAAGATACACAATATATTCCTATTCCTATTCCTATTCCTATTCCTCGCACTAAACTTTACCGGCCTCCGATACCCGATGATTAATTTTTGTCCGGTAAAACACGAAAAATAGACGAATGATGAAGTGCGTATGTTGAGACTTTAAATTCTTAAGGTATAAAAGCGAATGCAGGAGAGCCGTATGCAAGGCTCCGGTCTTAAACCGAAAGACTGGGTTCTTACCACCAAGCTTAATACACCGCTGATCCGATCGGATTTTTTAGATCGGCCGAAACTACTGGCACATCTGGAGCAGAATATTGGGCGGACCCTGACACTGATAGCGGCCCCGGCAGTGCACTTGAATCTGGATCTGCAAGTGACAGACTCGTCCCTGCCGAACATAGATACGTCGACGATCCAGGGAGCGTCAATGCAAATCCAGTTTTAGAGCAGGTAACGAACACTGACTTACAAGATTATTGGAATTCAGCAAGCACTTAGTTAAATAAATATTCAGAAGGGGGGCTTTACGGGTATTCTCTTTCCAGGAAATTAAATGTTCAAGACAACAACTTTCTTACTGTTTTCCTTTTTATTATTTGGATGCAGTGACAACTCTCACACCACTGAGCCGTCAGCAAATTATGTTGGTTCACAACAGTGCGCCAGTTGCCATGCGCAGGAACATAAGGCATGGCAAAACTCGCATCATGATTTAGCCATGCAGCCGGCTACAGAAGAAACGGTAGCGGGAGATTTCAATAACACCACGTTTAACTATTTTGGAACTGTTTCTGAATTCTTCAAAAAAGACGATCAGTTTTTCGTGCGCACAGATGGACCTGATGGAAAATTAACAGAATACCCAATTGCCTACACCTTTGGTGTTGATCCATTACAGCAATATTTAATTAAATTCCCTAAAGGGCGATACCAGGTGTTGAATATTGCCTGGGATACCCGTAGCAAACAACAGGGTGGCCAGCGCTGGTTTCATTTGTATCCCGACGAACATATTAAACATAATGGTGAGCTGCACTGGACGGGTATTAATCAAAACTGGAATTTCATGTGTGCGGATTGTCACTCAACCAATTTGCATAAAAACTATGATTTAAAAACCAGAGAATATAATACAAGCTGGTCAGAAATTGATGTGGGTTGTGAAGCCTGTCATGGGCCAGCTTCTAATCACATAGCATGGAGCGAATCAAAAACGAAAGCCGAAGAAACTAAAGTCGAAACTAAAGGTATGGCAAACAAAGGCTTTTCTATTGCCTTTAATGAACGCAAGAATATTCACTGGAAGATGAATGTTGAGACAGGAAATGCATTACGCAGTCAGAAAAAACAGACGCATACCGAAATTGAAACCTGTGCCCAGTGTCACTCCAGACGTGGGACAATTAGGCATGGCGCAAGACCTGGCGACGCCTTATTGGATAACTTCAAAGTTTCGTTACTAACAGAGCCGTTATATCATGACGATGGTCAGATTGACGGTGAGGTTTATGTGTATGGCTCTTTTGTACAAAGCAAAATGTATCATGCCGGTGTTACCTGCAGTAATTGTCATGAGCCACATAACTTAAAGCTTCGTGCAGAGGGTAATGACTTATGTGCGCAATGCCACTTACCTGAAAAGTACAATACACAGCAACATCACCTGCATAAGACGAACACGGATGGCGCGCAATGTGTTAGTTGTCATATGCCAGAAAAAACCTATATGGAGGTGGATCCAAGGCGCGACCATAGTCTGCGAATACCCCGCCCAGACTTATCTGTACGAATTTCTACACCGAATGCATGTAATAACTGCCACACTGATAAATCTGCACAATGGGCGGCGGATGTGCTGGCGAAAAAATATGCTACACCTGATAAGCCGCATTATGCTGAAGCATTACATGCCGGCCGTCAGGTGTTGCCTGGTGCAGAGAAATTATTAAGCCAATTAATACTTGATGAATCACAACCCGCTATCGCCAGAGCAACCGCAGTCACGCTATTACCTCCTTATCTTTCGAGAGAATCAGCCTCGGTGTTGCAACTGGCGGCTAACGACAAGCAAGCGCTAGTGGGATTTGGTCTGGCTAATACACTTGATACTATTGCGCAACAGCACCGATTACCCTTTGCAATACCATTATTATATGACGATATGCGCAGCACACGCATATTGGCAGCAAGTTCACTGACAGGAAGCTCATTACAAGGTAATGGAGCAGAAGTTGCTGCCAGATTTAAACAATCCATTGATGAATATGTGAAATCAGAATTATTTAACGCCGATAGACCGGAGTCTTTGGTCAACCTTGCGAATTACTACGCGCAAACAGGCGACAGACAAAAAGCCAAAAAATTATATCAACATGCAATATCCACCGCGTCTTTTTATGTGCCTGCCTATTTATATTTAGCTGATCTTTATCGCGCTTTGAATGATGATGCAGCAGGTGTTGAATTACTAAAGAAGGCCCTGTTTAAAGTCAGGGATAAAGCGGCCATTCAACACGCTCTGGGATTGGTGTTTGTGCGGCAGAAAAAATTACCACAAGCTGTTAACTATCTGCGTATGGCAGCAGAAAGTTCAGTGAGCAATGAACGATACATCTATGTCTATGCTATTGCCTTGAACTCAACGGGTAAAGCGGAGGAGGCTGTTGATGTGTTAGAAGAGGCTTACAAAAAGTTTCCACGCAGTGTTGATATTGTTAACGCGCTGGTCTCAATTAATAGAGAAATTGGAAATGAAAGTAAAGCTAATCAATATGAGAAAATCTTACATTAATTACTTCGTGGTGTTCCGTTTCTACGGTCCGCTCGAAGGCTATATTGAAAAGACCTGGGTGATGAACGATTTTGAGCGCATCTAGTGACGGATAGATAAACACTCCATCGTGTGATGTGTTATTCATGCAACCACGTTTTTGATCTATCACCGAGATTGATGCCGAATCAGCCCATGATGCGGCTTTTTTTTATGACAAAATCCCCCGCTTCTCCCCCGTTATGGGGGAATCACCCGACCGCTAACGGCATTAGTCTTAAGCATGAATAAATTTAACTGTCCGCCATTGATGACGGTTCGCTGGATGTTTGTTTCTCAGCGAAACAATCCAGGGGTAAAAAGAACTGGGTCCAAATCGACCCCAATAAAGGTTGGTATCCTATGATTCGTTTCTACGGACCACTCAAGGCTTACACCGATAAGAACTGGGTTCCGAATGACGTGGAGCTGGTGAAGTAATAACGTGAACAATCTGCTCAACAAATGACTTTAAAGGGCAATTAAAGCAATTAAAGGGTACTGACCCGAATGGCAGGGATGAGGCCAGCTTTGGCTGGATAGAAATTTCAACAAATTAAATTTCAACAAATTGGAGATAGACAAATGAGCCAAACTAAACTCGCTTTTATCGGCCTGACCTTGTTGAGCATTATGCTTACGGGTTGCGACAATGCGCCAAAAGAAAACGCAACTGCGAAAGAGGTTGTTGTAGTTGCCGAGCAGATAGCCGATCCGCTGCCATCCTGGAACGAAGGCGAGACTAAGACGGCGATCACTCGTTTCGTCACGAATGTCACAACAGAAGGAAGCCCAGACTTCGTCCCGTCTGCGCAACGCATCGCTGCGTTTGACAATGACGGTACGCTTTGGGTTGAGCAACCCGTGCCGCAGCTCGAATTCATCACTTATCAAATCAAGAAAATGTCAGGTCAACATCCGGAGTGGAAGACTCAGCAGCCTTTTAAGTCAGTACTTGAAGGTGATCAAGAGTACCTGATCAACGACATTACGAAAAATCATGGAAAGGGATTGCAGGAAATGATGTTGGCGGCTCATGCTGGGATGACGTTACAAGAGTTCAACGAGTCGGCACGTGAGTTCTTCAACACTGAACAGCATCCGAAATTTAAAAAAAGTTATACCCAGACGACCTATCAGCCCATGTTGGAACTGTTGGCCTATCTTCGTGAAAATGGATTCAAAACTTATATCAGTTCCGGTGGTGGCGTCGACCTTATGAGAGTTATCGCTATGGATACCTACGGCATTGTTCCAGAGAATGTGATTGGAACCTTCGCGATTGACTCATTCGAGCAAGTCGATGGCGAATGGAAGATCGTTAAAAGTGCGAAGAACATGTTCTTGCATGATGCTCTGACCAAGCCGGTAGGTATCAAGTTGCGCATCGGGCGCATCCCGATTTTTGTTGGCGGAAATGTTCGTACGGGAGGAGACATTGGTCAACTCACGTATAGCCAGACGAATGAGTTGCCGAATTTCCAACTGCTCATAAATCACGACGACGAGGTGCGCGAGTTTGCCTATGCTGAAGCGGATAACGCGTCACTTGATGCGGCCGAATCCGGAGGATGGCATGTGGTCAGCATGAAACATGATTGGCAGCGTATTTTCTCTTTTGAGAAATCCAAACAATCTGAGTGATTTGGATAGGCAGCACCCGTGTCGAACGACTGGTTTTGGCGGTGACCTCAACCGGTCAACGCAACACTATACTCTTTGAACTAAAAAGATGGAGTGTTTTAGATGGCCCATAGACCACGTATAAAATATACAACTGAACAGAGAAATGAGATCGAGTTGCAGGATAGTTGAAAGGCGAATTCAATAAGTAATCAAAATAAGGAAAGATCGGGAGTTGACGCAGACGCTTCAGGCCAATCAGACAGATCTGGCCGAGGTCCGTATTGCCATACTTAAATTACAGGCTGAAGTCGACGATAAGGTCTCGGCAACGGATGTTGATCCCGCGATCGTCGATATGAACGACGAACTTGGGAAAGCACGTAAGGAGCTCGAGCGATCAAAGGCTGCTGCATCTGATAGCTGGGCCACTTTGCAAGGCGGTGTGAATAACGCCTTCGAGTCACTGCGCACGAGTGTTCAGAAAGCTTACGATCAGGTGAAGAAACCCTGAGAGATCGATCACCCTGATTGATCATGCTGTTTCGCATCTATGGTTCTGAAAAGGTCTGGTTTGACCAGACCTGGCGGCGGGGTGTGATTGAGCTGGTGAAGCAGTCAATGCGTGAACTGATCTGGTGCGACAGACATCCTAGCTGGCAAAGGAGCTGATGATGCAAAGATATAATTTAAAAGAAAGTCGGGTCTTAACTTTAAGCGCTCTGTGCTTGTTTCTGATTACATTAACAAGCTGCGCCATGGTTGGTCCGGGCTCAATCAGCAAGGGACGTTCTGACTACAATGAATCAATAAACAAGACCGAAGATGAGCAAATGCTGCTGTCGATTGTTAAGGAGCGCTACGGTGAAACGTCTTCTCTTCTCCAGGTAACCGGGGTCGCTGCGAACATTCGCTTTAAAAGCAACGTGGGTGCCGATGTCGGATTTGGCCCTGAGAGCAATTATGTCGGAAACCTGGTGCCTTTAAGCGCCGGTGTATCCTACGAGGAAAATCCTACGGTGACCTATGCTCCTGTTCGTGGTGAGACGTATATTAAGCAACTTATGTCGCCTCTCCCGTTGAATCTTGTTGTGTTGAATATTCGTGCCGGAACCAGTTCAGCTCGATTATTCACAATGATGGCCAACAGAATCAACGGTATGCGAAACCCCGATTTTCTTTATTCACCAGAGGTTAAGCCTGATACTCGTTTCCAGAGTTTTGTCCAACTGGGAGAAAAACTGCGTCTGGCAGGTGTGCTCGATATTCTTGCTGATCAGAATAAGGATGCCCCCTTTGTTGTTGTGATCAGTGATTATGCTGCCAACTATTCTGAAGCTGTGCGTGAATATCTTGATTTGCTCGGACTTTCAATGCCAGCAGATAAGTCGAAAACTATCGTCCTTCCTGTTTATTTTACAAATAGAAGAGACCTGAACGGAATCAGTATATCAACACGCTCGACATTCGACTTAATTGAGATCCTGAAAGCATCTATAGAAATACCACAGGAACATGTAAATGCTGGCCTGGCCATGAAATATCAAGCACCAGGGCTTGTGGGGAAAGATTTACATATTTATTCCTCAGAGGAAAGGCCCGACAGTGCAATTGTGGCAGTTAAACACCGAGGTTACTGGTTCTACATTGATGATACCGACATGGGCACAAAGCTGTTTTATAGAACGGTTCGTACTCTCTGGTCGGTCAGCATTGCCGCTTCATCGGATCAGAACGTCGCACCGTTATTAACTATTCCGGTGAGCCAGTAACAATGAAAGCCTCAGGACTTTTAATAATATATCAATTAGGAAACTGGAAAAATACAAATGTTAACGGGAAGGGGTGCAACAAGCGCTACCTACCACTCAAGTAAATTGCAGGAGTAAGAAAATGAAAACGAAATTATTAAGCACCCTGGTCGCTGCCGGTGTAATGGCCGCAGCCTGGGCAGTACCGATTCACGCCGAGACTGCTGCGCAGACGCAAAACCTGTTTAAGAATGCAGGCAAGAAACAAACCAACAAGGATTTCAAACCGGCGCCGGATGAGATCAAGACGAACTTCGGTACATTGAAGTTTGATCTCGAGGCGTATCCTACCGAAGAAACCACTCAAAAGATTTATGATGAGATGGACCTGCAGCGTGCCACGCAAGCCTATATGGACTTTATGCCCGCCCTGTCTGTGCACGGTATCATCAAAGGTCAGATCCGGGATTTCGGATTTAAATCCTCATCCGATATAGGCGTGCACCCAAGCCCCGGGCTGACACCCACTGAGCTTTACCTGACGGGTAACAACAGCACGGTATACGCGGTTGCTTCACTCGACCTGAAGGTCGATGGCCCCACAGTGGTAGAAG
>Ga0316205_10002972_pt1 | contig 16640 bp, 13 predicted proteins | sample 3monthpyrite_MG_FD_204941 | JGI IMG/M metagenome (GOLD analysis project Ga0316205, IMG submission 204941) | Microbial mat bacterial communities from mineral coupon in-situ incubated in ocean water Damariscotta River, Maine, United States -... | ecosystem: Environmental > Aquatic > Marine >... | reverse complement strand
ATGCCGCAGAAAGAACTGTACACATGGCAGCTGTTAGAGTAGTTTTTCCATGATCGACGTGGCCGATTGTTCCAACATTGACATGGGGTTTAGTTCGTTCAAATTTTTCTTTTGACATTGCTCTTTCCTCTTTGTACTTTAATAATAATTTTAGCTTTTGCTCAGTTGTTTTTGTAAAGACTTTTCCCTCTCCCATTATTTTGGCAGAGATGTATATTTATTAACTAATAAGTTACCGAATCCACAACACTATTTGGCGCTTCAGCATAACGTAAAAATTCCATCGAATAACTGGCTCGTCCTTGTGAAGCGCTTCGAACCGCCGTGGCATAACCAAACATTTCACTTAGAGGAACTTCAGCATCAATCACCTTACCGGAGGGATTATCTTCCATCCCATGAACCACACCTCGACGACGATTTAAGTCTCCCATCACATCACCCATATAATCTTCAGGGGTGACCACTTCGACTTTCATGATCGGTTCAAGCAATATTGGCTCGGCATCCTGTGCGCCTTGACGTAACCCCATTGAAGCCGCAACCTTAAATGCCATTTCGTTTGAATCCACATCATGATAGGAACCGTCAAACAAAGTCACTTTAATATCCACCATAGGATAACCGGCCAATACGCCGTTTTGCATTTGCTCGATCAATCCTTTTTCTATGGCTGGGATAAAATCTTTTGGTACGCTGCCGCCAATGATATCGTTAACAAACTCAAATCCCTCACCGGATTTTTTCGGTTCCAGTTTCAAGCACACGTGACCATATTGACCTTTGCCGCCAGTCTGGCGAATGAATTTACCTTCTGTTTCTATACTGTTACGAATAGTTTCTCGATAAGCTACCTGAGGCTTACCGATATTAGCATCGACCTGAAATTCCCGCTTCATCCGATCAATTAATATATCCAGATGGAGCTCACCCATGCCAGAGATAATAGTTTGACCTGAATCTTCATCTGTTTCCACTTTAAACGAAGGATCTTCTTTTGCCAGTTTACCTAATGCGACCGCCATTTTGTCCTGATCGGATTTTGTTCTTGGTTCTACCGCAACTGAAATGACAGGTTCGGGAAACTCCATTCGTTCTAAAACGATTGGATTTAATACATCGCAGAATGTATCACCGGTGATGGCATCTTTGATGCCAATTGCCGCAGCAATATCGCCGGCAAAAACTTCCTTAACTTCTTCCCGACTATTAGAATGCATTTGTACTATTCTACCGACTCGTTCTTTCTTTTGTCTAACCGGGTTGTAAATTTGATCGCCTGTACGTAATACGCCAGAGTAGACTCGAAAAAACGTCAGAGTGCCAACAAAGGGATCGGTCGCAATCTTAAAAGCTAACGCTGCAAATGGTTTATTGTCATCAGCCGGGCGCGAGTCTTCAGTTTCACCGTCCTCCGAATGGCCGGTGATGGCGGGTATATCAATAGGCGCAGGCAGAAATTCAATCACTGCATCCAATACGTTTTGCACCCCTTTATTTTTAAACGCGCTACCACAGGTTGCTAGCACAATCTCATTGGAGATTGTTCGAAGTCGTAAACCTGTTTTAATGTCATCACTTGACAAATCACCGTCTTCCAGGTACTTATCCATTAATTCATCGTTACCATCGGCGGCGGCTTCAATCATTTGTTCACGATAGTTTTGGCATTCGGCTAACATGTCTGATGGAATATCTGCGTATTCGAAGGTCATACCTTTATCATCGTCATGCCAATAAATGGCCTGCATTTTGATCAGATCAACAATGCCTTTAAATTCTTCTTCCGCACCAATTGGTAACTGGATCGGAATAGGGGTGGCACCTAATCGATTTTCAATCTGCTCAACAACACGCAGAAAATCGGCACCGGCTCGGTCCATTTTATTAACGAACACCATCCGCGGCACTTGATATTTATTGGCTTGACGCCAGACTGTTTCTGATTGAGGCTCGACACCTGAAGATCCGCAAAACACAACTACGGCGCCATCTAGCACTCTTAGTGAGCGTTCGACTTCGATGGTAAAATCAACGTGTCCTGGTGTATCTATGATGTTAATACGATGTTGTTCATACTGCCCCTGCATACCACTCCAGAAAGTTGTGGTAGCAGCGGAGGTAATGGTAATGCCACGCTCTTGTTCTTGCTCCATCCAGTCCATGGTAGCTGCGCCATCATGAACTTCACCCATCTTGTGAGACAGGCCGGTATAAAATAAAATTCGCTCTGTTGTTGTGGTTTTACCCGCATCGACATGAGCGACGATACCAATATTACGGTATCTTTCAATGGGCGTACTACGAGGCATGGTCTTATGATTCTCCGTCAAAAAGCACTGCCTTCGAAAAGGCAGGCAAAAGTAGCTTTTGTGCTCTTGTATAAATTGTTGGCCTGCAGCATCCGCGTCCTGCGCTCGCTATTTGCTTAAGGCACCTACTTTTCCTTAAGGGACCTACGCTTGGTGGCACCTATGTCCGTTTAAGCAAAAGCCAATCCACAAGGAACCGACGAAGAGTGGTCGGCCCTTAGGCAGACTGTTTTGATTTTACCAACGATAATGAGCGAATGCTTTATTCGCTTCAGCCATTCTATGGATGTCTTCACGCTTTTTAATACATGAACCACGACCATCAATCGCATCCATCAATTCACCCGCTAGACGAGCATTCATTGATTTTTCACCACGCTTTCGAGAACCTTCTACCAACCAGCGCATTGCTAAAGCCGTTTGACGCGAAGGTCTTACTTCAACAGGCACCTGGTAAGTTGATCCACCCACTCGGCGGGATTTAACTTCAACCAAAGGTTTAATTTTGTCTAACCCTTCTTCAAAAATTGGCATAGCATCTTCAACATTTTTCTTTTCTTTAATAATGTCTAGTGCATCATATACAATTTTTTCTGCTACAGATTTCTTTCCATCAACCATTAAAATATTGATGAATTTAGCTAATAGCTCACTTCCAAACTTAGGATCAGGTAAGATCTCACGTTTGGCGACGACGCGTCTTCTTGGCATTTTATATTTTCCTATGTGTTCTTCAGGTTTATCCCAGCACTGTGTCCGGACCTTACTCACATCTCAAAGGGATGTCTTAAAATAGTTAACATTAACCTAGTTTATCGCCTGTTACCGTTGCAGTTACAGGCGGAAACTATTGTATGGTAAATGTCAGTTTCTTGAATCAATTTAAATAATTTTAAATTGTTCTCACAAACTCAAAAGTGTTTGTGCGGTAGTTCTTAACTTATTTTACGTGGCTAACAAATGTGCCGCGCAAAGATCTGTTTACTTAGGTCGCTTAGTTCCGTATTTTGAACGGCCCTGTCTGCGATCTTTTACTCCACCTAAATCAAGATTTCCACGAACACAATGATAACGAACACCCGGCAAGTCTTTAACACGACCACCACGGATGACAACAACACTATGCTCTTGTAAATTATGACCTTCACCACCAATGTAAGACGTTACTTCGAATCCGTTTGTTAAACGAACTCGAGCCACCTTACGAAGTGCTGAGTTAGGCTTTTTGGGAGTAGTCGTATAAACACGAGTACAAACACCACGCTTTTGAGGATTTGCTTCCAGCGCAGGTACTTTGCTTTTCGCGACGATCTTTTTACGCCCTTTGCGTACCAACTGATTAGTAGTTGACATTGTTTACAATAACTCCAGCTTTTTTACTAAATAAAACCCAATTAATAGAACAAGCTATCGATCAAACCATAGACCAAATTTTGCCCAACCTATAAATCAGGGTGCGGCATTGTAATGGCCTATTAATTGGATGTCAAGTGGGCCAGTCAATCAATTCAACCAAGGTTAAAATGATTGACTGGTCTACAAGATTTCGAACTAACTAACAACTAAGCAATAGAGCGAAAAACTCTTTTGGCTCAGGTAGTTAACTATACTTCTTCCTGGCTATCTTCACCCATATCAGCTAACGAAGAACTTAGCGCATCACTTAATGCTTTTTCTGCGTCTTCTGCAGAAACACTTTCTTCTTCTTCAAACTCATACTCGCCTGCCAGGCGTTTACGTCTTTCTTCATGGTAAGTTAACCCCGTACCAGCAGGGATTAAACGACCTACAATCACGTTTTCCTTAAGACCACGTAACGTATCTCTCTTTCCAGCAATTGCAGCTTCGGTTAGTACTCGGGTAGTCTCTTGGAAAGAAGCCGCTGAAATAAATGATTCCGTTGCTAGCGACGCTTTGGTAATACCCATTAATACACGCTGGAACTTGACCGGCGTTTTGCCTTCACTTTCCAGTTTATCGTTAATCTCCAATACTCGAATATACTCGGCCTGTTCGCCTTTAAGCAATAAACTATCACCGGTATCAGTGATCAACACTTTACGAAGCATTTGATTAACGATAGCTTCAATATGTTTATCATTAATACCAACACCTTGTAGGCGATAAACTTCTTGCACTTCGTTAACGATGTAATTCGCTAATGGACTAACCCCTTTCAAACGTAATATGTCATGAGGGTTATCGGCACCGTCAGAAACGACTTCGCCTTTTTCAACTTTTTCACCTTCAAACACATTAAAGTGGCGCCACTTGTGGATCAACTCTTCATAGGCATCCCCTTCTTGTGGTGTGATCACCAAACGTCGCTTACCTTTAGTCTCTTTACCAAAACTCACCATGCCGGAGATTTCAGCCAAGATTGCAGGCTCTTTCGGCTTACGTGCTTCAAATAAATCAGCAACACGAGGTAGACCACCCGTGATATCGCGAGTTTTAGAACCTTCCTGTGGAATACGAGCAATCGCACCACCAACTCCAACTTCTGCACCATCTTCCATACTAACGATAGCGTTCACTGGTAGGACGTATTGTGCAGGAGTCTTAGTACCTGGAATGTTCAGCTCTTTGCCTTTCTTATCCAATAAGATGATTCGTGGACGTAAATCGTTGGCTTTAGTACCACTTCGTTTTGATTCGGTGATCAACAAAGAACTTAAGCCTGTGATTTCATCGGTTTGACGAGTCATATTGACTCCTTCAATCACATCTTCCAACTTCAGCTTACCAGCAATTTCAGTGATGATTGGATGAGTATGCGGATCCCAGTTAGCGACAATTGAACCGCCTTTAAGTTTTGCACCGTCTTTGTATTCTAATACCGCACCATAAGGTACCTTGTAACGTTCGCGCTCTCGACCAAACTCATCAATTAAGGTCAGTTCAGTTGAACGGGAAACGATCACCAGTTTTTTGTCTTTACGAGTTACAAACTTAGAGTTGTGTAACTTAAGTGAACCATCATTTTTAACTTGAACGTTGTTTTCCGCACTCGCTCTGGAGGCCGCGCCACCAATATGGAAAGTACGCATGGTTAACTGAGTTCCTGGCTCACCAATTGATTGTGCTGCAATTACACCAACCGCTTCGCCAATATTGATCAAATGACCTCGAGCTAAATCTCGTCCATAACATAACGCACAAACACCATGACGGGTTTCACAAGAAATAACCGAGCGAACCACGACCTGGTCAACACTGTTTTCTTCTAAAATCTCGATCCATTTTTCATCTAGTAAGGTGCCTGCTTCACAAACAATATCGTCAGTACCTGGCTTATAAATATGCTCCGCTGGAACACGTCCTAAGACTCTTTCACCTAAAGGTTCTACAACATCACCGCCTTCAATCAGAGGGGTCATTATCAGACCTTTTGTAGTTCCACAATCATGAGATGTAATAACCAGATCTTGAGCCACATCAACCAGACGACGGGTCAAATAACCTGAGTTAGCTGTTTTAAGTGCGGTATCTGCCAGACCTTTACGAGCACCGTGAGTAGAAATAAAGTATTCAAGTACACTTAATCCTTCACGGAAATTCGCTTTAATGGGACTTTCGATAATTGAGCCATCCGGCTTTGCCATCAAACCACGCATTCCAGCTAACTGTCTAATTTGCGCCGCACTACCACGAGCGCCAGAATCAGCCATCATAAACACAGAATTGAAAGATTCCTGAATAACATCCTTTCCTTCTGCATCTTTAACCACTTCCGTGCTCAAATTATCCATCATTTTCTTGGCGACTTGCTCATTGGTATGAGACCAGATATCAACCACTTTGTTGTATCGTTCACCTTGAGTCACCAAACCAGATGCAAATTGATCTTCAATTTCTTTTACTTCAGCTTCAGCAGCTTCAATGATGGTCGCTTTTTCATCAGGAATGACCATGTCATCAATACCCACCGATGCACCTGATAAAGTGGCATAGTTGAAACCGGTGTACATTAATTGATCGGCAAAAATAACCGTCGCTTTTAATCCCAATCGTCGATAACACTGATTAATGATCGTGGAGATGGCTTTTTTGGTCATTTTTAAATTAACCAAATCAAAAGGCAGCCCAATTGGAACAATTTCATAGAGCAACGCTCGTCCGACAGTGGTTTCGACCAATTTGGATACTTCAACACTCTCACCATTTTCATTTAATTCGGTGATCGTTAAACGCACTTTTATTTTGGCATGCAATTCCGCCACATCTGAGCGGTAGGCGCGTAGCACTTCGGCGGTATCAACAAATACCATGCCTTCGCCTTTGACATTGATTTTTTCACGAGTCAGATAATAGAGTCCTAATACCACATCCTGTGAAGGGACAATAATTGGCTGGCCGTTAGCTGGCGCTAATACATTGTTGGTAGACATCATCAATGATCTGGCTTCCACTTGCGCTTCAATGGTCAATGGAATATGCACCGCCATTTGATCACCATCAAAATCCGCATTGTAAGCAGCACAAACTAGAGGATGCAGCTGGATCGCTTTACCTTCAATCAGTACTGGTTCGAAAGCTTGAATACCTAGTCTATGCAACGTTGGTGCACGATTAAGCATAACCGGATGTTCGCGGATAACTTCTTCTAAAATATCCCAAACAACGGGTTCTTCTCTTTCAACCATTTTTTTGGCGGCTTTTATCGTCGTCGCTAGCCCACGAAGTTCTAACTTACCGAAAATAAAAGGTTTAAATAACTCCAATGCCATTTTCTTTGGTAAACCGCACTGGTGTAATCTTAAGGTGGGCCCGACCACGATCACCGAACGACCCGAATAATCAACACGCTTACCCAAAAGGTTTTGACGGAAACGACCTTGCTTACCTTTGATCATATCTGCCAAAGATTTTAGTGGGCGTTTATTTGACCCGGTAATTGCTCGTCCGCGTCGACCGTTATCTAATAATGCATCCACTGATTCTTGTAGCATTCTTTTTTCGTTGCGAACAATAATGTCCGGCGCATTCAAATCTAATAATCGCTTCAAACGATTATTACGGTTAATCACACGACGGTATAAATCATTCAGATCAGATGTTGCAAATCGTCCACCTTCCAGTGGTACCAATGGACGTAGATCCGGTGGTAAAACTGGCAGCACTGTCATAATCATCCACTCTGGCTTATTGTCAGATTGAATAAATGCTTCTAGTACTTTAAGTCGCTTCGTAAATTTCTTTAATTTGGTTTCAGAATTAGTATTCGGAATTTCTTCACGAATGGCTTTCGCCTCTTCTTTCACATCAATATGAGTCAATAGATCCATCACCGCTTCGGCGCCCATTTTGGCGTCAAATTCGTCACCGAATTCTTCTAAAGCATCAAGATAGGCTTCTTCGTTAAGTAGTTGACGACGCTCCAAAGTGGTCATGCCAGGTTCGGTCACCACAAATGCTTCAAAATAAAGCACCCGCTCGATGTCTCTTAGAGTCATGTCTAACAACAAACCAATACGCGAAGGCAAAGATTTCAAAAACCAGATATGTGCCACTGGACAAGCCAAATCAATGTGGCCCATTCTTTCACGTCTTACTTTTGCAAGCGCAACTTCAACGCCACATTTTTCACAAATAACACCGCGATGTTTTAATCGTTTGTATTTTCCACAAAGACATTCGTAATCTTTGACCGGTCCAAAAATTTTCGCACAAAACAAACCATCTCTTTCCGGCTTAAATGTACGATAGTTGATCGTTTCTGGCTTTTTCACTTCACCATAAGACCAAGAACGCATGGTTTCTGGTGACGTGAGTCCAATTTTGATTGAATCAAATTCTTCGGTTTGATTCTGCTGTTTTATAAAATTTAATAAATCTTTCAACTTATTCTCCTCCCGGAGTTAAATAAAAACTGAAGGTTTAATCGACTGCTTAGGCGATAGCGCAAGCAGCCCTTACCGTAATTTTAGTGCTCTTGATCTAATTCAATATTAAGACCTAGAGAGCGAATTTCCTTCACTAACACGTTAAAAGACTCTGGCATGCCAGGCTCCATACGGTGATCGCCATCAACAATATTTTTGTACATACGAGTTCGTCCGGTAACATCATCCGACTTAACTGTGAGCATTTCCTGCAAGGTATAAGCTGCACCGTAAGCTTCCAATGCCCACACTTCCATTTCACCGAATCGCTGGCCACCAAACTGTGCTTTACCACCCAGCGGCTGTTGAGTAACCAAACTATAAGATCCAGTTGAACGAGCATGCATCTTGTCATCAACTAAATGGTTTAGTTTCAACATATACATGTAACCAACGGTAACCGGGCGCTCAAATTGCTCGCCGGTACGTCCATCATAAAGCCACGACTGGCCAGAACGTTCACCACCGGCAAGTTCCAGCATGTCCTTAATTTCTGATTCTTCAGCGCCGTCAAAAACGGGAGTTCCCATCGGAACACCCTCACGCAGGTTTTCACATAGATTAATAATTTCGGCATCTGTCAATTGGGCAAGATCAACCGTATCTTCTTTTCTATGGTTATAAACCTTTTCCAAAAACTCACGTTTTTTCGCGACATCTTGCTGCGCTTCAATCATATCGTCAATTCGTCGACCAATCCCTTTGGCAGCCCAACCCAAATGAGTTTCCAAAATCTGACCGATGTTCATTCGAGACGGAACCCCTAACGGATTCAATACGATATCAACTGCTTCACCGTTTTCCAGGTATGGCATATCTTCAACCGGAACGATATTTGAAATAACACCCTTATTACCGTGACGACCAGCCATCTTATCGCCAGGTTGTATACGACGTTTAACCGCCATATAGACTTTAACGATTTTAAGCACGCCTGGCGCGAGATCATCACCTTGAGTGATTTTCTTACGTTTTACTTCTAACTTGTGGTCATATTCTTGACGTTTCTCTTCAAGACTCAACGACAGCGCTTCGATTGTTTGTTGCGCCTTGTCATCTCTTAATTGAATATCAAGCCATTGGTCTGCACCAATTTCCTGCAAATATTCCGCCGTTAATTTTGAACCTTTTTTAACATTCTCTGGTCCCTTTTCAACTACTGAGCCTTCTAACGTTTTGTAGGCTCTATTATGAATATTACCGGTCAAAATAGTAAATTCATCGTTCAAATCTTTTTTGACCTGTGCCACTTGACTGGCTTCAATACTTAACGCACGTTGATCTTTATCGACGCCATCACGAGTATAAACCTGTACATCAATAACTGTACCAACAGTACCCGTTGAAACTCGCTGTGAAGTATCTTTTACATCACTGGCTTTTTCGCCAAAAATGGCTCTCAGTAGTTTTTCTTCTGGAGTCAGCTGAGTTTCACCTTTAGGTGTGACTTTACCAACCAGAATGTCACCGGATTTAACTTCCGCGCCGACATAAACAATACCGGATTCATCCAGCTTAGCTAAGGCGCTCTCTCCTACATTAGGAATATCAGCGGTAATTTCTTCCGAGCCTAATTTTGTATCACGAGCAATACAGGTTAATTCCTGAATATGGATACTGGTGAAGCGATCTTCTTTAACCACATTTTCTGAGATCAAAATAGAATCTTCAAAGTTGTATCCGTTCCAAGGCATAAACGCAATTTTCATGTTTTGGCCTAACGCCAACTCACCCAAATCCGTTGATGGACCGTCAGCCAATACATCACCACGACCAATTTCATCACCGATGTTGACAATAGGACGCTGATTGATACAAGTGTTTTGATTGGAACGGGTATATTTACGCAAATTGTAAATATCAACACCCGCTTCTCCGACTATGGTCTCATCATCATTGACCCGAACAACTATTCGACTCGCATCAACAAATTCGATAATTCCACCGCGGTCAGCAGAAACCGTTACTCCAGAATCCACTGCAACAGTTCTTTCCATGCCTGTACCAACCAAAGGCTTTTGAGCTCTCAGTGTAGGTACCGCCTGACGTTGCATGTTTGATCCCATCAATGCACGATTTGCATCATCGTGCTCAAGGAACGGTATTAGGGAGGCCGCGACAGATACGATCTGTTGAGGCGATACATCCATATATTGAATATTGTCAGAAGAGGTCAGGGTAAATTCACCCTGGTAACGACAAGAGATCAAATCTTCTGTCATCATATCATCGGCATCCAAAGTAACATTGGCTTGCGCAATGTGAAATTCACCTTCTTCAATCGCAGAAAGATAATCAATATCTGCAGTCGCTTTACCATTTTTAACTCGACGGTAAGCGGTTTCCAGGAAACCGTAATCATTGGTTCTGGCATAACAGGAAAGCGAATTGATCAAACCGATGTTTGGCCCTTCCGGTGTTTCGATTGGGCAAACACGACCATAATGAGTATGGTGAACATCACGCACTTCAAAGCCCGCTCGTTCGCGTGTCAAACCGCCGGGGCCTAAAGCAGAAACACGACGCTTATGAGTGATTTCTGACAGTGGATTATTTTGATCCATAAACTGTGATAACTGGCTTGAACCAAAGAATTCTTTGATCGCCGCAGAAACAGGTTTTGCATTGATCAAATCCTGAGGCATTAAATTATCTGCTTCAGCCATGCTTAATCTTTCTTTGACGGCACGCTCTACTCTCACGATACCAACACGGAATTGATTTTCGGCCATTTCGCCAACACTTCGAATACGTCGATTGCCCAGATGATCGATATCATCAACAATGCCTTTACCGTTTCGGATATTTAGCAATGTATCTACCACTGCAATAACATCATCTTTAGAAAGAATACCTTCACCTTCATCTGACTCTCTGCCAATGCGTCGGTTAAACTTCATTCGGCCAACGCGAGACAGGTCGTAACGATCTTTGCTGAAAAATAGATTTTCAAAAAGCGCTTCTGCTGAATCTTTAGTCGGTGGCTCACCGGGACGCATCATACGGTAGATTTCAACCAGTGCTTCCAAAGCATTGGTGGTTGGATCGATACGTAAAGTATCAGACATATAAGGTCCGCGATCTAAATCGTTGGTATAAAGTGTTTCAAACTTAGTAATTTCAAATTCTTTAAGTTTCTCTAGCAATTCTTCAGTAATTTCTGAGTTAGCCGCTACCAAAACTTCACCGGTTTCGGTGTCAATAATGTCTTTAGCAATTGCTTTGGTAAGTAAATAGTCAGCAGGCACTTCCAACTTGTTGACGTTGGCTTTTTCTAATTCTTTAATGTGTCTGACAGTGATTCGTCGACCTTCTTCAACATGCACTTTCCCGCGCTTGCCTTTAATATCAAAAGTTGCTGTAACCCCTCTCAGTCTTTCAGGAATTAGATCTAATAAAATCGTGCCGTCTTTACTCAGCTCAATTTTGTCAAAATCAAAAAACATTTCTAACATTTCAGGAGTTGAATAACCTAACGCTCTCAATAGAATTGATGCGGGCAACTTACGACGTCGATCGATTCTTGCAAACAGACAATCTTTAGGGTCAAATTCAAAATCGAGCCAGGAACCACGGTATGGAATAACCCGCGCGTTATATAATAATTTGCCAGAAGAGTGCGTTTTACCTTTATCAGAATCGAAGAACACCCCAGGGCTACGGTGTAATTGGGAAACAATCACTCGCTCGGTACCATTGATCACAAAAGTTCCGTTGTCAGTCATCAACGGCATTTCGCCCATGTAGACTTCTTGCTCTCTGACTTCTTTAACCGTCTTGTTTTTGTTTTCTTTATCGTAAATGACCAGGCGAATTTTAACTCTCAAAGGAGCAGAGTAAGTAACGCTGCGCATTTGACATTCTTTTACGTCAAACGCAGGCTCACCTAAGGTATAACTAATATATTCGAGAGCAGCCGAACCGGAATAGCTGGTAATCGGAAAAACCGACTTAAAAGCTTTTTCCAAACCAGATGCTTCAATATTTTCCAGATTTAGAAAAGATCGATAAGAGTCAAGTTGTATCGACAATAGATACGGTACTTGTAAAACTCTTTTATTGCGACTGAAATCCTTACGGATCCGCTTTTTTTCAGTATATGAATATGCCATCTGGGCTCCTCAGTTAGCTATCATTTGAGTAACTGCCAATAATGCAATTACTCATAATAGTTCTTCAATCAATTCTCGATACGGCGAAATTGACTAAATTTTTTATCTTCAAATATAACGTTTACCACAAACCTGTAAGGGGTATATTGAACCTCAGTTCAAAACAGGCCCGTATCAAAAAATCGTTACATCTTGTCGTTTCCACTAAATTTAGTTCTTACAACTTTATTCAGCAAAAACCGCTTTTAATCACCGCTTTTAAAAACGGCAAAACGGCCGGTGGTTAAAAACCACCAGCCGAAAAGTAATTATTACCATTCGCCTTAAGAGACAAAAAGGTAATTACTTAATTTCTACTGATGCGCCAACTTCTTCAAGCTGCTTTTTAACGTCTTCTGCTTCAGCTTTGTCAACACCTTCTTTGATTGGAGTTGGGGTGCCTTCAACAGCGTCTTTCGCTTCTTTTAGTCCAAGACCAGTCAGTCCACGAACAGCTTTGATTACTGCAACTTTCTTCTCACCGAAGCCAGTTAAAATAACGTCAAATTCAGTTTGCTCAGCAGCAGCTGCGCCAGCATCAGCAGGTCCAGCAACAACAGCAGTCGCTGCAGCAGCCGTAACGCCGAATTTTTCTTCCATTGCTTCAACTAGTTCAACAACGTCCATTACTGACATGTCAGCGATTGCATTTAAGATATCATCTTTAGAAAGAGCCATTACTCATTCTCCTAAGTTTTTCATTGAATGACTTAAAGTTAAGTCGTTTTCAAAATAAATTATTAAAGTAGAACTGTCACTTTTATTGATTTAAAAATAACAATTCCGTACTGTTTTAAACATAAACTGTATTAAACAACCAATGTCGAAATATTATGCCGCTTCTTTTTGAGAACGAACCGCATCGATTACTCGCGTAATACGGGATGGGAATTCGTTTAATGTACGTGCCAGTTTGGTAACCGGTCCGTTCATTACGCTCATTAATTGCGAAATAGCTTCGTCTTTGGTTGGTAGTTTAGCAACGGCATCTAATTGTTCTGCACCATGCAAAATACCACCAACAGCAATAGCCGTTGTTACTAGTTGATCGCAATCTTTTGCAAAATCGCGAACTAATCTAGCAGCAGCTCCAGGCTCTTCAAGCGAAAACGCAAAAATAACCTGACCGACTAAAGCGTCGTTCAAACAAGCGAACTCTGTATCTTCAACAGCACGCTTAGCTAGAGTGTTTCGTACTACTCGTAAGTAGACTCCACCATCTCTCGCTTTGACACGCAAGTCAGTCAATTGCTCAACTGTCATGCCACGGTATTCGGCAATTACAGCAGATAACGCGCTAGAAGCAACTTCTGCTACTTCTTTAACAATCTGCTTTTTACCTTCTAGTCCAAGTGCCACGTCGTTCACCTCCACTAATTCCAATCTTTCGATTGAAAGGTTTACAAAATGAATCACAATTAAAACCTATGATTCCCGTAAACGATGAACCGAACAGAAAACTGTATCGGGTACCACCGTCTGCGTAGGCCATTTTAAGACAGTTCAATAACATTACCTCATAAAGGCACACTGCGTTACAAAACTTCACCTACGGTCTTTGACGGTCCTTCAATTTATTTTTAGTTACTAAATATAAACTGAAGAACCCAAGGCTGGCTAAACTCAATTTCCACTAAGAAATAAGAGTTTGGTCAAACCTAATTCTTTTTGAAACTACTCTTTAATTTCTACAGAAGAAATATCGATCATCAGGCCAGGCCCCATGGTCGTACTCAAAGAAAGTTTTTTCAAATAAGTGCCTTTTGCAGAGGTCGGTTTTGCTTTCTTAACCGCATCTAAAAGAGCACTTAAATTTTCATTTAATGCTTTTGGATCAAAACCTAACTTACCGATAGTTGCATGAACGATGCCTGCTTTATCCGTACGGTATTGAACCTGACCAGCCTTTGCGTTTTTAACCGCTGTTGCCACGTCAGGTGTTACAGTTCCAACCTTTGGATTAGGCATTAGACCACGAGGACCTAAGATTTGACCTAACTGGCCAACAACACGCATCGCATCAGGGCTAGCAATCACTACGTCGAAATCCATATTGCCTTTTTTAATTTCAGCGGCCAAGTCGTCCATTCCGACGATGTCTGCGCCCGCGGCTCTAGCGGCTTCTTCGTTTGCACCTTGAGTAAATACTGCAACTCGAACGTCTTTACCAGTACCGTTAGGTAGCACAGTCGCGCCACGAACAACCTGGTCAGATTTACGAGGGTCAACACCTAAGTTAAGCGCCATATCACATGACTCATCAAACTTAACTGATGATACTTCTTTTAAAAGTGCTACCGCTTCTTCGAAGCTATATACTTTGCCTGATTCAACTTTTTCGTTGATCAATTTTTGTCTTTTAGATAATTTAGCCATCAGTTAACCCTCCACATCCACGCCCATTGAGCGAGCAGTACCCGCAAGAGTTCTTACAGCTGCATCCATACTCGCAGCAGTCAGATCTGGCTCTTTAGTATTAGCAATTTCTTCTAATTGAGCGAGAGTGATCTTGCCAACTTTTTCAGTATTTGGACGACCGCTACCACCTTTAAGGCCAATCGCCTTCATGATAAGTACCGCAGCTGGTGGAGTTTTAGTGACAAAGGTAAAACTTCGATCACCGTAAACTGTGATAACAACTGGAATTGGAAGTCCTTTTTCGACTTTATCTGTAGCGGCATTAAATGCTTTACAGAATTCCATGATGTTGACACCGTGTTGACCCAACGCAGGACCAACCGGTGGACTAGGATTGGCAGCGCCTGCGCCAATTTGTAGCTTAATGTAAGCTGAGACTTTCTTAGCCATTTTTTCACCTCATTTGGGTTCAGACGCCAGACTCATTATCCACTCAAACAAACAGAGTGGTTAATTTTTAGGCTCCCCTTTTTTTAACGTCAAAAAAACACCCACGGCTCTAAGCAAGCTATGGTTGTTTCTACTCAAAACTGTTTTTAACTATTTAGCCTTTTTCAACCTGACTAAAATCGAGCTCTACCGGAGTAGAACGTCCAAAAATCATTACCGATACCGATAAACGACTCTTGTCATAATTAACACTTTCAACCACCGCTTCAAACTCGGCAAAAGGACCATCAGTGACCCGTACTGCCTCGCCAACATTGAATAACGTTCTTGGTCTTGGTTTGTCTGTCGATTCTTCTAAGCGGTTAAGAATTTGATCCGCTTCTTTTTGGCTAATGGGTGCAGGATGTTCTTTTGTCCCGCCAATAAAACCTAAGACTCGTGGTGTATCACGAACTAAATGCCAGCTTTCATCATCCATGTCCATTTCAACCAGAACATAACCCGGGAAAAATTTACGAGCACTCTTACGTTTTTGCCCGTCACGCATCTCGACAACTTCTTCGGTTGGAACCAGCACTTGGCCGAATTTTTCTTCCAATCCAAATTGCTTAACGCGCTCTTCAATAAAGCCTCTTACTTTACCTTCATAGCCTGAATATGCCTGAACCACATACCATTTAAGTGCCATAAGGTTTAACTCCCGTGAACTGTCAAAAAGTTAACGATGAAAACCAAACCCATGTCGATCAAATACAACATAAAGGCAATCAGGACAACGGCAACAACAATAATTAAGCTGGTTTGAACGGTTTCAGGTCTAGTAGGCCAAACAACTTTGCGCGCCTCAATTTTGGCTTCTTTCGCAAAAATCATTCCCGCACGACCTTTAGTGGTCGTCATGGCAATACCAAGACCTACAGCAACTAAAACTAAAATCGCGGCAACTCGAACTAGTATGGAACCATCAACCAGAGCATGATTGGCATAAACAGCTCCGCCTAATGCTACAAAAGCGAATAACCACCTTAAGCCATTAAATGATGCTACAGAATCTTGTTCGTCTACACTCATGAATTTTCAACCGTTTAATTCTAAAAAGCTAGTAAGATTAAAAACCTTACTAGCAAATACAATCTTAAATTTTTCAACAAAGCAAGAAACTCTCGCTTCTATAACTATTCAGCTTGTTTCTAAAATCTGTCACCTAAAAACAACTAATTTTAGAACTAAACTGAATAGTTACAGTTTTATTGCAGTGGCAGGCCAGGAGGGACTCGAACCCCCAACCTGCGGTTTTGGAGACCGCTGCTCTACCAATTGAGCCACTGGCCTGCAATAAAACTGCGACTTCACATAATTATGAAGTCGCAAACTACAAATCTAAAGCTTACGCTAAGATTTTAGCAACTACACCAGCGCCAACTGTACGGCCGCCTTCACGAATAGCGAAGCGTAAACCTTCATCCATCGCGATGGGTGCAATC
>Ga0316205_10002971_pt1 | contig 16650 bp, 18 predicted proteins | sample 3monthpyrite_MG_FD_204941 | JGI IMG/M metagenome (GOLD analysis project Ga0316205, IMG submission 204941) | Microbial mat bacterial communities from mineral coupon in-situ incubated in ocean water Damariscotta River, Maine, United States -... | ecosystem: Environmental > Aquatic > Marine >... | reverse complement strand
TCAATCTATCGAGAGTACCAGTTTGAGTTTTCGAGTACGGGAGCGCATAGGTATAATGGCGGTGTTCGTCTTTTGGGGCAGCAACTTATCGATGTTGAAATGGAACCCTATCAGTTTCACGAATAATAAAAAGGTAGATAATGATGTTATCTCTCATATCGACATAGCACAAGTAAGTGCAGGAGCTGCCTGTTGTTCATTCGACAACTGCCCTTGCATCGTTCTATCTCCACCATTCCTGACCTGGTACCTTCGTCCGTTGCTCGGGCCAGCTTGTCAATCTACGATTCGACCTTCTCCATGGATTAGTCCGCTTTTTTGATGGTTTATATCTGTTATTTTTTTACAGATAATGGCGGGTTGTCAAAGTGAATACCTTCCCAGCCAAATTTCATAAAGTTTCTTATATTGGCATGATCAGTTCCAGCTAAATTAGTTAAAACATCCTGGCGGTAATATTTACCAAAGCAGCTCAATGTTTGTGATTCATTGAGGTCATTAATATCGGCAAATGCAAATATTTTACAGGAACCTTCATTAGTTCCGGCTGCATTGACGATTTCCTTGTCTGCGATACCATTATAGAATTGTGTTGCGACGTAATCATAGTCACTTTCTATTACAGCAATAACCTGCTCAAACTCTACTTCGGTAGGGTTATTTTGTATAAGGTTTAAGAGTTCTTTTGTATTCATGTTATTCGTTCCAAATTTTATGATGAGCAACTGACAGAAATTTCTTGTGCCCATTGCGGAGGAAATTCTGAGTAGGCTTCATTTTCTGGTTGTTCATCAAAAGGGTTTTGTAATAAATTAAATAATCGTTCTATTTCTGTATAATCATTTTGCTCGGATTTTTTTATAGCAACTTCCGCCATGTAGTTACGTAGTATATATTTTGGATTGACTTGCTTCATTTTTATTGAACGTTGCCCATCATTATCTGCTTCTAAAGCTAATCGATTTTGATATTTTTCTGCCCATAAATCGTATAAGTCTCGCTGTATGAATATATCACGAATATTATTGTTATAACTTAAATCAGCAGAATTAAAATTACATAAACGCCGAAAAAAAATAGTATAGTCAACATTATCATCTGACATTAAATTAAATAAATTTTCGAGTAATTTTTTATCTTCAGACTGTTCTTTTTCCAGTCCAAGTTTTTTTCGCATAAGTGTTGAATACTCAGAAATATAAGTCGCCTGGTATTTATTTAATTCTTCTTTTGCCAGTTCGGCTGCTTTGTCAGGATTTTTATCTATTAAAGGTAATAAAGTTTGCGCTAAACAACTAACATTGAATAAACCAATATGCGGTTGTTGATTAAATGCATAGCGACCTTCGTGATCTGAATGATTACAAATATATCCGGGCTCATAGTTATCAAGGAAACCATAGGGGCCATAATCAAGCGTTAAGCCCAAAATAGACATATTGTCAGTATTCATAACGCCATGAGAAAAGCCAACGGCCTGCCATTGTGCAATTAGTTTCGCTGTTCGTTTAATGACTTTGCTTAAAAGTGCAAGATAAGAATTTTCACCGGATAATAATTCAGGATAATAATGTTCAATCACATAATCAGCCAGAGTTTGAATCTGAGAATATTGTTGGCGATAATAAAATACTTCAAAGGAACCAAAACGAATGTGACTGGGAGCAAGCCGCGTCAGTACTGCGGCCCGCTCTATATTTTCTCGATAGACTTCATCATCACAGGCGGTCATACACAATGCACGGGTCGTTGGAATACCTAAAGCATGCATGGCCTCGCTGCATAAATATTCGCGAATGGTGGAGCGCAATACCGCACGCCCATCTGAACCACGTGAATAAGGGGTTGGTCCACTGCCTTTTAATTGCAACTCCCATTTTTCATTTTTATGATTAAGCACTTCGGCAATAATAATGGCGCGTCCATCACCCAGTTGCGGGGTTAGATGACCAAATTGGTGTCCGGCGTAAAGCATGGAGAAGGGCGTTGCATTTTGTAAGGGCTGCTTTCCACTAAAAATATCAACGAAACTCTGATCGTGTGCAAGTTCTTTTTCTAAACCTAAAAGATCCGCTGCTTTTTTATTAAAATGAACTAAGCGGGATTCAGTACTAAAGGCAGTCGGTTGTACATGAGATAAAAACGCTTTTCCCAACTGTAAAAATGAGGAATGTAATGGAATTGATTTTAATGAAAATGACATGACAGCTGCCCTGATTAAGAGGGACGCATTGTAGATGATGCCTGAGTGTTTTACTAGGTTTTGCCTGAAGCGGAGCACAGAACAGGGTATAATGATTATTTTATTTAAGCAGGAACAATACGGTGCCAAGAGCAAACGAAATTAAAAGTGGAATGGTCATTGATATCAACGGCATTCCTCATCTGGTCAAGAATGTGGATGCAAAAAGCCCGTCTTCTCGGGGTGGTTCTACGATGTATAAAATCCGTTTTACTAACCTGAAGACAAAGCAAAAGCTGGATGATTCATTTAAAGGTGAAGAAATGTTAGCTGAGGCGGACTGCAACCGGGTACAGGTTCAGTTTTCCTACGTTGATGGTGATGCCTTTACCTTTATGAATATGGAAGACTATAGCCAGTACACATTAAATCGCGATGAAATTGAAGAGTCGGTTAATTATTTAACAGAAGGTTTAGATGGTATTTTCGCCTTAATTATGGACGAAACCATTCTCGGTATCGAGCTGCCTCACTCTGTTACACTCACTGTAACCGAAACGGCGCCTGGCATTAAAGGGGCGACGGCAGCGGGACGTACCAAGCCCGCAACGCTTTCAACGGGTTTAGAAATTCAGGTACCGGAATACCTGGAGGCAGGACAAGAGGTGAAAGTGAATACAACGAATGCCAAGTTTATGTCGCGCGTTTAATGCAAAAGTGCAAAAACATATCATGTTATTTTATAAACTGGTCAAATTTTAACGTAGTAGTTCTTAATATAAACTAAAAATTTTTTTGAGTCGTTTTCTCTGGTATCAGTTTTTATAAAACTTATTGGATGATGAAAACATAATTTAAATATGTAAAATATTCAGGGTATTAATTGGTTAATAAGCTTTTTTTCTCAATAATGAATCCAAAATTGCTGTAGGATTATGCTAGATGGTTTTTTCGAAAATAGAATAATTTGTCTGCTGAAGATCAATTATTTAATATTTAAAACAGGCACATTACGGGCTTATAAAACATAACGTGATTAAATTTTTCAAATCTTCTCGTGAAAACGAATTTACCAGGCAGATAAAACCTTATTTACAAGGGATGTACAGACAAGCTTATCGCCTTACAACTAATCAGGATGATGCTGAGGATCTGGTACAGGATCTCTTAATGAGACTTTTTGAAAAAAAGGTAGATTTGAGCGAAATTGAACGCCCTCAATCCTGGTTAATGCGCTCTTTGTATAATCTGTTTATTGATGATTTAAGAAAAAAGAATCACCTACCTATAGATAATAAGGAAAACCTGTCGAATGAGATCATTGATTTCACAGGTGATTATTCTAAGTCACCGCATATTCTTCACCAACAAGACTATACAAATAAAAATCTTATTAATGTAATTAAGACACTAAATATGGATCAACAAGCTTTAATTTCCTTACATGATGTTGAAGGATATACTCTGGCAGAACTTTCAGAAATTATGGATATTCCGATCGGCACACTTAAATCTCGTTTACATCGCGCCCGTCAATCTTTAAGAGATATAATTTCTATGGAACCTTTTACCGAAAAAAATCGTTTAAAGTGATGAGAGGTAACGTTATGAATTGTGAACAAACGCAACAACTGTTAGATGAGTATCTTGATGGTGAACTGTCAGGAAATCAACTCGACTTATTGGAGGCTCATTTAAATGAATGTGAAAACTGTGCACATAGATATAACGAAGCAAGTTCATTACTGGTTGCGCTAAAACAGCTGCCTGTTCCTCCTGTACGAGATGGGTATGAAGAGAAAGTGCTGTCTTTTCTTAAACATGAAAAATCAGCTAAACACCATGGCAAGAAAGGCTTCATTGTGGGCTTTGGGACAGCAATCGCGGCCAGTTTTGCTTTATGGATGATTTTTTCACCTGTTTCAATATTTAAGCCTCACAGTTTTGAGGTGCTTAAAGTTGTCAAACTAGAAGTTAAACAACAACATGCTGTTGATTTGGTCTTTAATCTGGATAGTGATCTTTCTGATGCAACATTGACGTTAGAATTACCGGAAAGAGTTGAAATTGTAGGCTATCCAGGTAAAAGCCAATTTAAATGGAAAACTTCCCTAAAAAAGGGGGCTAATCGTCTTACTTTGCCACTTTTTGCAACTGAAAAACAAAACGGAATCTTAATTGCTAGCCTGGTTAAAGATGGCAAGATAAAAACATTTAGAATTAATATTAATTCTATTCCTCCATCGTCAACAATGTTTATACAAGATAACTTTAGTGCAAATACATAATCTCTCTGGATATGCTGAGGATGATAATACAATGATAAATTTAAGAAGCTTTGTACTTATTTGGACATTTATTCTTCCATACAGTATTGCATATGCAGATACTCATGATGATGCCACGATGATTGTAATTGAGCACTCAAACACGCAGGATTTTGAAAATGAAATTCAATTGCCAGAGTTTGATAATGTAGAGAAAAATAATGATGATTATCACGATGCGCTTGATAATCAACAAAGTAACATTAACGATGCTGTTGATGCTGCAACTTCGGATGTAAACGATGCTGTTGATGCTGCAACTTCGGATGTAAACGATGCTGTTGATGCTGCAACTTCGGATGTAAACGATGCTGTTGATACTACAACGTCGGATATAAACGATGCTGTTGATGCAACTTCGGGGGGGAATCAAAGTAATAATACAAACTCGGGAGGAAATCAATAACCCGACTGGATGAACCTATTGTTATTATTTGATTAATAGTCATCTAAATCTCTCATATTTTAAACTTCCAAACAGCCAATCCTTGGCTGCTTATGTCGTGTGACAACATTATTTTTCGAAATTATTCTAACTAAATCACAGTAATGGTCTGATTTATTGTAATTAACTCTATTTTTCTCTGATAAATATGGAACTTTTTACCTGATATCAACGTGTATTAATGTAAGGGAGTCACATGTACTTCACTTATATTCACGGGAAATGTTGTGTTGTTAGGAATAAAGGTTTTTACAATGGGAAGATTTATATCACTTTTAAATAGGCAGACAGAGAAAAATGGATTTACCTTAATTGAACTGATAATCACTATTGCTATTATTGGTATCCTTGCGGTTCTTGCTTATCCTTCATTTGAACGGTACATAATTAAGGGTAAGCGGGTTTCAGCACAAACTCATTTAGTAGATATTGCTCAGCGTCAGCAACAATATTTACTGGATGCCCGAAGTTATGCTACTACAGTCGCTGCGCTCAGTATGACGACTCCAACTGATGTATCTTCATATTATGATATTGCTATAGGAATAATTACCGGCCCACCGATTGGTTTTAATATTTCAGCGCAACCTAAGGCTGGCACGAGCCAGGCTGCTGATAAATGTAAGACACTTAATATTAATAATACTGGTGACAAAACTACTTTAGTTGCTCCTGGTGGTGTATCTACTGGTGTTAAAAATTGTTGGTAGGGGTTAAAGACGATGGAACGGCCTCAGACAAAAACAGTTTTTTTTAGAAAAAATAATTCAGGGTTCACTCTGGTCGAGTTGCTGATTGCAATGGCTGTTTCTGCAATTTTAATGTTTACTGCGGGACCAGCTTACGTAGGCCTAACTACCAATAACAGAGCCAAGACAGTTGCAACAGATCTTTATCTTGCGCTTTCACAGGCCCGTAGCGAAGCAACAAAGCGAAATCAAAGCATCACCTTAAAACCAAATACAGGTGGCTGGCAAAATGGTTGGAAAATATTCCCAACTAATGCAGCGACAAAAATTATCGGCCGTCATGCTGCAGTGAGTACAGGTGTTGCCATTGTTGCCAGTATTTCTGGTGGGTCAACTATTGTTACCTACCAGAGTTCTGGACGAAGTGAACAATCGGTATCTTTTAATATTACTGCTACTTCCGGTACAGCCTCTGCAACGCGGTGTGTCTCACCTGATTTAAGTGGTCGTCCATATATAAAGAGCTCATCATGTTAAACAAAAAAAACTCATGCGTTTTTTTTCAGTCTGGCACAACATTAATGGAAGTGCTGGTCACTATCTTATTGTTGTCTATTGGTTTGCTGGGTCTTGCAAGTCTGCAGGCGAAGGTGCAACTCGTCATGGCTGAATCTTTTCAACGCGCACAGGCAACTTTGTTGCTTTCAGATATGAGTGGACGAATTAATGCAAATATTCCAAATGCGGGGAGTTATGTTACTGCTTCACCTGCCGGTACAGGAGATAGTCAGCCTACATCTTGTACAAGCATTGCCATCGGTGCAGCTAGAGATCTCTGTGAGTGGAGTAATGCGCTAAAAGGCGCGGGTGAGAAAAAATCATCGGCATATGTTGGTGCTGTTCAGAGTGGGCGAGGGTGTATTACTCAAGTTCAGGCAGCAAACGCAACGCCGGGCATTTGTACTCCGGGTATTTATCAGGTCACCGTTGTATGGCAGGGAATGCATCAAACTGCAGCACCGGCATCTGCTATTAGTTGTGGTGTTAACTTGTATGGCACCGATACCTACCGTCGAGCTATTACTTCGCGAATAGTCGCGGGTCTGCCTGACTGCTTTTAATTTAAATTTGTGGCAATGATGATGGGTAAAGAAAAATTAAATCAAACAGGTTTTACTCTCCTTGAAGTAATGATAGCGATGACTTTAGGATTGGTACTTTTGTCAGGATTGACAACAATCTTTGTTAATAACAGCCAAACATATAAAGCAATTCAGGATGCCAACCGCTTGAATGAAAATGGCCATTACTCTATTCAATTATTGACTGATGATCTTCAACTCGCAGGCTATTTTTCTGAGTTTAATCCCAGTCTTCTTAGTTTACCCGCTGCTCTGCCCGATGCATGTAGCACAACATTGGCTACTCAAATAACGGCATTACCACTTCATATACAAGGCTATAACAACGCAACAAATTTAACAAAGCCAACGTGTTTAACGGAAGCAATAAAACCCGGCACGGATATCTTGGTTATTCGCCGGGTAAGTACATGTGTTGCCGGTAGTGTATTTTGTGAGCCAATTACGAGCGGCACACCATATTTTCAGGCATCAACGTGCAGCAATTCAGCGGAATTAAAATACCCCGTTACAACCAACCCGGCTGATTATATTAATCACCATTTTTCATTAGATACGAATTTGGTCAACCTTACCCGGTTAAAACGTGATTGCACAACTACTGCAGATCTACATAGATTTAAAACACATATTTATTTTATAGCAAGCAATCATAACAGTGGTGATGGTATCCCTACATTGAAACGCGCAGAGCTTACTTCAAGTGGATTTTCTATATTTCCACTTGCTGAAGGTGTTGAAAACATGCAAATAGAATATGGAATTAATGACGTGGCAAACGGTACACCAAGCAGTTTCTCAGCGGCACCTGCGACCGTCAGCGACTGGAGTAAGGTTGTCTCTGTAAAAATATTTTTGTTATTAAGAAATACGACTACGACTCAGGGCTATATCGACAGTAAGACTTATTCACTTGATTCAGCAGGTACTTACATAAATCCCTGCTCTGGGCTCACAGGTAATGCACTCACAACGTGCCAAGGCTATAAGCGTCATGCATATCGTTCTTCTGTGCGGCTCAATAATCCATCCAGGAGAAGAATGTAATGAACATACCTTTTAAACAGCGCGGTACAGTTTTATTGGTGAGCCTGATTATCTTATTACTAATGACGACGCTTTCTGTAACCAGTTTCAATATAGGAAAAAACGACCTGCAAATTGTGGCAAATATGCAGCAACGCAAACAAACACAATTAGCGGCACAGGAAGTTATTGAGCTGAGTATTAGCAATACTAAGTTCACTGAGACGCCAACGAATTTTATTCCTTTACCTTGTGCCACTATCGCGAATAGAAAATGCGTTGATATTAATCGTGACGGTATTGATGATATCACTGTCGATGTCACTTCAAGCTGTGCAGTTGTGTCCATTATTCCTATAAATTCTCTTGATTTTAGTAATCCTGATGATGCCGGATGTTTAGTCGGTCTCAACCAAAACTTTGGAGTAGTGGGTGCTGTTAACGGAGACTCTCTATGTGCTGATGCCATGTGGAGCGTAAAAGCTGTGGCCACAGATTCAATTACTGAAGCTCAATATAGTATTGAGCAAGGTGTCAACATCCGGGTGTCTAAGAGTGTCAGTTGTCTCTAAGTTTCATAAGGAAAAATAATATGAACATATCTAATCATTCAAAAGTTACAAAATTATTATTGAGTACTTTTCTTTTATTCTCTTCGTATCAGGTTATGGCCGAAGATATAGATATTTTTGTCGGTTCTTCCGGTGGTACAGCCGTCGCCCCTACGGTAATGATCTTTCTTGATAACTCTTCCAGCGACCTGTTTGACGCTAAACTTAATGCACTAAGCGCTGTATTGGATACGATCACGGCCACTTCACCAGTGAAAGTTGGCTTATCTATGTGGAGTACTTCGAGTTCACCAAAGGGAGCGTACATTCGATTTGCTCCACGTGATATGAGTGTTTTGGCGAATAAAACAGCTTTAAAAAATATACTGGCTTTAATAAAAACGAAAAATGAATATTACGCACGAAAGCATGAACCTGAAGCCTTATATGAAATATACAAATTCTTTTCATCTCTGGCACCTTATGTAGGTGTTGTTGGTTCAAGGAATAAGGATGTCGATACGGATGGAAATACGGGTACTTATCCTGGTGCGACCGCTTTTTCACAAGGATTGACTAGCGGGTTTGCATTTAATGTTGGGAACACACTTTATGATAGCGTTTTGACCGTGTGTGGAAAAACGTACATTGTTTATATGGCAGCAAACAATAACTTTCAGGTTTCAGACGTACAGGGTTTACAAGTATATGAAACGACGAGTGCAGGACCGGCACTTGCGCCTGCTGATAGTAACTGGGGGCCAGAGTGGGCGCGAAAACTTTATGAGGGGACCAGTCCAAAAATAGTCACTTATGTTATGGATGTGGCCACCACAGGAAATTCAGATGCAGCGTATTCAGCTATTTTGGCAAAAACTGCGCGGCATGGTGGTACTTCAAATTCTATACCCGCTAGTTCGCAAGCGACAATTACAACAGAATTACTGAGAATTTTCGGCGAAATTCAGTCTGTTAATTCAACTTTTGCTTCTGCGAGTTTGCCTATCAGCGTGACCAATAGAGCGCAAAGTTTAAACCAGGTTTTTATACCGCAGTTTCGTCCTGATCCCGTTGCTAAACCGCTCTGGATGGGCAACCTGAAGAAATATCAATTCATACTATCAGGTGGTGATACTACGCTGGGCGATAATTCAACCCCTCCCATTCCTGCAATAAACCCGCTGACTGGCTCTCAAACTGAATGTGCGACTAGCTTCTGGACAACAGATTCTGGTGCTTATTGGAGTAATGTTCCTGTTAACCCAAGCCCGGCAAGTGGTTGTTTAACAACACTCAATAATAAATTTTCAGATGCTCCGGATGGTCCTACTGTAGAAAAAGGGGGAACTGCCGAGGTTATTCGTAAAGGGAACAATCCATCTATAACAAACACAACGCCTACCTGGGCAGTGAACAGAACTATCTATACACGCTCAGGCGCAAGCTTAACGTCCTTTAATACAACATCATCGGGCTTGTCTGCAAATATGGTTAAATTTATACGGGGAGAAGATGTAAACGATGAAAATAGTAATTTGAATTTAACAGAAACCCGTCCATCACTTCATGGTGATGTAGTTCACTCTCGTCCTTCCCCTGTTAATTATGGCGGAACAACAGGGGTAACGTTGTACTATGGAGCAAACGATGGAATGTTGCATGCTGTTGATGCCACTACAGGTCGTGAGCGCTGGGCATTTATTGCGCCGGAACATTATTCAAAATTCACTCGTTTAATGAACAATAGCCCGATTATAAGTTACCCAACTATTCCTTCGACGGTTGTACCCACGCCAACCCCTAAGGATTACTTTTTTGACGGCTCGATTGGTCTATATCAAAATATCGATAATACTAAAGTCTGGATATATCCCGCAATGCGGCGCGGGGGCAGGATGATCTATGCGATAGATGTCACTAATCCTGAGGCCCCGGTTTTAAAATGGCAAGTTGGTTGTCCAAACTCTGCGAATGACACTGGTTGTACAACTGGTTTTGCTGGAATTGGTCAAACCTGGTCGACCCCCAGTGTTGTCGCAAATATTAATGGTTATACCGGCCCGGTTTTGATTGTCGGTGGGGGTTATGATGGCTGCGAAGATGCTGACACAATAAGCCCTCCGTGTTCTACCCCTAAGGGAGCCGGTATTTATGTTATCGATGCAGATACCGGTGTATTAATTAAATCTTTTTCTGCGCTACGCAGTGTTGCGGCTAATGTAAGCGTACTCGCTACATCTAGAGGTGTGGTTGATCATGCTTATGCTGTTGATACGGGTGGCAATATTTACCGCCTTGACTTTGGTAATGACTCAAATACAAACTGGCTGATTAATCGCGTAGCCTATACGACTGGCGCGGGCCGGAAATTTTTTTATCCCCCTGCATTGTTACAAACACCTGATGGAGCACAGGTTTATTTAGCCATTGGTTCAGGTGATCGTGAGCACCCGTTGCAAAGTAATTATCCATATCTTGGAGTAATTAATCGTTTTTATGTCTACCGCGATAATTTGGCATCGTCAACGGCGACCAACCTCGACGATACGACCATCATGAAAGATTTCACGCTTGCTTCAACATGTTCGACGGCTGGGATACTACCTAACAGCGTTTTTAAAGGTTTCTTTATGGATTTAAATCAGTATGGACAAGGAGAACAAACGGTTTCATCTGCGCTTATTGTTTCTGGTATCGCCATTTTCAGTACCAACCGGCCTATACCCCCTGCAGCAGGAACATGTTCGACAACTCTCGGGGAAGCACGTGGCTACTGGGTTAACTTGTTCAATGGTTCGGGGGCTATTGGGGTACCAGGAAGTTGCGGTGGTGGAAGATCAGGAATTTATTTAGGGGGAGGACTTCCTCCTTCTCCGGTCCTTAGCACGGTGTTGATTAATGGGGTTGCTACTCCGGTGTTGATCGGTGCTGCTGATAAGAGGGGAGGAGCATCTTCGGCTATTTCACCACAAAAAATTGTACCGAGCATCACTTCGAAGAGAAATACAGTCTATTGGAAATCATCCGGAGTAGATTGACATGTATTTTCTAACGGAAAAAAATTATTGGAGACTGCAGTGAATAGGGACACAACCAGCAATATCATAAAAAGTTGGAGAGAATATCTAACCTACCGGGGCATAAGTTTTGAACAAGGTGTATCGGAGATGAACATTTCTTCAAATACGAACGTATTATTAAGTGATATTGCTGAATGGGAAAAAGGAACCCGTGAAATAAATATAGATGCACTTAGGTATATAGTTGATGAGGTTTATGAATATGCCAAAATTCAATGCAACTTAATATAAAAAATAAAATAAACAGGTTATGTTTATTAACTAAGTATGTTTAATGCGATTATTATACAAAACAGAATTCTGGTTAAAATGTATTTTTGTCAATACGTTACAGGCATTAGTGGTAGTTACTTTCCTTTATTTGATTTTTCCTGCTAGTCTCAGCCATAGAGAGGCAGATGATTTTTAAGACGGATGATTGCAAAGGGTAATGTAGAGTTACATCTATGAAAATGTATTGCAAAAAATTCTATGCTTAAAAAGCGGATAAAAATTATAATTTAAATATACACATGGCCAAATGAAAATAATCTCCTGTATCGAATTTTTAATCAATTTACGGTATACATACACAAATAAAAAAAGAGAGTGGTCAGAGTAAAATATAAGTCAAAAAAAGAACAGATGATATCTGTCAAACTAACACCAATAATATGTTGATGGCGTAAATAATGATAACTAAACAGCCACTTACTTTATTAAAATTTATTGCAATTATATTCAGGTTATTTACTTTTGACGATTGTTCTGAAAGTGAATTTATTATTTAAATAATTTTTTTGATTGTAGATAAAGCATATTATAAACTTATATTGAATATTTTTCTCGACTTTTATCGTGGATAGCTTTAGTTTAAGTGTTTCAATGATTATGGCATAAAACATTGTATCTTATATTACCCTTGCTCTGCTGATACTAAATGATTTTTATTGTGCTTATTAACATGACAAATCATGTTTTATTTTTTACTATGATATACAGGAAGACTTCTTGTCTATGTTTCGCATAAATTCACCTGTTTTTGTATTTGTATTTGTGTTTTTGCTTTTTCATATCCCGGTGTATGCAGCGGATCCTGGAGTTGATGAATATAATAAAGGAGTGGCTTATTTTAAGGATAAAAAATATTATAAAGCCCTAATTTTTTTTAAACAAGCTTCGAAAGCGGGTATGAATAAAAGCTCATTGTATTTTAATCTTGGTGTAACCAGCTACAAACTTAAAAATTACAAAAGATCAGAATATTATTTTAAAAATATATTAAAAGATACACACTTTCGACAAATAGCACTTCATAATCTGGGGTTGGTTGCAGAAAAACGTAATAAAAAAAACATAGCTGTCCGCTGGTACAGGCAGTCAGTTGAAAATAACACAAGCAGACGTATTACTTATCTTTCAAATAAAAAACTAGAATATTTGACAAGCAAAAAGAAAAAATCAAGAAACAATATAAATGCAAGTATAAGAGTTGCTCTTGGATACAACGATAATGTTACTAATGAAGCATTAAATTCTCCATCAAACAAGAAAGAAAATTATAAAGAAGTTTTTGGATATTTAAAACTACCTGTTTCGAACAGAATAAATTTCGTTGGTATGTTATATAAATTAAATTACGACAGACTTTCAACAGAAGACTTTATTTTATATTCAGAAGGGGTAGATTATACTATTAGATCAAGAAACTGGAAATTTATTTCTAAATTCACTTTGACCCAAAGCTTATTAAATAATATATCTTTTCAAAATATTGTTGGTTTTAAAGTGACCGGGCAACGTAATTTACAGAACAATGCTCGTCTGAAACTGTATTATCAACACAGTAATATACAGTCTAAAAACGTACTTTATAATTACCTTCAAGGTGATCGACATCAGCTGATTTCTGAGTATAAAAAGAAAACAGTTTTAGGCTATTTACGTTTACGCTATAAAATTGAAGTTAATCAGTTACAAAATACTTTAACTGCTAACTATTCTCCTACGCGTCACTCACTTCGTACACGTCTAAAACAAAATTTAAAAAATAACTGGACTTTATCTGAAGAAGTTGCATATCGTGTCAGTAAATATGAAACAGTCTCAAATTTAACCCGTATAGATTCAAGGTTGCGATTGCAATTTATGATTACTAGAGCTCTACAACATAATTGGTCCATAGGCATTCGTTACAATTATACAAAAAATAATTCAAATGTTTCTAATGAGACATACTCCAGGAATAATATTAATACTTTTTTAAGTTGGAATTTTTAATTTTGTTTAATTTAATGGATAAAATAAGAGGTATATATAGTTTTTTATTTTCCCTTTTATTCTTGTTAAAATGAGAGAAACTATGCTACCTCGATTTGACTTTTATTCCAGATATGAGTTGATTACGAGTAAGCGATAATTTCGATAGAGCGTTTATTTTAGGTAACCGAAATTGCAGCGGAGCCTGCCACCGGCTTTTTCTAGTAAATTTTGATATTCCGGCTGCGGAATATCGGAATATCGGAATATCGGAATATCGGAATATCTGGATTCAGGGTAAGAGGTGAAAGTGAATACAACGAATGCCAAGTTTATGTCGCGCGTTTAACGCAAGGGCTTAAACAGGTATTCAAGTCCATTGACTTTTATTTCGTGTACGATGGCCAGCATTTTTCCTAACTCTCCGTTAGGAAAACCCCGGTTAGCAAACCATACTACATAGGGTTCCGGCAGATCGATAAGTAAACGGTTGGTGTACTTACCAAAGGGCATACGATATTTTGCAAGTTTGAGAAGTTGACTGGGATCTGATTGTAATTCAGAAAAAACATCACTCTCAGTATTCGACACTGTTATGCTGCAAACCGATCTTGCAGGTATTGCATAATTTCATCTGACTCATACATCCAGCGATGATTGCCTTTATCATCAACAATTTTTAAGCAGGGGACTTTTACCTGGCCGCCACCTTGCAGTAATTCTTCTCTGTGCGTTTGATTGTGCTGTGCGTCACGTGTTTCAATATTCAGTGACAAGCGTTTGTTGTTACGTTTTACTTTAATGCAAAAAGGGCAGGTCTTAAATTGATAAAGTATCAGGTTACGTGCTTCGAGATCAATTTTTTGTTGCTCATCTTCAGGACGTTTAATGCCTCGTGGTGTTGTGATTTTATCGACAAATAAAATTATTGGGCCAACGATAAGGCGAATTGTCTTAAAAAATATTTTAAAAAACCATTTCATATCTAAAATTACCATGCAGTATTTCGGTCTGGACAGGCGGTGATTATATCCGATTTTGCCACATTTGTTTACACATATTGGCCGGCACACCAGCCCGACGACCAGGACCACTGAAAATTGTATCCCCCCAGCCAGCCACTCACATCCATCACTTCACCGATAAAATAAAGCCCGGAAATGGATTTTGTTTCAAATGTTTTTGAGGAGAGTTCGTTACAGTCGACGCCACCAATAGTCACTTCAGCGGTTCGATAACCTTCGGTGCCATTTGGAATTATTTCCCATTTTTGAAGAGCGTCGCTGACTTTCTGGCGTTGTTTATTAGAGAGTTCTTGCAATGGTTTATCGAGTAACTCAGGCTCAACAAAAATATTGATAAGGCGTTTTGCCAGAAATTTATATAACAGTGTTTTTAGTTTTATTTGCGGCTGATTGTTAGTTGCCCGGGTTAATTCTTCAAGCAGCTCAAGATCAGGCAGTAAATTGATTTCAACACTTTCACCTGTGTCCCAGTAAGATGATATTTGTAAAATAGCGGGACCACTTAAACCTCTGTGGGTAAACAAAATATTTTCCCGGAAATTTATATTTTTTACTTTCACGACACTGTTTACCGCAATGCCCGATAAGTCACTAAAAATATCTTTATCGTGTGTATGTAAAGTAAAAGGAACAAGTCCCGCCGAAGTTGGCCAGACCTTAATATTAAATTGTTCTGCGATCTTATAGCCAAAAGGTGTCGCCCCCATTTTAGGAATCGATAACCCACCACTTGCGATAACTAAAGATTGACAAGTAAAGTCATTAATATCTGTTTGGATAGTAAAACTATTATCAGAATTTTTTTTGATATCCTGGATATGTATATTGAGTTGAATATCAACCGAGACTTTTTTGCATTCAGATAATAGTAAATTAAGGATGTCTTTAGAGCTGTCATTACAAAATAGTTGGCCGTGTTCACGTTCATGGTAAGGAATGTTATATGCTTCAACCAAAGCGATAAAATCCCACTGGGTAAATCGTTTTAATGCTGATTTCACAAAATGCGGGTTGTGGCAAATATAATTTTCATTATCAATAGTATAGTTGGTGAAATTACAGCGCCCGCCACCTGACATAAGAATTTTTTTCCCTGCTTTATTGGCGTGGTCGATAACGGTGACTTTACGACCACGTTTAGCCGCTTCAATCGCGCACATAAGCCCTGATGCGCTTGCGCCTACGATCAGGACATCTGTTTTTTGCATGTAAATACCTGATGAAAATAATTTTTGAAAAGAAAGAAATGAGTCAATACACTTATATAATATTCCGCTATACTGATTTTTTTAATTATAATTAAGTTATATGTCGAATCAAATAGAAAATGATCAGCGTATTATCGCGCAGACAAAAAAATGGCTTGAAATGGTTATTGTTGGACATAATTATTGTCCTTTTGCCAGTCGTGAAATTAAAAATGATCGTGTGCGTTATAAAATTACACATGAGTCTGAATTTAATAGTCTTCTCGAAGTTGTGATTCAGGAATGTATCTGGCTGGATCAAAATACACAAACAGAAACAACGCTTATTATACTTCCTTCAAATTTAGATGACTTTAATGCTTTTTTAGGGTGCCTGGCTTTAGCTGAAGACCTGCTGGTTGCACAAGGTTATGAAGGGGTTTATCAACTCGCAAGTTTTCATCCCGATTACTGCTTTCAGGGCGCGGAGCTGGATGATCCGGCTAATTACACCAATCGCTCTCCATATCCCATGATGCATCTGTTACGCGAAGCAAGTGTCCAGCGCGCAATCCAAAATCACCCTGGCACGGATGCTATTCCTGAACGAAACATTGAGTTTGCGCGTGAACAGGGACTGGAAAAAATGAAAAGCTTACTCGAAGAATGCATTAGCCAGGTCGATTAATATGACTTTACTACGTGTCAGTGGGCTTTCAATCTACCCTGTGAAATCATGTAGTGGAATTAATCTCACT
>Ga0316205_10002970_pt1 | contig 16653 bp, 17 predicted proteins | sample 3monthpyrite_MG_FD_204941 | JGI IMG/M metagenome (GOLD analysis project Ga0316205, IMG submission 204941) | Microbial mat bacterial communities from mineral coupon in-situ incubated in ocean water Damariscotta River, Maine, United States -... | ecosystem: Environmental > Aquatic > Marine >... | reverse complement strand
CGATTATCTAAACAAACCTTTTGATAGTGAAGTGCTTTTGATGAAAATAAAAGCCATTATCCAAAGAAAAGCGACCGATTCTATCGCAGATAGTAAACAATTTGAATTCAACGTGGGTAATTTCCACCTTAATTCGAAGCTTCGATTCCTTACCTATAAAAAGGAAGAACCTAATAAATTATCTCCAAAAGAGAATGACTTGTTGCGTTTGTTGGCCCTTCATAAAAACGACTTAATGCCCAGAGAGCTTGCCCTAACAAAAATATGGCGAGACGATAATTACTTCACCTCTCGTAGTATGGATGTTTACATTGCTAAGCTACGTAAGTATTTGAGTACGGATGATGGTGTGGAAATAATCAACATTCACGGAGAAGGTTTCCGTTTATTGGTGAAGGACGAAGTCGATCAATAAAACCTTATAAATTAAGTGTTAAAGGCGTCCATTTATGGGCGCCTTTTGTTTTTTAGTAAATTGATGGTTTAACTTTTTTCTTGAATAAACTTTATTATTTCTGAAGGATCTGTTTCATAGTCATACCAATGAATGGCGTCGTTCTTTTTGAACCACGTAGTTTGTCGCTTTGAAAATCGGCGTGTGTTTTTCTTTATTTCTGAAATGGCCTCATCCAAAGTCAACCTTCCTTCGAAATATTGAAACAACTCGCGATAGCCAACTGTTTGCAGGGCATTTAACTCTTTGTGTGGCAATAAACTTTGCGCTTCTTCCACCAAACCGCTTTCCATCATTACATCCACTCTGCGGTTAATACGATCATAAATAATGTCTCGTTCGGCAGTTAAGCCAATGAAGAGTGTATTGAATTTTCTTTCATCAGAAGCTTGGTTCAAAAAGGAGGAAAAAGGCTTTCCGGTTCCTCTATAGATTTCCAAAGCTCTTATGAGTCGATGATGATTGTGGATGTCTACTTTTTCATAATAAGCCGGGTCTACACGTTTCAATTCCTCTTGCAGCGCATGAAGCCCGTCAGATTCGAATATTGCATTCAATTCTTGTCTGATATTGGCATCAACCTTCGGAAATTTGTCAAGGCCTTTCACCACGGCATCTACATACAATCCCGAACCACCTACCATAACTACCAACGGATGAGTTTTAAACAAGACATCGAGTTGCGCGAGGGCTTCTTTTTCAAAATCCCCTACACTATATCCGTCAAAAACACTTTTATTCTGAATAAAATGATGTGGAACTGCCGCTAATTCTTCCGAAGAAGGAACAGCTGTGCCTATGCTCATTTCTTTAAAGAACTGCCGAGAGTCTGCCGAAATTATTTCCGAAGAAAAAAAACGAGCAATTTCAATCGAAAGGGTAGTTTTCCCTATAGCCGTAGGCCCTACCACACAAATTAATAAGGGTTTTTGAGACTGCATTAGAATAAGTCTTCGTCGTCAAATAAGGTGTGTCCGCAAGAATGACAAAACTTGGCATTGTCCGAATGATTGGAAGCATTACAATTGGTACAGCTTTGCGTATTGATATCAACATGCTGATCGGCTTTGGTGTATTCAGAGGTTATGATTCCCGTAGGAACAGCAATAATTCCATAACCCATAATCATAATAAGGCTTGCGATAAACTGTCCTAAGGGAGTACCAGGGGAGATATCACCATATCCAACGGTAGTCAAAGTTACGATAGACCAATATATGCCATGCGGAATACTGGTAAATCCATGTTCTTCGCCTTCGACGATATACATAACGGTTCCTGCAATAATAGATATGATGACTACAGCGAAGAGGAAGATCAATATTTTCGGTCTGCTATGTAATAATGCTCTTTTCAATTTATTTGAAGCCCCAACGTAACGTGTCACTTTTAGAATACGGAATACTCTGAGCAATCTTAGGGACCGCACCGTAAGCAAATAGTTAAACCCTGGAATGAAGGAGAGATACAGTGGAACAGTGGACAAAAGATCTATGATTCCATAAAAACTGAAAATATATTTGGTAGGCTTTTTAACGGTAATTATTCTGGCAATATATTCAAGACTGAAAAACACTGTGATGACCCATTCCCCTATATATAAGAATTCATGATATTTTTCGTCAAAAGATTTGACGCTTTCGAGCATGACAAAAATGATGCTCAAAACAATTAGGATAAGTAAGACTAGGTCAAAGGCTTTACCCAATGGCGTGTCCGCTTCATAGATGATGTCGTGAAGTTTTGTGCGCCAGTTTTTTTTATCAGCCTTCTTCAATAGGTTGTTTTTACAAATATAAAGTTAATTAAGTTTACTTACTTGGCTTTCTCCTTTCGGCAACTTTACCGTCTTTAAGACTTTGTTTTTCCGCAAATAGCCTTGTATAATGTGCTGGGCATCGCGATTGTTTTCCATGGGAGTGATGATCGATTTTAATACATCAGGATTATTTATTTGAAAATTGAGTTGATAAAACCCAAAACCCATATACTGACCATTCTCTATTAAAATTACCGAACGTTCATCAACGTCCCTTCCTCTATCAATAATGAGCATATGCTTATTTTCATAGCTGTTGTCATTTAAAAATACAGAAACCCTTTTGTTATATTCTTCTGGAGATTCCTCTGAAATACAAGCCCCATTGCATTCTTTAACCTCGTATTGAAAACAACTTTTTTTGCTTGTATGTAAGCCAGTTAACTTCTGACAAAGCTGGTGAGTTTCCGTTATTTTGAATAAAACACTTCTGGCTTGTTGGTAATTGGTAAAGGTCGTGATTGCCTTCTTCCGCCCATCTGCCTTTTCAATGACCAAATTAATATAGCCTTGCTCATCTTCAAAGGAACCCAATTGATAATTATAAAGTGTTTTTCGTAGAGCTCGATTATATATTGGTTTTATACGTTTTATCTCCTCACTCTCCTTCAGGAGTGCAATTAATTCGCTTCCAGTAGTTTCGTGAGTAACAGATGTTACTTGGAGTTGTATTTTCTTTGATTTTCTATTATCTCCTGTAAAATGCTGAGTAAGACGCTTTTGAATGTTCTTACTTTTACCAATATAGATAATATTTCCCGCGGCATTGTGCAAATAATAGACTCCTGTACTAGTGGGAGCAGCATTAATAAGGTCCAACAATTTGGGTTCCATCTGCTTTTTAGGATCCTTACGAATACTTTCCGTTACAATTTCCTTGGCGGTATCCTTGGATAACAACAGTTTAAAAAGTTCAACGGTTGCCTTAGCATCTCCTTGTGCTCGATGCCTATCACTAATGGGAATACCTAATGAGCGCACTAATTTCCCCAAACTATAGGAAGGCATATCCGGAATTAATTTTTGAGCCAATTCTACAGTGCAGAGTGACTCTTTTTCAAACGGATAACCCAAACGGTCAAATTCGGTGGTAAGGATGCGGTTGTCAAACTGAGCGTTGTGGGCGACCAAAATACAACCATCGGTTATTTCAATAATGCGTTTGGCTACTTCGAAGAATTTAGGTGCACTTTGAAGCATAGCAGACGTAATTCCCGTTAGGTTCACCACAAAGGGTTGAATCTCTCTTTCGGGATTCACTAAACTCGAAAACTGATCAACAATTTTAAGTCCGTCAAACCGGTAAATAGCAATTTCCGTGATTCCTTCTTCATTGTACTTTCCTCCTGTGGTTTCAATATCTAAAATTGCGTACATCTACTAGTTATCGTTCGTTTTTTAATCGTTGTAGGATAATTTGATTAGCGAATTATTACTTCATTACTTGTTTGCGGGTTTACAAGTAAATTAATGAACCATGAAGTTACAAAATTAGTAACAACTCTCCATAGAGGCTAAACGTAATTCCTTGCACCAAAAATCGCACTCCCAACACGTACCATAGTGCTACCGTGTTCGATGGCCAAGGTGTAATCCCCACTCATCCCCATGCTTAGTATTTGCAAGTCAGGGTATTGTGATTTAATTTTTTCGTAAACACTTTTAAGATAACCGAACTCTTCTTCGAGTTGACTAACATTATCGGTGAAAGTTGCCATTCCCATAAGTCCGGTAACTTTAACATTTTGCAGCGTTTTTATTTCTTCGGAATCTAATAATGCAGTCGCCTCCACTTCACTCATTCCAAATTTACGCTCCTCATCGGCAATTTTAATCTGTAGCAAACAATCGATTACCCGATTGTGTTTCTGGGCTTGCTTATTAATTTCATTCAGTAATCTAAAAGAATCAACCGCATGAATCAAACTAACAAATGGCGCCATATACTTTACCTTATTGCGCTGTACGTGGCCAATCATATGCCATTCAATATCCTTGGGCATTTCTTCCCATTTAGCAGCCATTTCCTGAATTTTATTCTCACCAAATACTCGTTGGCCAGCTTCGTAAGCTTGCATGATTTCCACTACGGATTTGGTTTTGGAAACCGCCACGAGCGTCACTTCTTCTGGAATGGAAGCCGTTACCGTTTGTATGTTTTCTGCTATATTCAAAATGCTAAAATTCGTAGATGGTTACACCGCTGCGGAGCTTGGGTTCTATATAAGTACTCTTAGGAGGCATCGTTAGTCCTTCATCGGCAATTTGTTTCATTTCTTGCACCGTTATGGGCACCAAACCAAATCCCACTTGAAATGCACCAGTATCCACCAATGATTTTACATAAGCTAAGTCTTTTTTACCATGGGAATAACCAATTCGCTGGTCATTGCGAACGTCTTCTATACCCAAAATGGGCTGCAAAATGGTGCTAAAAAGAATTTGAGTGTCTAGTGCTTCAAGGGCATTTTCGAAATCATATAAATTTTTCCGAAGGTAAAGCGAGTAGAATTCTCCATCCAAATACATACTGAAATGATGTTTTTTGGTCGGTTTATAGTATTCCAATTCTCTATTTTCAATGCGATAGGCGGCATCCAGTTTAATCAAAAACTCTTCCTTGCTAAGACCATTTAAATCTTTCAAAAGACGATTGAATTCGTATATTTTTAATTCGCTTTCAGGAATTAGATAACTCATGAAAAAATTATAGGCTTCGGCTCCAGAATGACTGTCATTGGCCACTTTTTTTTCTTCAGCTAATAAATGGGAAGAGGACGAACGGTGATGTCCGTCGGCAATATAAAACGCATCCATTTTTGAGAAAATCGTTTTAATTTCTGAAATGACTACGGGATCGCTCACATTCCATAAGTAGTGGGTGTCGCGATAGGTGGTGGTAAATTCATACTCTGCCCGTTTCTCCATGACGTTCTCTAAGCGTCGCTTGAGGCGATCGTCATCGGGATAGGTGAGGAGCACTGCTTCGGCGTTAAAGCCAACGGTTTTTAAGTATTCTACGAAGATGGTTTCTTTATATTCAAAGGTATCTTCATGTTTTTTAATGATATCGTTTTTATAATCTTCAACGCTAGTCGCGGCCACAATCCCATTAAAAACCTGCCCATCGCGATTTACTATTTTATAAACATAAAAACAGGGTTCCTCTTCTTGCATAAAAACAGCGTCCTCTTTGAATTCCTGATACCTATTACGAACCAATGAATAGCGTTGTGTTCCAGAAATCTCTTTGTGATACTTGAAGCCGGGGTTGATTACATGCAGGAAGGAAAATGGATTATCCCTTAGACGAGCTTCCCGCTCATCGATCGAATAGCTATTATAGCTGCGCGAGGCAACCAGAGTAACCTTGTCACGAGTGGGTCTAACTGCACGGAATGGTAGTACTTTTGGCATTATAGCGTTATTTTGAAGTACTTCCTTATAAGTACACGAGCATATTTCTTTTTGGTCATCCGTTCTATTGAAACATCTGAGCTACTTTCTCCGCTTTGCGACTTTCGGAATAGTCATAAAAGCCTTCTCCACTTTTAATTCCTAATTTTCCCGCAACCACCATATTCACTAACAACGGGCAAGGTGCGTATTTTGGGTTTTTAAAGCCATCGTACATAACATTCAGAATAGATAAACATACGTCCAATCCAATAAAATCGGCCAATTGAAGCGGGCCCATTGGGTGCGCCATACCTAACTTCATTACCGTATCAATTTCGCTTACTCCAGCAACGCCGTTGTAAAGTGTTTCCACTGCTTCATTGATCATTGGCATTAAAATTCGGTTAGCCACAAATCCAGGGTAGTCGTTTACTTCGACAGGCACCTTATTTAGCTTTTTAGAAATTTCTTCCACCGCGGTATAGGTTTCTGGGCTGGTGTTGTATCCCTTAATAATTTCGACCAGTTTCATAATGGGAACTGGATTCATAAAGTGCATTCCAATGACCATCTCTGGACGGGAGGTCACTGCGGCAATTTGAGTGATCGAAATGGATGAAGTATTACTAGCCAAGATGGTGTCATCTGGACAAAATTGATCCAAGTCTTTGAATATTTTTAGCTTTAAATTTACATTTTCGGTGGCGGCTTCAATTACTAAACTCGCGTATTCTACACCTTCTTCTAAGTTTGTATAGGTGGTAATATTGGCGAGCGTTCTATTTTTGTCTGCTTCCGAAATTCGTTCTTTAGCAACCATCCGATCCAAATTCTTGGTAATCGTCGCGATTCCCTTATTTAGGGATTCCTGAGAAATATCAATGAGTTGTACTTTATAGTCAAATTGAGCAAAGGTGTGGGCAATTCCGTTTCCCATGGTGCCCGCTCCAATAACAGCTACGTTTTTCATATATAATTAATTTTTATTGTTGAGTTCCGCTCTATGTGAAAGGCAAAAATCTCGATATTATAGCATTTTAAAATTTTCAATGATTTGCATTGCTACTTTCAAAGCGTTGGTCCCTTGCTGTAAACTTACAATAGGGGTGGTGCCGTTATTAACTGCATCGGCGAAAGTCTCTAATTCGTCCAGAATCGCGTTGTTATTGTCAATTTCAGGATTGTCAAAATAGATTTGTTTTTTAATTCCTTCAGCATTAGTGAGGATCATGGCGAAATCGTCCGGAGTTTCTGGTGCGTCCTTCATTTTCACCACCTCGCATTGTTTCTCTAAAAAGTCGACCGAGATATATGCGTCTCGTTGAAAGAATCGTGCCTTACGCATTTTCTTCATCGAAATTCTACTTGCGGTTAAATTGGCCACACATCCGTTTTCAAATTCAATACGTGCGTTGGCAATATCGGGGGTTTCAGAAATAACAGAAACACCACTTGCATTTACATTTTTTACTTCGGAATTGACCACGCTTAAAATAGCATCGATGTCATGAATCATAAGGTCTAAAACAACCGGCACATCGGTTCCGCGTGGATTGAATTCAGCCAAACGATGCGCTTCAATAAACATGGGATTTTCAATTTTATCTCGAACGGCCATAAATGCTGGATTGAAACGTTCTACATGTCCAACCTGGCCTTTTACATTATGTTTTTTGGCAAGCGCCAATAATTTCTCCGCCTCTTCAACGGTTTGGGTGATGGGTTTTTCAATAAAAAGATGTTTCCCCGCAGTGACCACCTTTTCCGCACAGTTAAAGTGATGAATCGTGGGAGTGACTACATCAACTATGTCACAAGCATCTATCAATGCGTCCATTGAAGGAAAAGCCTTGTATCCGAATTCTTCTTCAATTAGTTGTGCCGCCTTAGTATCGGCATCATAAAAACCAATGAGTTCATATTTCTCGGATTGGTTAAGTAGTTTTAAGTGAATTTTTCCAAGGTGACCAGCACCTAAGACTCCGGCTTTTAGCATGTACTTTAGTTTTGCACAAAGATACTTTTTTTGGGTGATATTTACGGGGTGCTTTATTCGATTTAGTTGTGATTCTTGAGCAAGGGCCGATGTGCCGAAAATCCCTTACTTCATGGTCGTTCACTGTTCCGTTTAGATGACAAATTCAACTGAGAATTCGCATTCTTTTTTCTGAAACGTACATTATTATTCTTTACTTTGTTTCCGAAGAAAGTATGATGACACAGCCTACCATTGAGACACAGCGCCTAGTTATAAGGGAAATTCTACCAGAGGATGTCGAAGGAATGTTCGAACTCGACTCCAACCCTGAGGTGCACCGCTATTTGGGAAATCAACCTATTAAAACGATGGAGGAGTCTTTGGCTGCCATTAATTTTATTAGAGATCAATATGTGAGTTCAGGGATTGGTCGATGGGCTGTATTGGAAAAGAGTTCAGGAAAGTTTGTTGGTTGGGCTGGTTTTAAAGTCAATCCGGGATATATTAATGGAGTTCATGAAGTTTTTGACCTTGGGTATCGATTTGTTGAGCGCGTATGGGGAATGGGATATGCAACGGAAATTTCAATAGCCTGTTTACAATACGCTTTTAATCACCTTCACTATGACCCCATTTACGGAATGGCCGATATCCATAATGACGCCTCTAACAGGATTTTGAAAAAAATGGGAATGAAATACGTCAATGAATTTGATTTTGATGGAGACCCGCACTACTTTTATAGCATCACTAAAGAAGATTGGTTGAAACTCCAAAACAATGTCAACCTATAGGAATTGAACTTACAAACACTGATGAAAGACACATTTACTCATAAAGGAATGCGAAGAAAATTGGTCGAAACCCTTACTAAAAAGGGAATCGTTCAAGAGAACGTGCTAGAGGCCATAAATACCATTCCGAGGCATTGGTTTATGGATAGTGGTTTTATAGATCACGCCTACGTGGACAAGGCCTTTCCTATTGGTGCCAATCAAACTATTTCTCAACCCTATACAGTCGCCAGACAAACCGAATTATTGGATGTAAAGTCTGGAGATAAAGTACTAGAAATTGGTACGGGAAGCGGGTATCAAAGTGCGGTATTAATAGAAATGGGGATTACCGTTTATACCGTAGAACGCCAAAACGAGTTATTCAAAAAAACTAGTTTATTCCTTCCAAAAATTGGTTATCGACCTAAGAAAATGGTTTTTGGTGATGGTTATAAAGGTCTACCCGAGTTTGCACCATTTGACGGAATTGTAGTGACAGCAGGAGCTCCCTTTGTGCCTAATCCGTTACTGGCACAATTGAAAGTAGGGGCGAATTTGGTTATTCCCGTTGGGACCGAAACACAGGTGATGACCGTTTATACCCGTAAAAGCCCAACCGATTTTGAAAAGAAAGAATACGGTGAATTCCGCTTTGTGCCTTTATTGGAGGATAAAAATTAACTTCTAAAGACGCTTCGGATCATACACGGCCACAGCAATTTTTGAATCGGCTGTGCCATAGTATAAAAACCATTGGTTATTGAAAAAGACCAGACCTTCCACAAAGCAAACTTCATTTACTTCTCCAATTTTCTCGTAGTCCTTGTCTGGGTGAATAAAGTTATCCTCCATGCGATCAATCAATTTATATGGAGCCTCCTTATCGAACAGAGCTTGTCCTGCGGCATAGGTAAATTTTGGTAGAGAAGGATCGTTAAAATTAGCAGCATTACTGGCATTGTAAATTAACAAAATGCCCTCTTTTTTCAACAAAGCGTAGGGACCAGGTTCAACCAATCTACTATCAAAACGGCCCATGCGTGGATGTAACACTGAAATCCTTTTACCAGACTCTTCATTTTCGGCCACCTGCCAATTGATAAGATCTTCAGAATAGGCTAAAAAGAGAGAGGTGTCTCCAAAATACATCCAATACCTGCCATCAATTTTCTTTGCAATGATCTTATTTCCTTCCAATGCACCCACTATGGCACCAGCTTTAGACCAGGTGTCTGCATATTTTTCACCCTTTAAAACTAACCCATGCTTGGTCCAGCTTATCAAATCTTTTGAGGAGGCAATACTCAGTCTTGCAGTTTTACCATCGTAGGAAGTATAGGTCATAAAATAAGTGCCATTCTCACTTTCTACAATTCTTGGGTCTTCAACACCGTCGAAATAGCAAAAATAGCATTCTTCAGAGTTGGTCTGTTCTGCCGCATCTTTTTTGTAATTCCATTCCTTTGTTTTCATATCATCGTTGTCTGGATAGAAAACTGGAGAAGCACTTTTCTCAAAATGAAGCCCATCATTGCTAATCGCCATTCCAATTCGTGACGTTCCCATGCTATCCTGCGCTCGATAAAACAGATATACTTTGTCATCTTTTACAATAGCGGTAGGATTCAGGACATTTCTTTCCTCCCAACGGACTGTATCACCGGTAATGGGGTCTTTAAATTTTAAATGAGGAGATGGTTTTAAAATGGGGTTAATACTGTCCACTTTGTCGAAATATGGAAAGGCCCAATTTACTTCTTCGGAAGTTATTGTGGTAGCTATTTCTTTCTCTTGACAACCCACTAATAAAAGGCATACTGAAAATAGTAAAAGCGAAATTTTCATATTTCAATTGTTAAGGTGTTGTAGTTGAATTATTCCAAATACACATTTGATATCAATTGTTCCACCGTGGGGTGATCATTCCCCCCTGAAGGTTCAATGGTAATATTGAATGACTCGGCGTTGTCAATGTATTGCATGGCTGCCATTTCTGAGCCTTTGGGTATCACACCCATATCAATCATTTCCCCAGCAACATCTGCCCAAAGCTGATAGTCGTGTTCAGCATCTAATGGCGGAAGTTCTTTTGCATTTAAAACAACGGTTTTATCAACATGGTTCACATAGCTGATGGCTTTGGCATTCGGGGATTTATCGTTCCCATTTAAAATGAGTTGGATGGCATTTGGGTCATTGATAGTTTGGTACCAAGTCACCACCTCATCATAGTTATCGATTACTAGTTCCAATTCATTTTTTAATTCTGAATTTTGCGCCTCGACCACTTCGATATTTTCTTGCATGGTATTCATTTGGTTGTATAGCATAATTGTAGCCACTCCAAATAAAAGCGCAAAAGTAGCTGCAATGGCTAAGTATTGCTTTGTTGCACGATTTCTTTCATCCAATGAAATAACAGGACTCGTGTCTCTGACTATCTCACTCATTAGCTGGTCTTTTATATGAGAAGGCGGGGTAATGGCGTTTTCCTGAGCCATTTTTTCAAAATCCGATTCCATTTCTTGGAATAGTGATCTCAATTCAGCATCTGTTTGTAACACAGCTTCGAGCTGCTGACTTTCTGAAATGGATAGTTCGCCCAACAAATAGCGCTCGAGCATCCCTGATTCAATTATTGCTTTTTTATCCATCATAGCATCTGTTCAATTAAGAGCCACCCCAAGAAAAGCGCTAGCTGGTAGGATTCCCGTAGTTTTTTTAAGGCTTGTTGAATATAAGATTTAAACGTTCCTAAGGGTACGTTCATTTCTTCATGTGCTTCTCGATGGGTGAGGCCTTGAAAATAAACTAAGTCTATTGCTTTTTGATGATGACTTTCCAGTTTTTGGATAGTTCCGTTCAGTTTTAATTTGTCGATACTCAATTCTTCCGCCTCAGCCTTTTCTTTATATACACTTAAATCTTCAGTTTGGATGAGCGAAGAAGCATTTCTTAACTCATTTAGCGTAAGATTCCGTGCAATACGATAGGCCCATGTATAAAATTTTCCTTTTTCCGGGTCGAATGAATTGGCCTTCTGCCAAATTTTGACAAAAGTTTCTTGTAATAAATCTTGAGCGACAGCCTCATTTTTACACATCCGTAAGATGACTCCATATAACGCACCGGAATAGTTGTCATATAGTTCAGATAGCGCATGGGCATCCCCGTTTTTTATCTGATTGAGTAAATGATGTTGATTGGGCATTGCTTTTTTAAGATTGTTAAAGTTAAGCAAAAATTTGAAGCAAGCTCATCCAACTATTAGTTCTGGGTGTATATAATATTGAAACGTGCACAAAATCATATTAATCAAATTAAAATCGAAACAAATGAAAAAGTTAGTATTTATTTTTACAGCCATTTTAGCATTCAGTATTTCACAAAGTGCATTTGCACAAAAGAAAAGCATCGTAGAGATTGCCGTTGGAAATGAAGATTTCTCAACCTTAGTAGCAGCCTTGAAGGCAGCCGATCTTGTGGGAGCATTGCAAGGGGAAGGACCGTTTACCGTTTTCGCCCCTACAAATGATGCCTTCGGGAAAATTGATTCCAAGACCCTTAATTCGTTGTTGGAGCCAAAGAACAAGAGCGCCTTATCTGGAATCCTTACTTATCATGTGGTGAGCGGGAAGTTGGCTGCGGCGGACGTGGTGAAAGCCTTGAAAAATGGGAAAGGAAAAGCAGAAGTTACCACCTTAAATGGAGCAACACTTACTGTAGTTCAAAAAGACGGAAAAATTTGGCTGAAAGACGGAAACGGAAATTACAGTCAGATAGTTAGTACAGACATCATGGCGAGCAATGGTGTGATTCATGTGATTGAAAGTGTAGTAATGCCCAAGTAATTGTTTGCTAATAGCTTGCTATGAAGAAGAGGCCTCCTATTCCCATTTATTTGGGTGGGAGGTTTTTCTTTGAATTAAAATGACTTTGCAAAAGGGTTGGTTGTATGCACCCTTTTATTCAGAATAAAAGCATTATATTTTTCCGTAGAAACTACTTTCATCTACCACCAGAGTTGTCAACTCTACAGTGTGCCCATCGGGATCTTTAGTATATAAAGAATGAAAATAAACGTGATCCTGAAATGTATAGCTAAGCCCTAAACCGTCATATTTTATTTGAGCCTTTTTAAAATCTCCCTCGCTAACATTGAAGGCAAAATGATCAATTTTTACATTTTTGGAGAATGCATCGAGTTTTGGGTCGGTCGTATTTGCCGGAAATAGAGCAACTCCAGTTTTGCCAGCGAGCATAAAGATAGGAAAGGGCCCCCAAGCATCGACTTCATATTTCTTGAGTCCAAGCACCTTTTCATACCATGCCGCCGAAAGGGCTATATCCTTTACTCGAATGGCAATGTGGTCTAAAAAATTGATTTTAAAATCGCTCATAGAATTGGAAAGTTAAAGCTTTTTTTGATTTCAGAAACTATTGGGATAGTAGTGTGTCATTTAGTGCTAATTAATCAATTGAAGAACGGTGAAAACAACCTTTGATTAGGTGATCAACGGGTTGTTATTTCCACCATATCTTATTGACCTGATTATTTCGAGTAGCGTGGCCATTCATGGCACTTTCTCCGTGATCATTGTCCCTAAAACGATAGCTTTGTCCTACTTTTTTAAAGCCAACCATATGACCTATAGCACCCGTACTGGCCGTCATTCCCCTCTCCTTGTTTTGATCCGTTACCAAAGTGTGTCTGGCTTGGGCATTTAAGGTTGCTGTCTGATAACCAAAGACCTGATATATTTGAGCGAGCACATCGTCGTCACTATACTGTCTCCACTTAGGAAATTGGTTGTACAAAACATAATGCAATGCTTGAGCACTTGAAACACCCAAAACTGTACCTCCTTCGGCATACAATAGAGCGGTGATTACACAAGATTTCAGGTCATTAAAGTTTTTTCTTATATCATTGTCATCCTCGGGGACCACAGTATCCATAGTAGCATGTTTAATCTTCATTTTCACCTGCGTCATCACCATGGTTTTTTCTTCAGCTTCTAGGGCTGCGTATCCTTTAAGTGATGAGATTTTCTGGTTAAACGCTCCAGCATCATCCACATTTGCTATGAGTACTTCATTCTGACTGTAGGAATCGACGAGACCTTTAATTTTATTGAAGTTTTTCTTGTCGTATTTCTGAACTACCTGTGGATCCACAGATACCAATTGGACGGGGTGTCCATAACTCATCTCCTGTATTGCCTGTAATTGTTTTACCTGCGGGCTTTCGTTGGCTTGTTGGTTCCATTTTCTTTGCGCAATAGCTTCAGGGCGATTGTCTTCAAAATGAGCTATTCTTTGTGCCCCTGTGCTTTTATTCGTAATTGGTAGCGGGTTTATTTTTCTTTGAATTTTTTCCGATGCTGCGCCCATCCGTTTGGTTTTTTGATATCGATTCAACAAACATGATCAATTCTGAAATAATTTATTCAGAAATAGTGAGTACAAACTACAAAACTACGAACAGGATTTAAATACGTGATAATACGTATTTATTGACTATTGTATTATTTAATTCGTTTAGCAATTAATCGAATCTGACCCATATGATTGGCCTGATGTTCCATCACATGATACCAAGCCCAATGATTATTCATGCTACTACCTTTTACTTTGGCATCAAACCAGATATCATCTTTGGTTTTGAGCAAACGTTTGGTTTCAGCTCTAACTTCGTTCCAGATGTCTAGATAATAATCAATAGGCTTACCTTTTAATGCGTCACGACCACTTTGCCCTAACGAAAGAGCTGTATTCCATTTTTTCTTTTCTTCTTTGTTGAAGCCTCGGTTTTCGAAGGTGAAGAGTTGGTAATACTTTTCGGTAGCGGCCAAGTGCATAATCATAGCGCCAATTCGGTTGGCATCTTCGTCCAAAAGGAAATCGGTTTCTTCTTGATTAAGTTTGATCACGCTACTCGTGACTCGTCTTTTTAGATCATCCATCATGGAGAGCGTCGTGCCAATTTGAGGCGAATAGCCATTGATCGTTTCTATGCGGTTTTGTGCTTCGATAACGCTAGGGCTCAGAAAAGCTAAGAGAAGGACTGCTATTAAGGAAAATTTGATTGTTTTTTTCATAATCTGATAGTTTATGGTTAGATAACTATTATCCTAAAACAAGATAGGACAAGTACATTTATTTGGTGGGGAGTTTAACGTAGATTTAATCTTCTATGCACGCTCCAAGAGATGACAATATCCAATACTAATTTGAAGTTTACATTGTTCTTTCAAAGGAAGTTTACGTACTATGAGAAATTGAAGTAAAGTACCATTAGAATTACCGTAAGGCCAAACAAAACTCCAATTCTGTGATTCCAACCTTGCTCTAGAATTTCGTCATAAGAGTATTTGTTTTTTAAAAACAACCACCTGATAGCAGCTCCAATGGATTTGAAACTATGAACGAAAATTTCTATGAGTATTTCTGCAATGGCCTCCCTCATTGGTTTTGCTGAATTAGATTAGTTGGTGTACCAAGTGAGTCTTGTCAAACGTCCATTTGTTTCAATGTTATCAGAAAAAGGGGCAAAAAAAAACGAAGTCCGAAAACCTTTGCTGTACTGTTATAAACCTTTCATCTCCCACATGCCAGGTTTATGTTTAGTCTCACCGAAGGCGGATGCATGCAACTCCATTTTCGGACTCCGTCGTATTTTTTAATCCAATAAATTCAAAAACTTTAACCCAAAAACAAAGGCACCATTGCTGTTACCCTCGTAATAGGAGGTTACATAATCAACTCTTAAAAAGCGAAACTTACCCCAGCCCAAATTATCCAATCCAATGGATACTTCACTATAAGGCTTTCGGTCTTGGGTGCTTAGAAAATGAGCCCCGGCCACCAAGTTGAAATTAAGCTGATTGATACCTGGAATTTTCCCAAGCAAATAGCCTTTAAAATTATGCTCTACATGCCCTTCAAAATAACCTTTGTTGGTGCTTAACTCATAATAGGGCAATAAATTGAAGACATTGGTATATCGAAATGAAGTACCCACTCGTGTCTGATTTCCATTAAAGTGTTGATAATCCACAAAGGAGATTTCATCTGCATCAAAAAATTTGCCTCCTTTGAGGTTATAGGTGAAGTCACCTACATTTCCCAAATTTATGTTTTGGCGCAACCTCCCTCTTAATTGAGTATAGTTGTATTTACTATCGGAAGCGCCTGCACCATTTTCCATCGTTATAGATAGCGTTGGGTATTTATCATTTCCAATACTGTATTTTCCATCGGGATAGGTAAAGTACTTTTGACCAAATGAAATAAAAGCTCTTAACTCCGTTTTCACAATGTCGTGTTCTTCGATGGCAGCATTATCGAAATCGGTTGGGTCCAATGGGTTATTAGACGTATAGTTTACATCATCATTGGGCAATATTACATAGTCAGTGTTATTAAACAAGGGCTTCCTATTTTCGTATCCTACATTGGCACGAATATAAAAGCCATTAAACAACTCTTCACTATAATTAAGCCGAACGAAGTTAAGTTCATAATTTTTCAGATAATTGCGCTCAAAAAACAGCGTAGAAACACTATTAACTAATGGAGAAATAGGCTCGGCTGCATTGAACTGCGATACCGTACTTCCTCCGGAAAGCGAGATATTACGGCGGTTAATTCGATTAAAATTTTTGGTAATACGTCCTGTAAAACGAACGCGGTCTTCGGCTATGCCATAGGTGGCGTTCAGATTGGCCGCAAACCATTTGGTCCTATTGTCGTCATACCATTTAAAGAAACTTAAACCTGCGCCGCCATTCCAACCTTGGACCGTATTAAAATTCACCGCAGGTAAGGGTGCGTTATAGTCGAGGCTCCATTTTTTATAGGTATTTCGATAGGAATAACCGAAGAGCGGATCCAAGAGCCCAAATTTGTTTTCCTTGGCATCGATAGAGTCTAAATATACTCTCGACTTTCTTAATTCCTGCAAACTGTCTTTGCGCGAATAGTCGTTTACTTCTTCTGTGGTAAGAGGAACTGGCCTTATTTGCTCCCAAAAGAGACTGTCCTTTTTATTGGCGGAGGGCTCAAAAAATAAAACTTCGTTGCTAAAATCTTTTTTCTGAAATTCAGGTTGAAAGTTATAATCGCTATAGTTGGCAATAAACCTTCCGTCTCCATTGAAACCGAAAAACCCAAAACTGAAATCGATGGTTTGGGATATTTTAATCCAAGCATCTTCTTCAGCATC
>Ga0316205_10002969_pt1 | contig 16657 bp, 17 predicted proteins | sample 3monthpyrite_MG_FD_204941 | JGI IMG/M metagenome (GOLD analysis project Ga0316205, IMG submission 204941) | Microbial mat bacterial communities from mineral coupon in-situ incubated in ocean water Damariscotta River, Maine, United States -... | ecosystem: Environmental > Aquatic > Marine >... | reverse complement strand
TAAGAGCATATTGTATGGCATTCCAAGAGTTTTCTGAAAAATCTGTTGGTAATAATATTGATTTCATTTTTAATCCCTCTTAATATTACAAATTTAATTGTAAGAGGTATTACACAAAATGATATTCGTCATATTGATTTTGAAAGTAAAAAGATTTTAGTAAATATCTTTAAGCTTTTGAAGTTCTAAAATTTTAATATTTCTACCTTCAATAGCAATGAGACCTTGTTTTTTAAAATGTGACATGGTCCTAATCAGGGTTTCGGTAGCTATACCAGCTACACTTGCCAAATCGCTACGTGAGATTTTTATGGGATCTTCGGGTTTTCGATTTAATTTTTCGGCAAATTTTAAAATAGTTACAGCGGTTTTTTTGTTTACCGAACTGTAAGCCATTTGTAATAATTGGTCTTTTACTCCAGTGAGATCGTTGGTTAACAGCTGTATAAGCTCTAAAGCAATTTTATGGTTGGTGTCCAGTATATTTTTAAGGTCATTTTTTAAAATACCTACCATTTCCAAGTCCTTAATAGCTGTTGCTGTTTCTTGATAAGGTATGTTTTTGGTAAAAGACAAATAGCCAAATATATCGTCTTCTTTGTATAATCCTGTAGTGAGTTCTTTACCAAGTTCGTCAAGCTTATAGCATTTTACCACACCTTTGCTTATTAAATAAATATAATTGGAGTGATCTCCTTCATTATAAATTATCTCATCTTTTTGATACTTAAATACCTCGCCATTATCATAGATATAATTTTTAAAATCGTTTAATGTTTTAATTTCATATTCATCAGTTTCAGTATCACTTTGGCTTCTATCCCGTTCGTCTTTTAATATGGCTGTTTTTGCCAAACGGCTTTCAATAGCACTAATTAAGTCATCTTCGCTAAAGGGTTTTGTAATATAGTCGTCGGCACCTAAATTCATGCCCTTTCTAATATCTTGGCGCTCGGTTTTTGCAGATAGAAAAATGAATGGAATGTATTTTGTGTTGCTGTTTTTAGATAGTGCTTCCAGCACAGCATAGCCATCTAATTTTGGCATCATGATATCGCATATAATAACATCTGGTATAGCATGTTTTGCTTTTTCGACACCTAATTTTCCATTAGAAGCTGTAATGACATTATAATTTGAAAGCTCTAATAACTCGGCAGTGTTCTCTCTTAAAACTGTATCGTCTTCAATTAATAATATGGTTATCATTATTCTGCTGTATTTGGTATTTCTATAGTGAAAATTGATCCTTTGTGCTCTGTGCTTTCAAAATAAATTTCACCTTTTAAATTCATAATATGGTCTTTAGCAATATTCAACCCAATACCTGTACCTTGGTTCAATAAGGCATTTTCTGCTCTAAAATAGCGATTGAATATGTTTTTTTGATCTTTTAAAGGAATGCCAATACCATTGTCTTTTACTTTAAAAACCGTAGATTCTTTTGTTTGTGTAATATCAATTTCTATAACAGAATTTTCTTCGGAATACTTTATGGCATTATGCACTAAATTGGATAATGCAAGTTCAATGATTTTTTCGTCTTGATGTAGCGAAAGCTCATCAATGTTATCTGGGTAATTAATTTGTTGTCCTTCTTTTAGTAGCATGTTTGCATTGTATATTACTTCGTTAACAACCTTACTTACTTTAAATGTATTGAATTTATAATTATATTTTCCTTTATCCAATCTTTCAACAGATAAAAAATCGGTTAGTATATTGTTGAGGTATTGTACCTCATTGGTGATGGTTTTAATATGTTTGTCTCGTTTGTCTTGCTGGTCGTTAGATTTATATTTACTAAGCAACATGGTTGATGTTAATATACCGCTTAATGGTGTTTTAAACTCATGTGACACTAAAGACAAGAATTTAGTTTTTAACTCGTTGAGTTCTTTCTCTGCAGCCAATGCTACTTTTAGCTCTTCGGTGCTTTTTGAAACAGTTTCTTCTAACTTTTTAGTATGGTTTTTTTGTTCAGTGATATCTAAAATAATGGCAACAAAAACATCTCTTTCGCCTAGTTTTGATAATTGTAAATGCGTTTTTACTGGGTATTGCGTGCCATCTTTTCTATAATGAACTGTTTCGATCTCTAATTTTTCAATATTTTCATTTTGTAAAACATCAATGGTTTCTCTAAGCTCAGCTTCATCCTTAAATGGAGTTATATCTATTGGTGTCATATTTATAAATTCATCCAAAGTATAGCCAAGACTCTTTTGCGCTCCATAATTAACATTAATAAATTTTAATGTTTTGGCATCAAAAACATGAATTTCATTTAGAGACTCATCAAAAATAGTAGCTAGATGATTTTTCTCATCTTCAATTATTTTTTTATTTGTAATATCGTTTAATATCCCAATATAATTTGTGACAATTCCTTTACTGTTGGTTATAGGTGTTATGTGTAATTCATTCCAAAAAAGAGTGCCATCTTTTTTATAATTTCTAAGGGTTGCTCGACAACTCTCTCCTTTGTTAATAGCATCTTTAAGTTTGCTTATGGCTTCCTGTTGCCTATCGTCTCTTTGTAAAAATCTACAATTTTTATGTAATATTTCCTCTTTGGTATAACCAGTTAGTTTTTTAAAAGCTGGGTTAAAATATACAATTGGGTTGTCGGGCTTTAAAGCATCAGTTATAACAATGCCATTGCTAGCAGATTTTAGTGCTTTATTTTTTAACATGAGCTTTTTCTTGATCTTCTTTTTTTCAGTAAGATCATTCATTATAGCCATTATATATTGTTTGTTATATACCGTAAAAGGGTTTAGCTCAATTTTTATGGGGAAAATGTCCCCATCTTTTTTGACACCAAAAATGTCCATGGTGTCGTCTGTCATTTTTCGACGTTTACCTTTCTTTATAAAACCATTAAAATGCGACGCATGATTTGCATGATACTCTTTTGGGATAAGAATACTTATAGACTGGCCTATTAGGTTTTTTTTAAGGTGCCCAAACATTTTCTCAGCCGATTTATTGACCTCCATTATCACCTGGTGACTGTCAACAATAATGACACCTTGAGAAATTGTTTCTAAAAGAATATTAAAAATCTCCTGGTCTTGCCTGAACATGTAATGGAAATTGGATTAATTGAAACATAAAGATACTAAAGTTATGAGCATCAATACTATTTGAAAGGTTAAGTTTTTGAATTATTTAAGGAACTGATTTATATCATAATAATATTAAAGGCAAGTATTTATTTTTATAAAGTTTAATTTTTTAGAAAATGGATACCAAAAAGGAATTACACCATAAATTTTACCAAAACTTGGGTAAATTGTTTTACGCTATTGCTGCTATAGATAATAAAGTAAGAGTTGAGGAGCTTAATAAGTTAAAAGAAACGGTAAAAAAAGAATGGTTAGCAACAAACCTTATCGAAGAAGATGAAAAGACCAACGCTGAACATTCTATTATAAATACCTTTAAATGGCTGCATAACGATAACGAGTATAATGCCGAAGCTTGCTACAATAGCTTTTTAGCTTTTAAAAATGATCACGAATCGTTATTCACTAATGATATAAAAACACTTATATTAAAAACTGCCAGAGCAGTGGCTGCTTCTTTTTCTAAAGTCAATAAAGCGGAGTTAATATTGCTGGCTAAATTAAATATGGAACTAAAAAAACATTAAGTAATGAAGAGTAGTTTTAATAAAATAATTAACTCTGAAACACCTGTATTGGTAGATTTTTTTGCTGATTGGTGTGGTCCTTGTAAAATGTTGGCTCCAATATTAAAGGAGGTAAAAGAAGAACTTGGGGCTGCTGTAAAAATAGTAAAAGTTGATGTTGATAAAAATCAGTTATTGGCATCAAAATATCAAGTACGTGGTGTTCCAACAATGCTATTGTTTAAAAACGGCAAACAAGTTTGGCGACAATCTGGTGTGCTCCAAAAAAGCGACATTATAAATACTATAAAATCACATTCTTAAAATGACATTTATCATGATGAATATCATTTTATATAAAAGCGTTCAGCTTTATTTTTGAAGTATTAATTGTAAAATGAAATAATCATGAAAAAAACAATAATTTTACTCATCGCAGTAGTTTTAATTCCATTTTTTGGTGTCACACAAACTATTGAAAACCTTGATTACATTTCGTCTTTTAACGAAGGTATTGCTGCTATTAAAAAAAATAACAAATGGGCCTTTATAAATAAAGATGGTGATATTGTTGTAGACTTTAGAAATGATTTAGTTACTACTAAATCTAAAGATGGCAATTATCCTATCTTTAAAGATGGAAGATGTTTAATTGTAAACAAAAAAAATGGCATTTCATATTTTGGTTACATAAACACCTCTGGGAAAACAGTTATTGAGCCTCGATTTTTAAATGCTATAAATTTTAATAATAACATAGCAACAGTATTAGAATTAAAAAAAGAGGAAACAGGTAAAAACACAGCCTTAGATAAAAATGTAGTGTACTACAGATATTATGAAGTAACTATAGATACTGATGGTAATATAAAAAACTACCTAACTCAAAAGGGCGTTAACATTGTTTTGGATAAAAAATTCCTACGTCGACCTCCTAAGTTTACATCAAAACAAATTTCTGATAATCTAGTAGCCATTAAGAATGAAAAAGGAAAATGGACCATAAAAACAGTTATTGAGTAGATTTTTTTTTTTGTAATGAAAGCAAGCTTAAATTTGGGCAGCCTCAAGCAAATATTGAAACAATACATAAAAACCCATAGTAAAGCATAATGGCATTTATAGATTATTATAAAATATTAGAGTTATCTAAAAACGCTACCGAAAAAGATATTAAAAAAGCATATCGAAAACTGGCTCGTAAATATCATCCAGACCTAAACCCTAACGATAAAGTAGCTGAAAAGAAATTCAAGGAAATTAACGAAGCCAATGAAGTATTAAGCAATCCTGAAAACAGAAAAAAGTACGACCAATATGGCGAACATTGGCAACATGCTGAAGACTACCAAAAAGCGAAGCAGCAACAATACGCTCATCAACAAAGCTCTCAAGGTAGCTTTGGAAGACGCTCAGAAGAAGATTTTTCAGATTTTTTCGAGTCCATGTTCGGTGGCAGGTCATCAAGAACACAAGGGAGACAAGCCAGATTTAGAGGGCAGGATTTTAATGCCCAATTGCAGCTCGACCTTAAAGATGTTTACACGACCCATAAACGTACCTTAACAGTAAACAACAAAAATATACGCATTACCATTCCAGCTGGAGTAGAGAATGGACAAGTCATAAAAATAAAAGGACATGGAGGAAAAGGTGTTAATGGAGGCCCAAATGGCGATCTGTACATTCAGTTTTCAATTGTGAACTCAACACCATTTAAAAGAGATGGCAACAATCTATACACTTCGGTAGATTTAGATTTGTATAAAGCACTCTTGGGTGGAGAGATTACCGTAAATACCTTTGATGGAAAAGTGAAGTTGACTGTAAAACCAGAAACCCAAAACGGGACAAAAGTAAAACTTAAAGGAAAAGGCTTTCCGAAGTATAAAAAACAAGGACAATATGGTGATTTGTATGTTACTTATAATATAAAAACACCAACAAACCTTACAGCCAAAGAAAAAGAACTCTTTACAGAATTATCAAAATTGAGATAACATGGAAACAAAAAATCTAATTTCAATACAACAGTTTTGTAAACATTATAATGTTCCAATAACATTTATTAATGCATTGAATGAGTACGAATTAGTTGAAATAATAATCACCAAGCATGAAAATTATTTAAAAGTTACCCAACTACAGGAAGTCGAAAAGATGATGCGTTTGCACTACGATCTCGAAATAAACCTAGAAGGTATTGATGCCATTTATAACCTGTTAAAGCAAGTGGAGTCGTTACAGGATGAAATTGTACTGCTAAAAAACAAGTTGAATTTTTATGAAAACTTCGAATAATCATTAAACGATGGAAATAGCGGAAATAGAGCAATGGATAAAGGAGTACCCTTTGGTATGGAGCATTATAAAATTTTTCATTTTAGCTATAATAATCCTCATTATAGTTAGGTTGTTAAGGAAACAGTTAAAAAAAACCATACCAAATGCAGCGATACGATATAAATCTCAAAAAGGCGTCGAAATTTTTGGGTATATTTTGTTGGTGATTATTGCAATTACCTATTTTACAGGAACTATTAAAGACTTTACGCTCATAATAGGTTTGTTTACCGCAGGAATGGCTTTTACGCTGCAAGAATTAATATTAGGCATAGCAGGATCACTGTATATATTTTTGGTGAAAGTCTATGCACCTGGAGATCGCATTGAAATTAATGGGATTAAAGGCGATGTTATTGATGTGGATAGTGTTTACACAACCATGATGGAAATTGGCCAATGGGTAAGCAGTGACAATTATAGTGGACGTATTGTAAAATTGAGCAATGCCTTTGTTTTTAAAGGGCCTATCTATAACTATTCACAAAACTTTCCCTTTATTTGGGATGAATTTAATTTGCCAATTAGATATGGCTCTGACATAGATTTGGCAAAATCAATTATTATAAAAATAGCTTCCGAAACATTGGCAGAATATACAGCAAACTCAAAATCCCAATGGAAAGATGTGGTTAGTAAATACTATATAGAAGACGCACAAGTAGATCCAACATTGGCTATTACGCTTACAGATAATTGGATCCAATTTAACCTACGCTATATTGTCGATTTTAAGAAAAGACGGATTACCAAACATTTACTAAACGATTCCATAAGAACTGAAATAGAAAAAACCAAAGGCAAAGTAATTTTAGCATCTGCAACAGTAGAACTAATTAAGATTCCAGAGTTAAAAATAGATGTAAAAAAATAATTTAAAATTAGTTCTTGCGCCTGCTTTTAATTGGAGTTCTACTTCTGGAATGGTAGTCTCTTATATCATTACCATAATAATCTTGAACCCTAACTTGTTCTGTTCGCCTTAGATTGATACCATTAAACCTTGTTGGCAAAACACTCACGCTTATCCAAGCACCATTATCAAGATAAATATACTCACGTAAGGTTAAATCGTAATAAATAGTATAATCCGGAAAGTAAACATATCTAATATTTACAACTCTATTTGGATAAAACCAAGGTGGTGTTGGGTGGCTTGGCCTTGATGAAATAATAACTGGGCCACAACTTTCTAGACTTAAAAAAGCACCTAGTAAAATGACGATACTTATAAATTTTGCGCTTTTCATGGGTTGTTAATTTTTTATACCTCAAAATTATTTCATGCGATTAGGTACAGCAATGATATATATCAGTCTATTTGGTTAATTATTAATAATATAAAATCAATACAAATGGATTCTCTTGACGAATTAATTTATCGATTGTTAGGTAACATTGGTTACATAACCACGTAACAATAGTTACTGACACAGGCTCTTTAAAAACTTAATTTTGTATCAAATTAAAAACATAATGAAACGCAATACATATATATTTACCCTCATGCTTTTACTAATGACATTGGTGGTAAAGGCTCAAGAGACTGTTCCAATTTCAAAAGCAGATGTTTTAAATAGGGTTTCTAAGGAAAACCTATCAATTAAAATTTCGGAACAGGAATTTGTTCAAGCGCAAGCAGACTATAGGCAAACCAATGCTATTTTTTTACCAAACATTACAGCATCACATACTGGAATTGCAACCACAAACCCATTGATGGCTTTTGGGTCCAAATTAAATCAAGAAATCCTAACTCAAAACGATTTCAATCCTAGCTTGTTAAATAACCCTTCTCAAATTGAGAATTATGCAACTAAAATCGAAATTCAACAACCATTAATTAATGTAGATGGTATTTATCAGCGTAAAGCTGCCAGATCCAAAATGGAAGCGATGTCCTTGCAAACCAAACGAACTACAGATTATTTAATGTTTGAAGTAGATAAAGCGTATATGCAGTTACAACTAGCCTATAAAGGTGTCGAGGTGTTGGAACTTGCATTGAAAACTGCTAATGAAAATAAAAAAATAGCCGATAACAGCTTCAAGCAAGGTTACTTGCAACGAGCCGATGTTTTGTCTGTTGAAGTTAGGCTTACCGAAATTAAAAACCAATTGCAAACAGCAAAAAGTAATATAGAAAATGCATCAAATTATTTGTCTTTTTTAATGAACACAAATACCAATGTTATACTACAACCAATAGATAGTTTAACAGTTTCTAATGTTAATTTATACGCTAATAAAAGCATTACCAAAAATCGTTCCGATATTAAAGCGATGCATCTTGCTCTAGATGCTTATGAGGCTATGAACAAAGCCGATAAAATGGCTTTTCTTCCACGATTAAATGCTTTTGGAAGTTATGAGCTTTACGATGATCAAATTTTTCAAGGCGATGCAAATGGATACTTGTTTGGAGCTCAATTAAGCTGGAACATTTTTGAAGGTTCCAAACGCTTCGGAAAAGCACAAAAGAGCAAAGCCGAATTTGATAAATCTAAGCTAGAATATGAACAATATGTATCGCAAAGTAATTTAGAATTACATAAGGCCAAGCGTATACTAACTGATACCGAAAGTAAATTGAACTTAACACAATTAGCACTTAAACAATCTAAAGAATCATTAAGGATTAGAACAGACAGGTTTAAAGAAGGATTAGAAAAAACCTCAGATTTATTAATGGCTGAAACACAGTATGCTCAAAAACAATTGGAGTATTACCAAACCATTTTTGAATACAATTACGCACAAGCCTATTTAAACTTTTTAACTAAAGAATAAAAAGTTGACAGTAAACAGTTGCAGTATTCAGTTTAGACAATAAGTAACATAAAAGTACAATAAACTCCTTCCTCGAGGAAGGTGTCCGCAGGACGGAAGGTGTTAAAAAAATAAAAATTAGAAAACATATTTTAAGATGAAAAAATACACATACACATTAGCCATTTTCACATTATCATTATTCATGATAAGTTGTGGAAGCAAGGACAAGAAAACAGTTGAAGATAATTCACCACCAATCGTGGTAAAAGTCAACAATGTATCGGCAAATAATAATAATCCATTTTTAGCTGTTAGCGGTAAAATTCAATCGGTTAATAGTGCCGATTTAAGTACACGCATCTTGGGTTTTGTTTCCAAGGTCTATGTAAATGTTGGTGATAAAGTAAAAAGGGGTCAGCTATTAATATCTATAAATAATGCCGATTTACAAGCCAAACGAGCTCAAGCCTCAGCAAGTATTACAGAAGCAACAGCAGCTTATAATAATGCGCAAAAAGACTACAATCGTTTTAAGAATCTGTTTGAAAACAATAGTGCATCACAAAAAGAGCTAGACGATATAACAGCACGATATGAAATGGCTAAAGCACGATTGGAAGCTGCCAAACAGATGAAAAACGAAGTAAATGCACAATTTGCATATTCAAATATTACGGCTCCTTTTAGTGGAGTAGTTACATCTAAAACAGTTAAACAAGGAGACATGGCAAACCCTGGACAACCATTACTATCAGTTGAGTCGCCTGGAAAATTTGAAGTTGTAGCTATGGTACCAGAAACTGAAATTTCAAAAATAAAAAAAGGTGTTACAGTTGATGTTATAGTAAAATCAATAAATAAAACAATAAAAGGAAAGGTTACAGAGATAAGTACTTCTGCCAAACATACAGGTGGCCAATTTCTAGTAAAAATTGCTTTAGATAAAAGCGATGTCAATATACTTTCAGGCATGTTTGTAACTGTACAATTTCCAATTGATGAAAAATCAACTGCTAAATTGGTTTTAATTCCTACGGAAGCCATAATAACAAAAGGGCAATTATCTGGTGTGTACACAGTTAGTCAAAGCAATACAGCATTATTGCGTTGGTTGCGTTTAGGGAGAACCTATGGTGATAGAGTAGAAGTATTATCTGGTTTATCCACTGGTGAATCATACATACTTTCAGCTGAGGGAAAATTGTTTAATGGAGCAAAAATAAGTATTCAGTAATCTGTCGCAGTTTTAAGTATATAGGAATTAGATATTAGAATTTAAAAAATTATTAACTAAAATACACCCATAAAAATTCCCTTTCCAATGGAAAGGGTTAGGGATAGGATATGAAAGAAGGTTTAGCAGGTAAAATAGCCAAAAGCTTTATAGGTTCAAAGCTTACAGTACTTTTAATGATCGTGTTTATGGTTGTTGGAGTGTACAGCTCGTTTTTAATTCCACGAGAAGAAGAACCACAAATAGACGTGCCAATTGCAGATATTTTTGTGGGTTATCCAGGAGCTAGTCCAACAGAAGTGGAGTCTCGTGTTATAAAGCCATTAGAAAAACTAATTTCCAATATTAAAGGCGTGGAATATGTCTATTCTACATCCATGAAAGAGCAAGGAATGGTCATTGTTCAGTTTTATGTAGGTGAAGATATTGAGCGTTCGTTTGTGAAACTCTATAACGAAATCAATAAACACATGGACCAAATGCCACAAGGAGTTACCTTTCCATTGGTAAAAACACGTGCGATTGACGATGTGCCAATGCTAGGATTAACACTTTGGAGTGAAAACTATGACGATTTTCAACTCAGCCAAATGGCACAGGAACTAACTAGTGAAATTGAAAAGATTAATGATGTAGCTGTAACTCAAAAAATTGGAGGTAGAGACCGTCAATTACGTGTAGTATTGGATAAAGACAAATTAGTAGCTAGTGGCTTGGATTTTCTATCTGTTTCAGAAATGATAAATGCCAACAACCAGCAATTAAGTTCTGGAAAATTCAATAAAAACGATACTGAATTTTTGGTGACCACAGGAAAGTTTTTAGAAACTGTTACAGATGTTGAGAATTTAGTGGTTGGCGTACAACAAGACCAGCCAATTTATTTAAAACAAATTGCCACTTTTGTAGATGGTCCAGAAATCCCTAACAAATACGTGTCTTTAGGGTTTGGTAAAGCAAGCAAAAAAGCAGAAACTTATAAATCGGAATATCCAGCAGTAACCATTTCTGTTGCCAAACGTAAAGGAGCTGATGCTATGAAAATCTCTGATGTGATTCTTGATAAAGTCGAACATTTAAAAAAAACACTTATTCCTGATGATGTCCATGTTGAAGTGACACGAAATTATGGTGAAACAGCCTCTCAAAAAGTGTCAGAATTGCTAATGCACCTTATTGGAGCTATTATAGCTGTAACGCTCGTAGTGATGCTCGCAATGGGTTGGCGAGGAGGCTTGGTGGTATTTTTATCAGTGCCAATTACGTTTGCCTTAACGCTTTTAAGTTACTACATGCTCGATTACACACTTAACCGTATTACGTTATTCGCCTTGGTGTTTGTAACAGGTATTGTCGTCGATGACTCGATTATTATTGCCGAGAACATGCATCGTCATTTTAAAATGAAACGCTTGCCCTTTAAACAAGCAGCACTTTATGCAATTAACGAGGTTGGTAATCCAACCATTTTAGCAACTTTTACAGTTATCGCTTCGGTATTGCCAATGGCATTTGTATCTGGTTTAATGGGTCCATATATGAGTCCGATGCCAATAGGAGCATCCATAGCCATGTTACTTTCCTTATTTGTGGCATTGACCATAACGCCCTATTTAGGCTATATTTTCCTTCGTGGGAAGGATAAAAAGAAGAAGACCAAAAAGGTTGAAAAATCAATGGAGGAAACATTTATCTTCAAAATCTATTCAAAACTTGAAACTCCTTTAATTGAAAACAAAACCAAGCGTTGGCTATTTTTAGGAATTACATTCTTATTGTTAATGGGCTCGGTAAGCTTATTCTTCACTAAGTCGGTTGCAGTAAAAATGCTGCCTTTCGATAATAAAAACGAATTTCAGGTAGTCATAGACATGCCAGAAGGGACAACCCTTGAAAGAACAGGTGTTGTAACCAAAGAAATAGCTCAATACTTATCTACCAGACCAGAAGTGGTTAATTACCAGAGTTATGTTGGGACGTCAGCTCCAATAACTTTTAATGGGTTGGTTAGACATTACGATTTACGTGGTGGAAGTAATATGGCAGATATACAAGTGAACCTAACCGACAAAAACGATAGAAGTACGCAAAGTCACGACATTGCAAAATCAATGCGTGATGATATTCAGGCAATTGGAAAAAAGTTTGAAGCCAATGTAAAAATGATAGAAGTGCCACCTGGTCCTCCAGTTTTGTCAACTATTGTGGCTGAGGTATATGGACCAGATTATGATAAACAGATTGAAGTAGCAAACGCCGTTAAAAACATTTTAAAGAACACAACAGATGTTGTGGATATCGATTGGATGGTTGAAGATGACCAAGTAGAATATGAGTTTGTAATAGATAAAGAAAAAGCCATGTTATATGGCGTAGCACCAAAGCAAATTGCCTATACCATGAATATGGCATTATCTAATAGAGCTATTACAACTTTATATGATGAAGATGCTGCCAATCAAGTAGGATTGATTTTAGCTTTAGATGAAAAAGAGAAATCGACCATTTTAGATATTTCACAACTAAATGTGAAATCGCAACATGGAAACATGATTCCTATTGCAGATTTGGTAGATATTCAAAAAAACACAAGAGCGAAAAGCATTTATAGAAAAAACCAGAAACGTGTGGTATATGTAATGGCAGATATGGCTGGTGAACTGGAAAGTCCTGTATATGCCATATTAGGAATGGAAGATAAGTTAAAAGTTATTGACCTACCTAAGGGTTATAACATGAATGAACTGTATTTGAATCAGCCAGAATTTGAACATGATTATACAGTTAAATGGGATGGTGAATGGCAAATTACTCTTGAAGTCTTTAGAGACTTAGGGATTGCCTTTTTGGGAGTTATTATCATCATTTACATATTAATTGTTGGTTGGTTCCAGAATTTTAAAGCACCTATTGTGATGATGGTTGCGATACCATTATCCTTAGTTGGTATTGTACTAGGACATTGGGTTATGGGAGCTTTTTTTACAGCAACATCGTTTATTGGTATGATTGCTCTAGCAGGAATTATGGTACGAAATTCGGTCTTGCTTATTGACTTTGTCAATTTGCGTTTAGATGAAGGTGTTCCATTAAAACAAGCTGTTATTGAAGCTGGAGCAGTAAGAACCACACCAATCTTGTTAACTGCAGGAACCGTTGTTATTGGTGCATTTGTAATTTTGTTTGATCCAATTTTTCAAGGCTTGGCCATTTCGTTAATGGGAGGAACCATTGTAAGCACAGTTCTTACGTTATTGGTTGTGCCTTTAGTGTATTATATGATAGAAAAGAAGAATTATAAATAAACTGTCTGGTCGAGCGCAGTCGAGACCTCTTTGAGCTATGTAGTTAAAAATAGTTCTTGATTGCATTCGAATAGATAATAAAAAACTAAAAAGCATGAAACTAGTAATAGTAACAGCAGTTGAAGAATTTCAAAATGATGTTTTAAAGTTGTTCAAAAAAGCAAATATCGAGAGTTTTAGTAGTTCAGGTATTGATGGTTATAAAAACATACCTTCTGTGTTAAAAACATCAAGTTGGTTCCCTAGTAAAAAAGGAGGGAACGAGTCGCGTATGTTTTTTTCTTTTACAGATGATGAACACATTGATACTTTATTCGATTTATTAAAAGTATTTAATAAACAATTGGAAACTAATAATCCAATAAAAGCAATTGTGGTTCCTGTAGAAAAATTTATATAAACTTAAAAATTAATTAAAATGTTACATACATATTTTAGAGTAATTGTAGGTATAATGGTATTATTGAGTGTTGCCCTTTCGGTTTATGTAAACCCAAATTGGATGTGGTTTACAGTGTTTATTGGTCTAAACTTAATGCAATCAGCATTTACTAAATGGTGCTTATTGGAAACCATACTAGTAAAATTAGGTGCTAGAAAAAGTGGAGATAGTTGCGAAATATCTTAAAAAAAAGTAAAGCTTTTTACTGACATTTCTCATATTAAGTACACGATGTTTCATGTATTTTTATACAAACTAAAAATAGATGCTCACATTCAAAAACTTTAATATTGCCGATTGGTTTTCGTTTTATAGAGTTGTAGCTGCGCCTTTTCTTGTGTTGCTATTATGGCTGGACGAAAGGCACTTTTTTGCATGGCTTTTATTGATTAGTTATTTAACTGATGCTATCGATGGCTATTTGGCTAGAAAACTTAAAATAACAAGCCCTAGAGGCTCACAATTGGATTCTTTTGGTGACCAAATAACACTTATTGTTGGATTAATTGGCTTACTTGTTTTTGAAAACGAATTCATCAAAAAAAACATCCTATTAATTGGTGTTGCATTTGTGCCCTACATTATACAAATGGGTATTGCTTATTATAAATATGGTAAGGCTACAGCGTTTCATACATATTTGGCCAAATCTTCTGCTATCATCCAAAGTGCTTTTATTCTATATTCTGTGTTTTTTGCTCCAAATTACACCTTATTTTATATCATGATTGCATTTGGGGTATTGGAAACTGTTGAAGAGATAACGCTTATTTTTATGTATGATACTTGGGCTTCGGACGTAAAAGGTATTTATTGGGCATTTAGAGATAAACGTCGTCTTAAAAACACACAAAAACCTTAATAATAATCTAATGCGAAGCTATTCACTATTTACCATTTTACTCTTGTGTTTGGCAATATTAGCGGTAGATATTTTTGCTTTTTATTGGTTGCAATCCATTACCAAACTTATTACTTCTATAGTTTTAAAAAATGCCATACATATTACTTTTTGGGTTTTTACAATTGGACTTATTATATCCATATTAATGTTAAAAGTTAGACTGGATGACATAGACCCAAGGAGAAAACAATTGTTGGTGTCTTCATTATATGGGTTGACTATATCCTCGTTTATCCCTAAAATAATTTTTGTAATTGTTATCTCTGTTCTGTTCTTTACAAATTTTGCTTTTTCAGATAAAGAATCCCTTCTGGTTATTCCGCTTATAGGTTTGTTCTCTGGGTTTTTACCTTTTTTTGTGATTGCTTATGGCATTTTCAAATCGATTTATAATTTTAAAGTTTACCATATTAAAATTAAATACAACCACTTGCCTAAAGCGTTTAATGGCTTAAGAATTGTGCATATTTCAGATTTGCATTTAGGAAGTTTTAATTATCGTTTTCATATATTAAATCGAGCTGTAAGTAAGATTAACCATTTAAAGCCAGATGTTATTTTTTTTACAGGAGATTTGGTAAATAATTATGCTTGGGAATTGCGTGGATGGACTAGAGTGTTCAGAAAATTATCTGCAACAATGGGTAAATATGCTGTTTTAGGCAATCATGATTATGGCGACTATAGCGAATGGGAAACCAAAAAAGAGAAGCAAGAAAACTTCAACGGCATTAAGACTTTTTATAAGGACAACGGTTTTAATTTATTACTTAATCAGTCTGATGTTATTGAAAAAAATGATGATAAAATCGCCATTATAGGTGTCGAAAATTGGGGAAATCCACCTTTTAAACAATATGGTGATTTACAAAAAGCTATTGCGGAAGTAGAAACGATTCCTTTTAAAATATTATTATCTCATGATCCGTCACATTGGAGTGAAGAAGTTATCCACGATACAAATATCGCATTAACATTATCTGGACATACACATGGAATGCAGGCAGCATTTCAGCTAAAAAACAAGCAATGGAGCCCAATAAAATATAAATACAAACATTGGGCTGGTTTATACAATAACAAGAATCAATACTTGCACGTTAATCGAGGCCTGGGTTGGTTAGGGTTTCCTGGAAGATTAGGTATGCGACCAGAGATTACACTAATAGAACTTAAAACAGGAGACTGATTAATATCATAGTCTAAAATGTAAATATTAAATAAATTACCTAAGTTTAATAATTGTAGTCATGTCTTCCAAAAAGAAAATAGTACTATTTATTTTATCCTTGGTTCTACTTTTATTGCTATTTGCCATGTGGTATAAGTATGAGTATTCTATGGAAGAAGCTGAAGAGTTTCAAGTAAATTCTTCTGAGTACAACCGTAAACTTGTTATTGCCACCCAAGGCAGTGATTTTAAAAATGCAGTTACCAACGACCTTGTTAATCATTTTAAGCAAGACTCAATTTTTATAAAAGTTATTGATGTGTCTTCGTTACCAGAAATTAATCCTAAAAATTTTAACGCTGTGGTGTTAATTCATACATGGGAAAACTGGAAACCTCCAGCTGCGGTTAAAGAGTTTATTAATAGAACAACAGCCGAAAAAGACAAAATTATTGTGTTAACAACATCAGGACAAGGTTCTTGTAAAATGGAAGGCGTTGATGCAATTACTGGAGAATCTAAACTAGAAGAAACAGATTTTTTTACAAAAGCGATTATCGATAAGTTAAAACCATTCATGAAACCTTTACCATAAATACGATGATAAAAAATTTAGACAAAAAAGAATGCGATTTTATCCTTGAAAACAATTACATAGGACACCTCTCGTACATATATCAAAACAAACCTTATGTGGTGCCAATTACCTATTATTACGACCAAGTGAACAAAGCTATTATTTGTTATTCGGGTGAGGGTCATAAAATAGCAGCCATGAGAAAAAACAATGCAATATCACTTCAAGTTGCCGAAATCTCTACGGTAAACAATTGGAAATCGGTATTGGTT